>CESN01104564.1_pt1 | contig 14251 bp, 11 predicted proteins | sample 531181 | NCBI WGS metagenome assembly CESN01 (sample SAMEA2621990, study PRJEB7988) | marine metagenome | isolation source: saline water (ENVO:00002010), including
TAATCCTACACCAGAACAAATTTTTAAGGCAGTTGAAAAGACCCACCTTAGGTTGCAAGGAGCTTATTCTGTTTTGTTGATGATCAGTGGTGTTGGTTTAGTTGGTATAAGAGATCCAAAAGGCATTAGGCCTTTAATTTTAGGTAAAAAAGATAATGACTTGATAGGATCTGATTATATGATTGCTTCAGAAAGTCCTGCATTAAGTGCTCTTGAGTTTGAAATTGAGGGAGACTTAAAGCCAGGAGAAGCAGTCTTTATTACATTGGATGGAGAGATACACCGAAAAGTCTGTCATAATAATCCTTCAAAAAATCCATGTATTTTTGAGTATGTTTATTTGGCAAGACCAGATGCAGTTATTGATGGAATTTCTGTTATGAGGTCACGCTTAAGAATGGGTCAAAAATTAGGAAAAAAAATCTTAGAAACATACCCAGATCATGATATTGATGCGGTTATTCCTATTCCTGAAAGTAGTACATCTTCAGCAATCGAAGTTGCTAAGACTTTAAATGTAAACTACAGAGAAGGGTTCGTTAAAAATAGATATATTGGTAGAACTTTCATAATGCCAAAACAAGAATTAAGAAAAAAATCTGTCAGGAGAAAACTTAACCCTATTCCATTTGAATTCAAAGATAAAAATGTTCTGCTAGTTGATGATTCCATTGTTAGAGGCACTACAAGTAGAGAGATAGTTGAGATGGCAAGAAGTGTTGGAGCAAAAAAAGTATATTTTGCTTCAGCCGCTCCTCCAGTGAGATATCAAAATGTTTATGGAATAGATATGGCAGCAACGGCTGAGTTAATAGCGCATCAAAGATCAGATGAACAAATCGCTGACTTTATTGGCGCTGACTGGTTGATTTATCAAGACCTAGATGACTTGATAGAGTCAGCAAAAGAGGGTAATCCAAAAATTAGTAATTTTGAAACATCTGTATTTGATGGAGACTATATTTGTGGATCTGTAACCAAAAATTATCTTACAAATCTGGAGATAGAAAGAAAAGACGCAAATAAGAAAGATTAATTTGTTTCTATAGTAACTGTCGGGAGAGAGGCATTATCAGCAGCTTTCTTATAAGATGAAATCTGATCAAAATTCATATATTTGAAGATATCTTCAGACATTGTATTTATATTCTTCATATATGAATGATATTCATCAAGAGAAGGTAGTTTTCCAAGAATAGAAGTTATTGCTGCTAATTCAGCTGAAGATAAATATACATTAGCACCATCACCCAATCTGTTAGGGAAATTTCTAGTAGAAGTTGATACAACAGTACAATTAGGCTCAACTCTAGCTTGGTTACCCATACAAAGAGAACAACCTGGAATTTCTGTTCTTACTCCAGCATTTTTATATATTTCATAAAAACCCTCTTCTTCTAATTGAAACTTATCCATTCTTGTTGGAGGAGATATCCATAGTCTTGTAGGAAGTTCTGAAGCGTTTTCCAAGAGTTTTCCAGCTGCTCTGAAATGACCAATATTTGTCATACAAGAACCTATGAAAACTTCATCAATTTTTTGCTCTCCAATTTCACTTAAAGTTTTTATATCATCTGGATCATTTGGACAAGCGAGAAGAGGTTCAGTAATTTCATTCAAATTAATCTCAATAATCTCAGCATATTTGGCATTTTTGTCTGGCTTAAGTAGAACAGGATCTTTTATCCATTGTTCCATTTTTTGAGCTCTTCTTTCTAATGTTCTTGGATCACCATACCCTTCAGAAATAAGCCATCTAAGCAAAACAATATTTGAATTCAAATATTCAATTATTGGAGCTTCATCAAGTAAAACCGTGCAACCAGAGGCAGATCTTTCGGCAGAGGCGTCTGACAGCTCAAAAGCTTGTTCAATTTTCAAATCAGACAAACCTTCAATTTCCAGACATCTTCCAGAGAAAACATTTTTTTTACCTTCTTTTTCAACCGTAAGAAGACCTTTCTGAATAGCTGCATAAGGAATAGCATTTACTAAGTCTCTAAGAGTTATTCCTGGTTGCATTTTTCCAGAGAATTTGACTAAGACAGATTCAGGCATATCAAGTGGTATGACTCCTAAAGCAGCACCAAAGGCAACTAATCCTGAGCCTGCAGGGAAACTAATGCCAATTGGAAAGCGAGTATGGGAATCTCCACCTGTGCCAACAGTATCTGGCAAGAGCATTCTATTTAACCAAGAGTGAATTATTCCGTCACCAGGTTTAAGAGCTACTCCTCCTCTTGTTTTAATGAATTCTGGAAGAGTGTGTTGAGTTTCTATATCTATTGGTTTTGGATATGCAGCTGTGTGACAAAAAGATTGCATAACCAGATCAGAAGAAAAACCAAGACATGCTAATTCTTTGAGCTCATCCCTTGTCATTGGCCCCGTGGTATCTTGAGAACCTACTGTAGTCATTATGGGTTCACAATATACTCCGGGCCTTACCCCTTTGACTCCACAAGCCTTACCGACCATTTTTTGAGCTAATGTATATCCATCTTTTGATTCGTCTCCTAAACCAGGACGAACGAATACTTCTGTAGGAGGTAAGTTTAAAAATTCTCTCGACTTATCAGTAAGACTTCTTCCTATTATCAAAGGAATTCTTCCTCCAGCTCTTACTTCGTCAAGAAATGTTTCAGATTTAAGTTCAAAAGAAGTAATAATTTTATTATTTTCGTCTTTAATTTTTCCTTCGTGAGGATAAATACTTATTAAATTACCTGTACTTAATTTATCTACATTAGCTTCAAAAACTAAAGTTCCAGCATCTTCCATAGTATTGAAAAAAATCGGTGCAATTTTACTTCCAATACAAATTCCCCCAGTTTTTTTATTAGGAATGAAGGGGATTTCTTCTCCCATATGCCATAAAACAGAATTTGTTGCTGACTTCCTTGAAGATCCTGTTCCAACTACGTCTCCAGCTAACGTAACTGGATATCCCATTTTTTTTAAATTTTCAATTTCTTCTAATGGCTTTTTTGATAAACCTTCTCTTGGCATTTTATACATAGCTAAAGCATGTAAAGGTATGTCAGGTCTAGACCAGGCATCTGGAGCAGGAGAAAGATCATCAGTATTAGTCTCTCCAGGAACTTTAAAAATCACAGTATCAATTCTTTCAGGTACTTCGTTTTTTGAAGTAAACCATTCTGCCTCAGACCATGAAGTCAAAATCTTTAAAGCATTATTTGAAGATTTAGATAATTCTGCAATATCATTAAATGCATCAAAAACTAAAAGTGTTTTTGAAAGCGCCTCTACCGCAGTATCACCACAAATTTCATCATCTATTAGAGAAATTAAAGACTCTACATTGTAACCGCCTAACATTGTGCCTAAGAAAAAAGTTGCTTGTTGAGGAGTTATTAGCTTGGTGATAACCTTTTTTTTAGCAACGTCTGTCAAGAAGGCAGCTTTCACATAAGCAGCATCATCAACGCCTGCGGGTACTCTTTCAGTAAGTAAAGTTAAAAGTTCTTTTTTTTCGCTATCAGCATGTTTTATAAGCTCAATTAGTTGAGAAGTTTGTTCAGCATTAAGAGGTAGAGGAGGAATACCCATATCAGCCCGTTCCTTGACTGATTTGTAATAATTTTCGAGCATAAAATTTTAAAAAAAATGTATTATAAACTATGTCTATGGCTAAAAGAACTAGGACCCCTTGTGTTGGGATATGCTCAACTACCTACGGTGATGATGTTTGTAGAGGATGTAAACGATTTGCGCAAGAAATCATAAACTGGAATAGTTTTTCTCCAGATGAAAGAGAAGCAGTTTGGCTAAGATTAGAAAAGTTAAAAACTCAAATTATGGAACCTAGAGTTGAGATATTTGATCCATTAAAATTATCTGATGGGATTAAGGAATATCAATTAAGAATACACGAAGATTTAAATAATCTTTGTAAGGCGTTCGAGTTAGTCAAACTTACGAGCAAAAGTTTTAAAGATTTGAATGGATTCGGTATAACAATAACCTCGCCTATAAAAGATTTAGAAATATTGAAACAAGACATAGAAAAGGAGCTTTATGAGCTCTCTATGGCACATCATAATAGATATTTTATTGAACCAAAAAATTATAAGGAGATTAAGTAATGGAAGATATTTTAAATTCGAAGTTAATCTTGCCTTGTGGCAAAACGTTAAAAAATAGAATTTGTAAATCTGCTCTCACTGAAAGAATCGCTGAGGGTAACAATTTAGTTAACCAGAAGCATTTAAATTTATATGAAAAATGGGCTGAAGGAGATGTTGGTACAGTTCTTACTGGCAACGTCCAAGTTGATAAAAGGTATTTAGAATCTGCAGGAAATGTTGCCATAGAGAAAAGCAATTATAAAGACCAGATAGACCTATTAAGAAAATGGACTGAAGTTGGCACAAAAAATAATACTAATTTGTGGATGCAAATTAGTCATGCTGGTCGACAAACTCCAGGCGATTTAAATATGAAACCAGTAGCACCTTCTGACGTTGGTCTAAAAATACCAGGAAGAAAATATGGTACGCCCAAACCTTTAACAAAAGAAGAAATTGAAGATGTTATTGAAAGATTTATATTCACAGCAAAGGTTGCTCAAGATACGGGTTTTACTGGTATTCAAATTCATTCTGCTCATGGATATTTAATGTCAGAGTTTCTATCTCCTGATATTAATAAAAGAAATGATGAGTGGGGTGGGTCTTTAGAAAATAGGTCCAGGATATTATTGCGAATTATTAATGGCTGTAGAGAAGCTTTGGGAGATGATTATCCAATTTCAGTTAAATTAAATTCGGCTGATTTTCAAAAAGGTGGCTTTTCAGCTGAAGATTCATCAAAAGTAGCATCAATGTTGAGTGACGCAAAAATAGATTTATTAGAAATTTCAGGCGGTACTTATGAACAACCAAGACTTCTTGGCTTAGATACAGTTAGCATTAACCCAAAGAGAAGTGAAACAAGAAAAGAAAGTACGATAGCTAGAGAAGCATATTTTTTGGCCTATACAGAAGAAATTAAAAAGGTAATTGATATTCCGCTTATGGTAACCGGAGGGTTTAGGTCTAGATTAGCAATGGAAACAGCCATCAATCAGGGTGCATGTGAAATCGTTGGAATAGGAAGACCGTTGTGTTCAGATCCCATGTCAGTAAAAAAATTATTAGATAGATCAATAGATGTTTTGCCAACATTTGAAAAAACACTGTCAATAGGTCCGGGATGGTTATCTCAAAGAAGTCCATTTAGATTAATTCAGGCATTGAACGCTTTTGGGATTCAATCTTGGTATTATTCACAAATAAGAAGAATTTCTGAAGGGTTGTCACCTGATTTATCTTTAAATCCATTTAAGGCTTTTAGAAGCGATGGTAAAATAGATAAAGAGACAGTTAAAGCATATAAACTCTATAATAAATCATAGATTCATATAATGACCGCTGACGTAAATACAATATATTTAATTGCTTTACCCGTTGTTTTAGGTCTCATTTGCCTAGAAGTAATATTGTCTAATTATCTAAATCTTAGTGTTTATAAAACCGGAGATACATTAGGAACAATAGGCCTTTTATCGGGAAATATAATAGTTTCTCTGGTTATTAAGGGATCAACATTAGCTTTCCACTTTTTTTTGTATCAATTCAAGTTATTTGATTTAATTTCTACAATTCCTATATGGATGCATTGGGTTCTGACCTTTATTTTTATAGATTTCATTTATTATTTTTATCATAGAATTTCTCATAGAAGTAGATTTTTATGGGCTGTGCACATGAGTCATCACTCGAGTGAAGAAATGAATTTTGCAGTAGCTTTTAGACAAGCATGGCTTGGCCCAATATCTAAAATTCCTTTTTTTATGGTCCTGCCTTTGATAGGTTTTGACCCTATAATTGTTGCTGTGGCAGGTGTTCTAAGTACTCTTTGGGGAATTTTTGGACACACTCAAATAGTAAAAAAATTAGGACCAATAGAATGGATTTTTGTTACACCGTCTCATCATAGAGTTCATCATGGTTCCAATGAAACATATATCGATAAAAATTATGGCAACTTTTTAATAATTTGGGATAAATTTTTTGGAACATTTCAGCCAGAAACTGAAAAAGTGAAATATGGTTTAGTTAAAAATGTTAATACTTTCAACCCAATAAAAATCACTTTTATGGTTTGGCAAGAAATTTATAGTGATGTTAAAAATTCTAGATCTAGAAAAGAAGCAATTGGACACTTTTTTGGTCCACCTAAAACAAACTAAAATCTTTTTTGTAAAGAAGATACAAAAGTTATATCTGGAATAGAATTTACTTTCAAATCCTCTGAAAATCCTATACTGATAAAGTAATCATTTAGACTTATTGTTGCACCTAAACCAATCAAGACAGAATAGTCACCCAAAGAATCTAATCCAGAAGAATAATATTTATCAGATATTTTTAATGAAGTTTTAAAAACAATATTATTGTAATCAAAAAAATTTCTGGGCTTGTACGAAAGGGCAGATCCAAAAAATTTAATTAAATTATTATCTTTTGCGTAAAAGAGAGCATTTTTTTTAGAATAAGCAACTCCTGCATAAGATGATGAATGTATATTTTTAAATTTATTTTTCCATACTAAAGAAGAATAAAAATCAATTTGACCGTTGCTCAAATTTTTTTTCTTACTTCCACTGGGAAGCTCAACCGCAGAGAGCAAAAATAAATTATTTTTATCCTGATAGGAGATATTTAAACTTGAAGATATCTTGATATCGCCGATACCAAAAAATGAATCAGAAATTGAATTTTTAGAAATGCCCTCATACTCGAAAAGGAGTCTATCAAGAGGTTGATTTAATCTTGATCCGTCAGATAATCCAAAAAATTTATGCCAATTTTTAATATGTTTATCCATAAAACCTTCTGAAAATTTAAAAAAAGGAATTTCAATCATGAGATTAAAAGTTTCAGAATACCTAAGTGAAGAAAACAAAGATAATTTAGTTATTTCGCCATCTAAAATAAGTCTTTCATTTTTATTAGAATCATTTAGAGCAACGGAACTATGAATTACTTCAATTTTGTTTATAGGAGAACTTGAGAGATTCCCTAAGTGCGAATGATCAAATTGGATCTTAGAAATATGAAATGGATTTAGATTAGGAAAATTTATTGGAGCAAATTCATTGGCCAAAAGAAATGAACTTAAAAGAAATAAAAATGTAAAATATATATGTTTAATAATTTAATTTTATTACATTCATTTACTAATTTATGAAAAAAGTAATTCTTGCTTATTCTGGCGGCCTTGATACATCAGTTATTTTAAAATGGTTACAAGAGGAAAAAAATCTAGATGTTATTACCTACACTGCTGATATGGGACAAGGCGATATCCCAGACAATTTAGAACAAAGAGCTAAAACATTTGGTGCTTCTAAAGTAATTATAGATGATCTCTCAGAAGAGTTTGTTCAAGAATATGTTTTTCCTATGTTTCGATGCAATTCAGTTTATGAAGGCGAATATCTTTTGGGCACCGCCATTGCAAGACCTCTGATTGCAAAAAAATTAGTTGAAGTAGGATTTCAAGAAGGTACTAATATCATTAGTCATGGCGCTACAGGTAAAGGAAATGATCAAATTAGATTTGAAATGGGAGCAAAGGCATTAAATAAAAATATCGAAATTATTGCTCCTTGGCGAGAATGGGATATGACATCTAGAACAGATTTAATGAATTATTGTCAAAAATATCAAATTCCTATGCCAGGTTCTAAAGCAGAGGAACCTCCATTTTCGATGGATGAAAACCTTTTACATATATCTTATGAAGGAGGGTTGCTTGAAGATTTGTCTGTTCCTCCTCCAGAGGATATGTGGTTGAACGTTAAATCGCTCGAGGAAGCAAATCCTAGTCCAGAAGAAATTTCAATAGAGTTTAGAAATGGAGATCCAACTTCGATAAATAATCAAGAAATGTCTCATGCTAATATTTTAAGAAAATTAAATGAATATGGCTGCAATCATGGAATTGGAAGGATTGATATAGTTGAGTCAAGAACAACTGGAATGAAATCTAGAGGCTGTTATGAAACTCCAGGAGGCACTATTCTTTTAAAAGCTAGAAGAGCAGTTGAATCATTGTGTTTATCGGGGGAAACAATTAAAACTAAAGATTCTTTAATTCCTTCTTACGCGTCTTTAATTTATGAAGGACTATGGTGGAGTGATGAGCGTCTAAGGCTTCAAAATTTAATAGATGAATGCTCTAAAGTTGTAAATGGGTCAGTGAAAATGCGGTTATATAAAGGAAATATTATTCATTTATCAAAAGAAAGTGAAAATTCCTTATACGATGAAAATAAAGCTAGTTTTGAAGAGGAGGGTGGTTTTACTAATGATGATATGAAAAAATATATAAAAGAAAATATCTTAAAATATAGTCACAACAATTTAGACTAAGTTAGTATTTAAAAAAATTACAGTTAACAGTACTAAAGTAATTAAGATCCAGATTAGATAGAAAATTTTAGTATTTAAATCTTTAAATAAATGACGAATAAACTTTGTAAGGTAGTAGGCAATAACTACCGTTAAAACAAAAAAAATTATTCTTATCATCAAATCAAAAATCTAAAAGACTTAATTTTCCAATATTCCTTATCTTCCTGGCCATACTAATGATAGTTTTTTCGGGTCCAGCATCATAGATCATCTCCAAGTTATTACTTACTAAATACTCTATTGATTCCCTCCATCTAACTGTGCTGCACAATTGATTGATTAAAGCCTCTTTTATTTCGTTGACATTTTGTGTGGGCTTGGCCAAAGCGTTTGGAATTACAGGTATATTTGGAGTTTTAAAATCGACTTGATTTAAAAGCATCCCAAGTTCAGTTTGAGCGCTTTCTAGGAGAGAACAATGGGATGGAACTGACATTTTAATTAATTGAGTTTTAACTCTTTTGAAATCTCCATCTTCAATATATTTTATAGTCGCGTCAATCGCAGAATTGGTACCTGCAAGAACAGAAACACCTTCAGCATTATCAGTTGAGAAGTCAATTACCTCCCCAGAATTTTTTATTTTTATAATTGTTTCTCTTACATCTTGTAAAGGCATATTTAAAACAACCAACATACCAGCAGTTCCTTCAGGAACAGCATTTTGCATTAGTTTTCCTCTTGCATTAACCAATCTAATTGCTTCTTTAAATTCTATGCATTCTGCAAAAACTAAAGCTGAATACTCGCCTAGAGAAAGTCCTGCAGTTATAGAAGCATTAAAATAAGAGGCTTTATTTTTTGCTATCGCAAGACTTGCTGCTAGGATCGCAGGTTGAGCATATTCAGTAAGGTTAAGCTTATTTTCAGGTCCATTTTTCACTAACTCAAAAAGATCAAAATCTAAGACATCAGAAGTTTGAGTTAGTAAATCTTTAGTTTCTGGATTAGTTTCTAAGAGGAAATCTATCATTCCAACTTTTTGAACACCTTGCCCAGGAAAAAGAAGTGCTTTCATATAAAGATTATTTATTAACTTTTAATTTTTCTTGTAGTCCTTTATTGGATGTGGTGTAACCAAAAGGAACTCTCTCTCCTGGATTTATTCTTTTAAAGGCTTCTTGTACAGCTAAAGTAGTCTCGTGAAAGCCACAAAGAATTAAATCCAACTTGCCAGGATAATGATTTATATCACCAACGGCAAAAATACCAGGTTTATCCGTTTCAAAATTTTCTGTATTTACTAGGATTTTATTATTTTCTAAGGCAACTCCCCAATCATGAATAGGGCCTAGTTGTTTATTAAGTCCAAAGAAAAAAAGAGATTCATCACAATTTATAGTTTCAATTTCTTTAGTTTCAAAATGCAGTAAGTTAACTCCAGTAAAGTTATCTTTTCCATTTATATCTTTAATTACATAAGGAACTTTTAAGATAATTTTTTCCTCGGCTACCAACTCTCGCATTTTTTTTTCAGTGTGTTGGGCTCCTCTAAATTCATCTCTACGGTGAATCAAATATATCTTTTTTGCAATTTTAGATAATTCTACTGACCAATCCAAAGCGCTATCTCCACCTCCAAAAATAGCTATTTCTTTATTTTCATATATAGATTTATCTCTTACAGAATAGTTGATGCCACGATTTAAAAATTTATCAGGTTCAAGAACTGGAGGCTTTCTAGGCTCAAAAGATCCTGCTCCAGCAGCTATAAAGATATTTTTTGTTTTAAATTCTTGACCTTCACTTGTAACTAATTTCCAAGATTCATCGACTTCAGATATTTCATTTACCCGTTGATTAAGATGAACCTCGTAATCAAATGGTTTTATTTGATCTAATAAAGCATTTATATGCTCTTTCCCAGTTTGATTTGCTACTCCAGGGATGTCATAGATTGGCTTTTCTGGATATAGCTCTATACATTGACCGCCGACTTTATCTAAATTATCTATAAGATGACAACTTAGCCCTAATAAGCCAGCTTCAAAAACAGTAAAAAGCCCAACAGGTCCGGCTCCTATGACTACAATATCAGTTTCAATTATTTTCATTTTATTTTGTATTTATTAAGTTACTTTCATTCCAGGTTGGGAGCCTTTATCAGGAGAAATAATAAAAACTCCAGATTCATCATTGCTAGCTGCTAAAATCATACCTTCTGAAATACCAAATCTCATTTTTCTAGGTTTTAAGTTTGCAACACAGACTACAAGTTTTCCAACTAGATTAGAAGGCTCATAGTATTTTTTAATACCAGCAAAAACATGTTTTTTCCCAAAACTACCTAAATCCAAACTTAATTTCACTAATTTATCAGCTTCTTCAACTTTTTCCGCAGCTTCAATCAATGCAACTCTTAAGTTTATTTTTAAAAAATCTTCGATTTCTATTTCATCCATTTTTACTAACTTCCATTAACGTTGTAATTTCATCATCTTCTATTCTTGTTATTAAGGGTTTAAAAGAATCAATTTCCCAATCTTTCATATAGTTAGAGACATCGGAAATACTATCTACACATTTTAGATATTTTTTTATCTTTTCTGAAGTTTCAGGAATAACTGGCTCTAAGTATAGATTTAAAATTCTAAACAGATTAATAGCTGTAGAGGCAATGGAATGAACTTTATTTTTATTAGCAGGATCTTTATTTAAAATCCACGGCTTATTAGAATCAATATATTGATTAGCTATATCTGCTAGAGTCATAATCTCTTTAATAGCTCTAGAATATTTTCTATCAATATATAGATTCAATATTTCTTTCTGTTTAGCTGAAAATTCAGACAAAAGATTTTCATCTATTTCAGATGAAAGAACGTTGTTAAATTCTTTTAAGAATCCCTGACTTCTGCTTGCAATATTTATAAATTTACCAACCAAATCAGTATTAACTTTTTTTTGAAAATCTAATAAATTTAAATCCAAATCATCTATGCCGTTCGATAATTTCGAAGCAAGAAAATATCTCATGTAATCAGGATTTAAAATTTTTAAATAATCATCTATTAAAAGAAAATTGCCTTTCGATTTAGACATTTTTTGTCCGTTTAATGTCATGAAGCCATGCACAAAAACATTTGATGGTTTTCTAAAATTAGACCCATCCAAAAGAGCAGGCCAGAATAAAGTGTGAAAATTCATAATATCTTTTCCAATAAAATGATATATCTCTGATTCATTCCAAAGATCTTCTGTATTCTGCGTTGAAGAATTTTTAGTTAAGTAATTTTCTAAAATTGCGATGTAACCAATAGGAGCATCAAGCCATACATAGAAGTATTTTTTCGGATTATCTGGTATGGAGAATCCAAAATAAGGCTCATCTCTGCTAATGTCCCATGGCCTTAGACCTTCCTCGAACCATTCACTCAACTTGTTTTTAACGCCACTCTGGAGATCAGTTTTGTTAACCCATTTAAGGACTTTTTTCTCTTGTTTTGAAAGATCGAAAAAGAAATGTTCACTTTCCTTAAGTGATGGAGGCTTACCACTAAAAATTGAAACCGGGTTAATTAACTCTGTAGCTTCGTATTTAGTACCACATTTTTCACAATTATCTCCATATTGCTCTTTTGCTCCGCAGGAAGGACATGTTCCTTGAACGTATCTATCAGCTAAAAATAATCCTTTTGATTCATCGTAAAATTGCTCAATAGTCTGTTTTTTTATTAATTTGTTCTCTTTAGATCTTAAGAAAATTAATTCACTGTATTTTTTATTTTCTTCACTATGAGTGGTGTAATAATTATCATGGTTGATAAAAAATCCCTTTAATGTTTTTTCATGCTCTTTTGTAAAGTTTTTTACTAATTCTTCTGGCTTAACATTTTCTGATTCTGCCTTCATCATAATCGGGGTCCCATGAGCATCACTAGCACATAAATAAATACATTCTTTTTTTAATAATTTATTAGTTCTAACCCATATATCTGTTTGAACGTGTTCTAATAAATGACCAAAATGAAGCGGGCCGTTAGCATAGGGAAGTGCAGAAGTTATTATTAGTTGTTTAGACATGTTATAAAAGAGTATTGTAATGGAAAAAAAACAAATATTATGAATCGTTTATTTTTAATACTATTACTCTTTTCTACTAATCTAACTTTTTCAAATTCAGAGGAGGTTAATAGCGATCCTTGGGAAAATCTAAATAGAAAAACGCATAACTTTAATATGACTTTGGATGATTATGTCATAAGACCAATTGCTGAAACTTACGATTTTATAATCCCAGAATTCGTTCAAACTGGGTTTTCAAATGTCTTTGACAATCTAGGAACGCCAGTTTCGGCTGCAAATAATTTAATTCAATTTAAATCAGTAGGTTTTATAACAGAAACATCTCGCTTTATTCTTAACTCAACTTTTGGAATATTCGGTTTATTTGATGTCGCCTCTAGGTTGGGTATAAAAGAAAGAAATGAGGATTTTGGACAATCATTAGGTCATTGGGGTTTTGCAAGTGGTCCATATCTTGTTATTCCTTTTTTTGGCCCCTCTTCCGCGAGAGATGGGTTTTCTCTAGCACCTGACTATTACCTAAGACCCGATCTAGTTAGATTTGAAGATAACAAATCTGATTTAGCTCTCAATGGTCTATCGGTGGTTAACTTAAGAGCAGGATTGTTAAGTATCTCTGATTTAAGTGGAAACGATCAATATAGTTTTTACAGAGATGCCTATCTTCAAAGAAGAGAATATGAAATTAATGACGGTAAAATAGACGATTCCTTATTCGATGACGAGTTTGATTAATCTATAAAAGAACCGTAAACCATTGTTGCCATTTGAGGCCTTAGAGGAAATGCATCACTTGGTATAAATTGAGTCATGAAAATAGCAAGTAAGTCCTCTTTTGGATCAATCCAAAAATATGTACTTGCCATACCTCCCCAGTTATAGCTTCCTTTGCTTAATGGACTCTGACTGGCAGCAGGATCAGTAGTAACTGCCATACTAAGACCATATCCCATACCATGATACCTAACTTCACTGAAACTTCCGCTTGAACCCATATCTGCCATAGTTTGACTATCAGGCAAGTGATTTAAGGTCATTAATTCGATTGTCTTTCTAGATAGAATTCTTTCCCCATCGAGCTCGCCACCATTAAGAAGCATTTGCAAAAACCTATAGTATTCTTTAGCGTTACTAATCAATCCACTTCCACCTCCATTAAAATCTCTTGGAGCAGAATATCTACTCTTCGTATCTCCAGGATCGTGAATTGTAATTTTTTTATTTTCATCTCTGTGATAGCAAACTGCTAAGTCTTTTAGATCATTTTCCTTCACATAAAAACTTGTTTTTTCCATCTTCAAAGGCTTAAAAATATGATCCTCAAAGTATTGATCTATCTTTTTACCTGAAATAACTTCTACTAGCCTAGCGCAAATATCTATTGAAACGCTATATAGCCATTGTTCTCCTGGACTGAATTCTAAGGGAAGAGAAGCTATACGTTTGGTAAATTCTTCTAAATCAACCTTATCTTTTGAGACTAAGGATTTTGTAGGATCTGAAATCTGAAATATTTTTCGATAAGCATCATCTACGTGAGACCTAAAGTTAATGCTATAACTCAATCCAGATGTGTGTGTTAATAAATCACGAATAACCATTTGTCTTTTCGCTGGTTCTGTCATAAATAAAGGAAAAGAACCTGATACATAAACCTCTTGATTCTTGAACTCTGGAAGAAATTTAGATACTGGATCTGATAATTGAAAAAAGCCTTTCTCAAAAAGTTGCATTAATGCAAC
>CESN01104401.1_pt1 | contig 14196 bp, 14 predicted proteins | sample 531181 | NCBI WGS metagenome assembly CESN01 (sample SAMEA2621990, study PRJEB7988) | marine metagenome | isolation source: saline water (ENVO:00002010), including
TTCCTATGGTGGACGCCTGCATGCGCTGCCTTGCAGAAACGGGTTTTCTAAATTTTAGGATGCGGGCAATGGTGGTAAGCTTTGCTTGTTTCGGTCTACATTTATCGTGGAAAAAAATACACCAGCCATTGGCTAATATGTTTCTTGATTATGAGCCTGGAATTCACCTTTCCCAGCTACAAATGCAAGCTGGGGTGATCGGGTTCAATACCTTGCGTGTATACAGTCCGACAAAGCAATTCATGGATCAGGATCCGAATGGATTTTTCGTTAAAAATTGGGTTCCAGAGTTGGCGGATCACACCGTAAAGGAAATCGCAAAATCAGAAAATATGAAGATCAAAGGGTATGCATCTTCAATAGTGTCACTGTCTGAGCGCTCCAAACAAATGAAAGATCGAATTTACAGTATCCGAAAAAGTGCCGGAGGGAAAATGGCCACTCAGAAAACACTGAAGGATCATGGCTCAAAAAAAACACCGTCCCGAAAAAAGAGGAAAAAAGATGACGGTCAGTTACTTCTTTTTAAGAGTTGAGGCTTGGATAGTAACTGAACATCGCAGCGCAATTTTTCCATGGTTTTAAGGCCACGAAGTAAGGAGCTTGGTATACCAGTCTGTGATGCTACTATAGAACCAATGACGACTCCTCTGTGACAATTGTCTCCCCCTACTTTGGCATTAGAAATTACCGCCTGAGAAAAATCATCGTGGTATTTCCAAACGAAATATAAGGAGGCTAAAAAAGAATCAGGTAAATAACAGGCAGAGCTAATTTTGTCCCCAACCACAGTCCGGTCTTCAAGCTGCTCCCATTTTCGGAGTTTCTTTAACGAAACCCCGGGAAGAGAAAGATCGGACAAACTTTCGCGAATTTCCGAACCATTGGATAGATGGATGAGAATTCGGGTGAGATCTGTAGCCGCTCGTAGGGATGCGGGATGGTCATGAGTGGTGCGCACCAAGGAGAGGACGCATTCCATCTGGTACGCATTTTCGGTTTGTCCAACTGCCTCAAGACCGGCAAGCAAAGCCGGGATCATACTTAGAGCACCAATATGGTGATCGCTTGTGCCGCATGACAATAGGGACTTACCCGCAGAATAATGGGAGAAAAAAGACCGATGATATTCCTCGGCATAGGTATCGTTGTGCCAACCAGGAGTGAGCATTACCTGAACATATCTCTGCAACCAGTCCTCTACCTTGAAGTCGCCGGCTAGAATAATATGACGGTAGAGTTCGGCGGCTAATTGTAAGTTCAAAGTATTCTCACCCGCTTGCAGATGTTGATGGTAGTGAATATTGCGTCGACCCCAAAACTTTTTCTGCCCATGAAGGATGTCAGCATTAGATCCTACCGGTTTGTATTCTGATCTCCAAAGAATACTGTCAGGGTGAGGGTTCTTAGGAGCTTGGTATCCAGAAATCTCCCCATAGTCATGGTCTAGGGCACGGACATTGTAGTACCAATGAACTGGCATCGAGACTGCATCCGCGACTAGCGATCCAAGAAAAGCATTTTGAAAACTCACTTTTTATATTATAGGTACCTGCATAATTTTGACAAAGAGCTCTGCTAAATTCATGCCAGATACACATTTTAATCTGTTTTATGATGAGATTTATTCATCCGGCTTGGATCCAAGTGCACGGTTTCCAGTAAGTCGATATTCGAAGTTACGAAAAAGGCTCCTTAAGCTGGATGAAAAAAAAATCATTGGTTGGCGTAGACCTTGTTTGGCAAATGTGAATGATTTGTTACTGGTTCATGATGAAAAATATGTTCAGAGATTTCTATCTGGTAATTTAGATGAAAGTGAGATTCGGCGTATTGGTCTCCGCCCATGGAAAGATGTAATCGTTGAGCGTACCTTACGCCTGACTGGAGGAGCACTGGACGCCTTAGAATTAGTGCTTTCTGGGCATTCTATTTCAGGGAATATGGCTGGTGGAACCCATCATGCTTTCCGCAATGCAGGAGCTGGATACTGCATCTTTAATGATTTGGCAATATGTGCAGAAAAAGCACTTCAGCACCCTGAGATTAATCGAGTTCTCATTTTAGATCTTGATGTCCACCAAGGAGATGGTACCGCAGATATTTTCAAAGATGATGATCGAGTTTTTACAGTATCTTTGCACGGCAGAAATAATTTTCCTTTTCGCAAAAAAGAAAGTAATCTGGACATCGCTTTTGAAAACGATACCGAAGATGATCAGTATCTAAGTAAGCTTAAAAATGTACTCAATAAGCTAAAGGCAATACCATTCGATCTAATTTTTTATCAAGCAGGGGTAGATGGACTGACTTCCGATGCCTTGGGTTTATTAAGCCTTACCCGGGAAGGGTTACTAGAGAGAAATAGACAAGTGTTGAAGTGGAGGAAAGAATTAAACCTTCCGCTACTGGTTTTTATGGGGGGAGGTTATTCCCGTCCAATCGAAGGCACGGTGGATGCTTTTTCGGATCTCTTCATTCAAGTAGCCAATGAGGTGATTAAAACAAACAAAACCAACTGAATATTTATTGAATTCGCTTCATTTGGGAACGAAATCGATGACGTAACCTTGATAAATCCTCGTGATGATTGCTCGATTCTACCAAGTTGGAGAATTGAAGAGGATCACGGTTCATATCATAAAGTTCTTCCGAGCCATCTTTGTATTTCATGTAACTCCATTCCAGGGTCCGCATGGAAGTTCCTTTTCTATTCGGGACAAAGGATAGGGCTGGCTTGGTGCTTTGCTTTTTTGGATTCTGAAGAATCGGAAGAATACTCGAACCTTGAACGGAAGAAGGCGTATTGAGGTTGAGCATAGAGCAAGCAGTCGGAAATAGGTCAACTAATTCGACGATAGATTTTGATTGCCCTGGTTTGAAACCTGGAGCTTTAATAATCAAAGGAACCCGGGTAACTTCTTCCCTGAGGTTTCCCTTTTGCCAAAAGTGATGTTCGCCCAACAAGTAGCCATGATCGCTCGTAAAGAAAATGGCAGTTTCTTGATCCAGTCCAAGTTCCCTAAGAGCATTTAGAATTCTCCCAACTTGCTCGTCCATAAAAGTAACGGTTGCCAGATATCCTGCCCACATCCGCTTTTGATTCACCGGGTATTGATCAATGCCAAATCTTTTTGAATTGGAATGGGAAAGTCCGAGCTTGGGTATGTCCGACCAATCTTCATCGGGAACTACAGGGAGTGATATTTTAGATAGGGGGTACTCCTTAAAGTACTGAACGGGAGCAACATTTGGGTAGTGGGGTCGAATAAGTCCAGTTGCCAAGAAAAAAGGGTTTTTTTCCGAAGCAAAACGAGTGAGAAGTTCAATGGATTTCGTGGCTGCTTTCCAGTCCGGTTGGTCACTTCCATCACCGGAGTAGTCAACGGTTACGAACATTCGGTTAGGCATCCGAGTAGATTCCCTTCCTTGAAGCTTGTGGGTGAAAATATTTAAATTAAGGCAGGCATAATTTCCGGGTGTGTGGGCTTCTAATCCTGACATATTAAATTTTTCAGACCAGCATTGTGGTACATCTACACCATCGGTACCATCGATGATGTCTCCAGGTACACGCATGTGGAAAATCTTTCCAACTCGAGTGCTGTAAAGTCCATTATCTTGAAAGTGCTCACCCCATGTAATCTCATTTTTTCCATAGTATCTCCCTCGCATGAAACTTGCCCTGGAGGGGGCACAGACTGTTCCTTGGCAATAGGCATGTTTAAATAGCATGCCTTCTTTTGCGAGACGATCTAAGTTTGGAGTTTTGGCGATTGGATTCCCGTAACAAGAAAGGGCATCCGCCTTGAGATCATCGGACACGATGAGCAAAATATTTTTGATTTTGCCCACAAGGAGAGGGGAGCAAAAAAAGAAAAAAAAACGATTTGGATGTATTTCATCCGCTGGTCAGGTGTAAAAGACTTTTCTGCATGCTGGATAGGGGAGAGGGAGAATGATCCTGCTCAATATGGCAATGAACCACTCCAGCGGAATCAGCCGCTTTTAAAATTGGATTCATGGGAATCTGACCATCTCCAATTTCTTCAAAATCCTCGGGTTTTACTTTTCCAAAATTAGGACATTTGAAACCACTCCGTAAATCCTTAAGGTGAAGCTGAGAAATTCGATTTTTTAGGTAATGAATTTGGGATACTGGATCGACTCCACCGACTTTAACCCAAAAGACATCTAACTCGAAAAACATATCTGGAGAAAAAGAACGGATAAAAACATCATATCCAGTTTTACCGCCTAACATCGGTTGGAATTCGAAAGCATGATTATGATAGGCAAGTCGAATTCCTGCTTCCTTGGCTTGTTCGGCACCCCGATTAAGAAGTTCAGCTGTTTTTTGATACGCCTCAAGATCTACTCTGTTGTGGGTGTGAAGGTAAGGAACTACCAAGTCGGTAAGTTCGTTTTTATGAGCAAGTTCCAACACCTTTTCAAAACTTGGAAGTTTTTTTGGGTCAGGGTTCAACAGCGAGTCCCATTGAAAGTGACTGGAGTTGACCTGCATTCCTTTTTCCTTGGCCCGTTTGATCATATCAAGCGATTTGCTAGAAGGGAAATCATAAGGTTCGACTTGCATATATCCGATCCTGGCAACCTCATCTATGGTCTGCTTTAAATTCTCGTTTATCGGTTTTCTAAGGGAATAGAGCTGAATGCCGATATTATTAAGGTAATCGGATTGAGGTTTTGCAGCGATTGAAGGACAAATGAAAAGCATTCCCGTCGACTGTTGAATGAAAGATCTACGATTCATACTATTGAGCCTATTCTATTAAAAAAAAGAAAGGCAAGTTAGGAATCTATTTTTTTATGACCTTTTTGGGCATCCGAAATAAGCCAATCCAGATTCGCTTTACGAGAGCCCAAGAAAAAAGAAAGAGATGCAAGCAAGTCGGAAGGGCTGCGGATACCCCCATGATTAATCCAAAATAAATATTTTTTACATTTTCTTTTCCAGTTGGATCTTGCATGGCTTGCACGGCTCTGTAGGTGTATTTCGAACTTCTTTGTGAAAGTTCTTCCGGTGCTTGTTCCCAAAGGCTTATTAGCCAACCTCCGAAACTAAATACAAAGAGAACCCAAAGGGTAGCTAAAACTGCAATCACTAAATCTAGGGAAAGGTGTAACATATATTCTAAAGTTTTGCTTGATGCCAATGCTCGTCGAATGATCCATATCGTGATGAAGAAAGAAAGGCTGTCAAACAAGGCACCGAGAAAACCAACTGGAATTTGAAGCTTAAAATAGTGGGACGCTTCGTGAGTCTGCATATAGTATGGATAGGTCGTATAAATTGCCCACCAATAACAGCTAATATTTAATAAAATGAAGAAGAAGAAGAGAATGGGGAAGAAAACTAAAAGTTTTCCTCGCCTTCGTTCATAAAAATCCAGAACTCGATGGAGTGCTTGTCTCCAAGTCTGTATGATTTCATGCATAAATCCAATTTTTGTTATTAAAGATAATCAAAGAATGGAGGGATTCTCATTTTGAGCTTTGCAGAGTGCATGAATCTAATCATCTTGTAGAGCCTTTAATTCCAATGATGATATCAGTGAGAAGAAAAAAAATCCTTTTGTTTTTAATTCCATTTGGAATTTTTTTTATCCTCAGTTTTGCATATCTAAATTTAGACAAATATGTGGAATCCGAAATTATCAAGTTTGCAGAGGAAAAAGAAGTAAATCTTAAGTCCTTTGAGCTGGATCATTTAAATCCTGATGGTATTTATTCGGAGCAAATTTCACTGGATTTTATGGTTATGGAGGCCTTGAAGGTTGGAATTAAAGTGGCAAAAGTTTCCAAGCCACAATGGTGGGAATATTTTTTTCCTGACAAACGATTAAAGGCAGAAATAAATCAAATTGATTTGGAAAGCGAAGCGGGTGGGGTGAAGGTCGATCGTATAAACCTAGTTTATTCTAGGGAAGACTTAGGTTTAGATCTTAAGGCTTTGAGTGTTGATGGTATGAAGTTGCGAGTGAATGGGGTGAAGTTGAATTCCTTACTTTCATCGGGAAATCCTAAAAACTTGGATGTTAATCAAACGAGTTCAAGTATTGGCTTTCTGCGTCAAAGTTTGAATTTCCCACCGGTGAAACACTTGAGGTTTCGTAAATCAGAGCTCTCGGCATCATGGGGGGAGAAAATCATAAAATTTGACTTCAATGCAAGTGCAAAACTGATTCAAGATTTTTTCAACATTCAACTGGATGGATTCTTAGAAGGAATGCCGGTCAGGAGTGATCTTACCCTTGCTCAGGATGGAGAAATTTTGCACATCACTTCTAAATTCGAAGTCTCTGATTTTTCAAAAAGTAAGGTCATTCTCGAAGAACTGAAAGATTTGGCTTTTATCAGTGATCATGACTTGGCATTCGATTCTGGAAGCTTAGTGGTACAAAAAAGTGGAACCCTTCAACAAGAGGACCGATCTGATCAGAGGCAACTTCTTGAATCCCTTTTTGTAGAAATGAATGGAAGCGACCTGAGATGGGAATGGGGAAATAAATTTGGAGAGATTACAAAGTTTATGGCTTTTTTGTCTGGTTTTTCAGGTGGGGAACCAGAATCAATCAATGCATATGCTAATTTTAACTGGAATGATCAGTTCGAAATTTTGGGTGCACGGGCCCAGCGACGCCTTTTGAAATCAAAAGATGGAGTGAATCAGAAAATCGCAATCAGTGCGAGTATGTGGGAATTGAATGGGAGTAAAGCTCTTCCATTTAAAGTCAAGAATCTCTCCGTCCCCTTTTTCGAGATCGAACATAATGCCAGCATCGAAGAAGCGCTGAGGAAAGAGCATGAAGTTAGGTTCAATCAGGTTTCTTGGAATTTAGATGAGTTAAAATTGGAATCAGGAGCGGTAATTTTGAAAGCCTTGGATGGTTTATCAAAATGGAAAGTAAGAATTCCACCGCTGGTTGCTCATATGCCGAGCAGGCAACTTACACTGTCAGGTTTTTCATATGAAGGAATCCTTGATGTCGAAAAATTTCCTCAAGTCCAAGAAATACAAAATGTCCGAATTGAAGAGCTTCTTCTTGGAGATGATTTTAGAATAGAAGATATTCTTCTATCTTTCTGCTTGTCTCGTGAAAAAGAGTTAGAAATTAAAAAACTGGAACTATCGCTAGACAATTTTCATGTAAGCATGGACCCGGCAAATCTTTCTTTAGGTTCTTGGGTTGATTCGGAGAGAAACGCAACCTTCTTCGTTGATTTCAAGGGGAGCAACATTTCTATGCAGAAGGATAATTATAAAATTGAAGTGCAGAATATAAATGGGGGAGTAAAGCTTGATTCCCTTGATCCTTTTGAGACGGAAGGAAATCAAAAACTTGCTTTTGAGCAAATTCAATTCGGGGATCTTGAATTTAAAGATGGGAATCTCAGCTTTGCTATCCGTAACGGATCAGATATCGAAGTTGAAAAACTCTCCATGAATGGCTTTGGTGGTGTGGTTGGATTAGGAGAAAGTACCTATTCTCTGGATCCTGCAATAAGCCGTCTTCTTCTAGATTTTGATCAAGTAAGTGGTCAAAAATTAGCCAATCTCTTCAAAGATCTGGATCTCCGAATTGATGGTAATTTTAGTGGAGAGATTCCTATTGCTCCATCTCAGGATAATCTTTGGGATTTTGTGGGAGGATTCTTGAAATTAATTGAAGGGGGAGTTAGCTATTACAGTTGGGATGCAAATGGATTATTGACTGATACCATGGACGAAAACGACCTGCTTTACGGCCAAACTAGGTTAGCTGAAGAAGCTCTTAAGCAACTCGGGCTGGATTCGATGAAGTTAAATTTTATAGTCTTGGATGGAAAACGGGAAATTATTGGTGATATTAGAGGAAAGGCAGAAGTTGAAGGAAAAACCGTTAATCTGAAATATAAGCCAAGAATAGTTGGGAACCTACAAGAAATCCTCGACGCTATTGACTTACTTAAATTACAAGTTAATCAATAGTAACAAAACATCATTGCTAAATTCATTCGTATGTTTTCATCTTATTGCATGGTTTTCCCAAAAATACTACTTTTTACCTATCTAGCCTTTGGTTTGGCCGGATGTTTTACTTTAAAGACGGAACACCACATAACATTGGACCACAATATCACGATCAAAGTCGAAAAAGAAGTAAATGACTTTGTTGATGACCTCTATGGAGAGTAAGACAAGATCAACAATCAATTCCTCTATGAAAAAAATAAACCATATTTGTTTAACATTACTCAGTATTTTAACTTTCAGCACTTTGTTACATGCTGACTACAAGGAGAGAATGAAGGAGCGTTTACCAAAAATTATTGAGGCTAAAGGTAGTGGTCTTATTGGAGAAGGGGTAGATGGCTTTCTTCATCTAAGAGGGAAAAAAGGAAAGACGGTGGTCCAGTTAGTTGCGGTTGAGAACGAAGATAGAAAAGAGTTTTTTAAGGCGGCTTCCTCAAAAACGGGTAGTACGACTCAAGAGGTTGCCCAGAAATTTTCTCAGGTTATGAAATCACGAGACGAAAAAGGTTTTTGGCAAAAAGACTCAAAGGGCTCTTGGAATCAGAAATGAATCAAGTGGGCTCGGTTTATACACCGACCCTTTTTATTCTTTGCCTACTCTTTTTTTCTTCGTGCATGGAAAGAAAAAAACAACAAGTTTCTTGGGGAGGCGGGCAAGGGATTGCAACGGACCAAGAAAGTGAAGATTTAAATGCACAAATACTTATTCTTGAAAGACAGAGGAATATGTTGCAATACGAACTACAATGGCTTGGAGCTCGTGCAAAGGTAGCTCGTGCTGAGATGGAACTAAGCCTTGCTCTTTTGACGGAAAAGAGACTCATGGCGGAGATGAAGAGGTTTTCTGATAAAAATCAGGGCTTTGCCAGCACCGATGAATTTCGATCCAAGCAATTCCAAATTTCTTGGGATGCAAAACTCCGAGCAAGAGGGAAGGAAGTTATTAAAGCAAGGGCACAAGTAAATTTATTTTCCAGAGAACTTAATGAACTCCGCTTTGAAATCTCAAAAAATGGATTCTCCTCTCCCTCTAAAAGGCTTGTGAAATGAGGTCTTTCCTCCTGTCTGCATTTCAAGAAATTTTTTTAAGTTGTCCCGAATGCTAGCATTCGCAAGATGTTTAGGATTAACTGAAATGGAAGAGACTATTGAAAGAATTTTAAGTCACCCTTTGTTGACGGTCACCCTGAGTCTATTCTGTTTACTGCTCCTTTTTGCTATTCTCAAAAGGCTTTTGAAAATGATCCTTATCTCCCTTGTCTTAATCTCACTCTATTTTGGTTATGTCCATTATTTTCAAGATCAATACCCTCTTCCTGAAGTGGATATGGGTGAGATTCAAGAAATCAAAGAGGATCTAAGGGATTGGGTTATTGAAGATTTGAATGTCAGTATCTTTGAAGGAAATCGAAGTCGATTGAAGGAGTGACAACCTGCCTTTTCGTGGCGTTTTATAAAAACTACTTTTTTGTGTGATGAAATGAAATTGCCTTGGCCTCTTTACCTTGCCTGGAAGCAGTTATTTCCATCCCAAAGGAAGATATCCTTCTTTTCACTTTTGGCAATTGTAGGAGTTGCTTTGGGGGTCAATGTGATGATTGTGGTAATTGCATTTATGCAGGGCTTTCAGGAGAAATTTAAGTCTGATATTATTGATGCTCAAGGGCATGCACGAATGATTCCGGTCAACCCTCAAGGCAGGTCCATGGATGTGTTAAGTTCACTGGGTGAAAAAGATGAAATTATTGGCATTTCCTCTTATGTACAGGGTCAACTCCTTCTACAGAACCGTGATTACAACTCCATTCCATTTGCGATTGGCCTCGAACCAGATTCCTGTTCTGAGGTCTTGCCCCTAAATGAATTTTTAAAACAAGGCCATTCGGTCATGGATTCCCATGATGCTGTTGATCTTACGCCATCACCTACCACCGATGCGTTGGAGGATGAAGTGGTATTTATTAGTTTAGAAGTTGCCAATAGGCTTGGCGTCCGGCCTGCTGCTATCCTTCAACTTTTAGATGAAAATAAAACAGGTCTAATGGATGGAGAGGACGGGAGAATTGAAGTTCGAAGATTGGATCCATTTATTTCTTCAGGTGAATGGATTTTGGAAATTCTAGGTTCGAACCGGATTATGATCCGAGAAGTAATTTCAAATTTTGAGACCGTTCGGAAAATAAGGGATGGCGTGATTGACCTTGGGTATGGAAATCCCGTTTTTGAAATCAAAAAAGGGAGCAAGCCGTTTCTTCCTGGGATGATTTTTCGCTACCAATGCTTTCGTTCTTCGACCATTGAAGTGTATTCTCCTTCCATGATTGAGAAGGCAAAATCAGACGAAATGTCCCCGCCTTATGAGGTTAGGGTCGGTGGAATCATCGAGGTTCCTTGGCAAGGTTTTCACTCGGAAGTTGTACTCGGCACGGCTCGATTCATGCAGGTGATGAAGAATCAACGCGATTCAGCCGATGGGTACTATTTGAAGTTTTCAGATGAGCTTGCCAGAGATGAAGTAAAACTTGCTTCAATATGCAAGCAGTTGGAAGGTATTTGGTCTGATAATTGGGTGGTGATTCCATGGTTCGTTGAGAATGCTTGGTTTTTTGAGCTTTTGCAATTTGAGGAGTATTTAATGATTTTGATCATGATTCCCATCGGGTTGGTAGCCGCATTCGCGATTGCGATTGCTTTAATGACTTCGGTAATGCGTAAAATTAGAGAAATTGGCTTATTGGTGGCGATGGGAGCAGGGCAGATCTCTGTTGGTTTCATTTTTTGTCTCCAAGGGTTAATTATTGGTACTTTAGGAGCATTTCTTGGTTGTGGATTAGCCATTGTATTCATCCATTATCGGGATCAACTCATGAGTTTTATTGTCGAACAAATTGCGGGTGAAGATGGACAAGTTGGGGTATCTCAATTTTATGATTTTTATAGTCTAAAGGTTAATTATCCATGGGAGTCACCCGCTAGTTTGATAAATTTTCTTTCTTTTGCCACTTTTGCGATCATGGTTTCAACCGTTGCAGGACTTTTACCTGCCTGGCGAGCTGCTAGGCTTAACCCAGCAGATGCATTACGGAGTGAGTGAATCCAAAGAAAGTTTTGTTTTACTTACTGAGGGCTTGCGAAAGAGTTTCTCATTTGGGAATTCAAAAATTGAAGTCCTTCATTCGGTTGACCTTACTTTAAAGAAAAGTGAATCTTTAAGCATACGAGGTGATTCAGGCTGCGGTAAGTCTACTCTGTTAAACTTGCTTGCCAGATTGGAATTAGCGGATTCAGGTTCCGTTTATTGGGAAGGGAAAAAATTGAACGCATCGGAAAAGCCAAGTACTCATGAAATTTCGAAAAGGGCTTCCTTTCTCGGGGTTATCTACCAGTCCTACTACCTGATTCCAGAATTAACCGTATTAGAAAATGTTCTTTTACCCAATCGCTTTTTGGACCGTGTTGATAGCACCCAAAGGCAAAGAGCCATGGACTTGCTCGAGAAAATGGGTGTTCTCGATAAACAAAATCAAATTCCCGGTAAGCTTTCTGGTGGGGAAAGACAAAGAGTTGCAATTGCACGGGCAATGATTAATTACCCAGAGGTCATCCTTGCGGATGAACCAACTGGGAATTTGGATGAGCGAACGGGTGGGGAAGTTATGGATTTACTCTTACAAAGCTGCGTGGAAGAAGAAACTTCTCTTATTCTAGTCACCCATAATCCAAAATTTGCAAGAGCAACCAGTCGATCTTCGGTTCTACAGGATGGAACATTAAATGAAGTATAAAATATGAGCGAAAAAGAAAAAATTAGATGCGGAGTAGCAGGGGTTGGTTACCTAGGGCAGCATCATGCCCGAATTTATAATGAGCTTGAAAGTTGTAATCTAGTTGGAATCTTTGAACCTAATCAGGATGCTGCCAAAAAAGTAATGGATCTTTATGGGTGTGAACGATTCAAGACAGTGGAGGAATTAGGTGAGTCATGCGATGCAGTTAGTGTAGTTTGTCCAACAGACCTACATACCGAAGTTTCAATTCCTCTGATTGAGAAAGCTTGTCACTTACTTATCGAAAAACCCTTATGTGTTTCCAGTGAAGAAGCGGAAGAAATCCTGAGACATGCCCAGAACACAGGGACGATTGTACAAGTTGGGCATATCGAGCATTACAATCCAGTGATGGAATTCTTGGAAGATGCGGTCGAATTGCCCAAATATTTGACGGGTGAACGTCTGGCCCCTTTTCAGCTTCGTGGAACCGAAGTCGGAGTAGTTTTGGATCTGATGATCCATGATATTGGTATTGTCATGGCTTTGGTCGGACAACCCCTAGTCAAAGTGGATGCGATTGGGGTTCGAGTTTTGTCAGCAACTGAAGATATTGCCAATGCCCGCTTAGTTTTTGAAGATGGTTGTGTTGCTAACTTGAGTGCCAGTAGGGTGAGTGAGAAAAAAGCCCGTGAAATACGGGTTTTTCAAGATAGCGGGTATTTATCGCTTGATTTCATGAATCAAAAAGGCCATCTGATTCGTAAGAATGAAAAAGAATTAGAAAAAAGTGAGGTTCCTGTTGAGAAAGGTGAGCCCTTGGCTTTGGAATTAAAATCCTTCTTGGATTGCGTGATTGAGACCCGTACTCCAAAAACGGATGGTTCCTTCGGTAAGTCCGCCCTCGAAGTTGCTTTAAATATTACCAAGCAAATTCAATCCACTTGGTAGGGTGGTGGATAAACCTTCATTTCCCCCGCTTTCTTGCCAAGCCGTAGACCTCTTGGTCATTGCTGGGGAAGCATCCGGGGACGAACATGCTTCTCAATTGATCAAAAATTTGAAGGCTCGTAATCCTTCGCTTCAAATCGTTGGATTAGGGGGAGATGAACTCCAGAAAGCGGGAGTTGAGTTACTTTTTAATCTTGTGGATCATGCCGTCGTTGGAATTTTTGAAGTTTTAAAAAACTATAGTTTTTTTCGAGAACTTTTTAATTTAACCGTTGAATGGATCCGAAAGAATAAGCCTAAGACAATTTTGCTTGTTGATTACCCCGGCTTTAATCTTAGGCTAGCAGAGGCATTAAAGAAGACAAGCGTTTCACGAAAGGGTGGAGGTGAAATCATTGTTTTACAGTATGTTAGTCCGCAACTCTGGGCTTGGAAGCCGCGAAGAAGGTTTAAAATGGAAAAAGTGCTAGATTCTCTGGCGGTTATTTTCCCCTTTGAAACTGACTGTTACAAGGATGTAAATTTACCCGTTGCTTTTGTGGGTCATCCCATGGTGGGTTCAGGAAAGCGAGAACAGTTGATTCAGTATGATCCCGCTGGACCTTTTCTGCTATTACCTGGAAGTCGATCCCAAGCAATCGAAAGAATTCTTCCTGTCTTATTGAGTAGTTTTGAGAAACTCCTGACTGAATTTCCTAACGTATCCGCTCTAATTCCTGCCTCTAATGTTAAAATGAAAGAGACTATTCGAGGAATTCTGGAATCGCATAAGAACTTAAAAGAAAAGGTTGAGATAACTGAAAGCACGAATGATTTATCGGCTCGCTTCGCATTGATGAGCTCCGGAACGATGTCGCTACGCTCAGCCTTATCCGGTATTCCCGGATTAATTATTTATAAAGCCCATCCATTCACTTTTCTTCTAGGTAAAGCACTGATTAAGGTAAAATATTTAGGTATGGCTAATTTATTGCTTCCTGAAACCCCCCCTTATGTTGAGTTCATTCAAGGTAGGGCGAAACCGAGACTGATCCTAATGGAGATCAAAAATATGCTTGGTAAGGAGGTCGTTTGTCGTCAGCGATCACTGAGCTCAGCAAAGCAACTGAAGAATTTACTCCGAGTTCCTCAAGACAGAGGGGTGGTTGAATGGTTGGAAGACGAGGGAAGACTGGGATAGGACTTAATTTGTGCCCAAAGCTTAATTGCACGGTCTGAAAGTGCACCCTTGCAACGGTCTACTTCTGCAATTCGGGACTTAAGGTTTTCATTCGCGATATTGGAAACATCATCCATGTTGTAAAGAAATACATTATCCAATTTAGCAACTCTTTCATCAATATTTCGGGGTACAGAGGCATCAATCAGGAAAAGGGGTTTGGCAGGCCTCTGCTTCATACAGGCTTTTACTTGGGATAAATCGATCAAAGTTTTCCCGCT
>CESN01015289.1_pt1 | contig 14151 bp, 14 predicted proteins | sample 531181 | NCBI WGS metagenome assembly CESN01 (sample SAMEA2621990, study PRJEB7988) | marine metagenome | isolation source: saline water (ENVO:00002010), including
TATAATAGGCTTGTTAATAATGGCATATTTAAGAAACTTATCTATTAAACATAGAATTGATCAATGAGAAGAAAAAGAATTAGAGAAGAATCAAATCTAGACTTAACTCCAATGTTAGACATTGTTTTTATAATGTTGATCTTTTTCATTGTTACAACATCGTTTATTAAGGAATCAGGTATTGAAGTTAATCGACCAAATGCGGAAACAGCTGAAAGAGATCAAAAGGGTAATATTCTTGTAGCTATCTCAGAAAATAATGAAATATTCATTGACAGAAGAAAAGTAGATCTGAGAGCAATACGCCCAAATATCATAAGACTGAAAGCAGAAAATCCAGAGGGATCTGTAATTATTCAAGCTGATAAAGCTTCCCAAACTGGATTGTTGGTTGAGGCTATGGATCAAATAAGATTGGCTGGAGTACAAGAAATTTCAATCGCTGCTGAAAATGATTGATCAAATTAAATTAGGTTCAATTAGTCTTTTTGCTTCTTTAATTGTTTTTAGCATTCTTGCTTACATAGTAACTCCTGATATCAATCAACTGCGAGATCAGGATTCATTCAGAGTGGTTGATTTTATAAGACTAAAAAAAGACACGTCATTAAAGGAAAAATTAAGGTCTATACCTGATAAGCCTACACCACCAAAAAAACCACCTCCACCTGAATTAGCTACACCAGAATTGAAGGCGCCTCCAAAAGCTCCTACCCTCGATATTGAATTCCCAGATATATCTTTACCAACAGATTTTGGTGGAGCGTTTGTGAATGCACCAGTCGCTGGTCAAACATCTCAATTAATACCACTCGTGCGAATCAATCCTCAATATCCAAGAGCAGAATTATTAAGTGGGGTAGAAGGCTATGTCAAAGTAAGGTTTACAGTGAATGAAGATGGAACAGTTTCTAAACCAAGGGTTGTTGAGTCAAGGCCACCAAGAGTATTTGATCGAGCAGCACTTACCGCAATCAAAAAATGGAAATTTCGACCAAAAGTCATTAATGGTGTTGCTATGAAACAAGATGGTGTACAAATCATTGATTTCAAATTAAATTAAAAATATGAAATTAGTTTTAACTACATTTTTAATCATCTTTTTATCCTTCTATTCTAGAGGCGATGCTCCAACTTTAAATCAATGGGTTTACTATGAATTAGTAAGATTTGATACAAGATTTGAACAAGGAGATTTAAAGGAAGCTGAAGAAATCCTCTTTGGTCTTTATGAGCAAAATTGGAGGAGAGATTCTTATGACAAAGCTGTCATAGCAAGAACTTTTGGCTTTTATTTAATACAACAAGAAAGATATGATGAGGGCTTTGAAAAGCTATTAGTTTCTTATGAAACAGGAGCATTCCCATTGGAGGAGCAAGCTAGGCTTGTAGTAACAATAAGCCAACTTTATGCATTTAAAAAACAGCTTGAAAAAAGTATTATTTTTCTTGAGGATTATTTATCTGAAGTAGGTAAACGTGTTTCAAAAATTCCAAATATTGGTGAGGTGTATGGCATGCTTGCACTTGCTTATGCTCAGAAAGAAGATTTCGATACGGCATATAAACATATTGCCAGCGCAGTAAAGTACAGTGGTTTTAGAGAAGATTGGTACAAATTAAAGTTTGCGATTGAATACACTAAAGGTCTGTATCTAGAAGCTCAGGAAAGCGCCTTTATGTTGGTTAAATTCAAACCAGATGTAAAAAGGTACTATATTCAGCTATCTGCCATCTATAATATTTTAGAAAAAAATGACCTAGCATTGGCCACACTAGAGGTGTCTTATTTAAAAAACTTACTAGATAAACCAGATGATTTTTTAAATTTATCGAATTTTTACCTTTATAATCAGAATCCCGCAAATTCTGCTCAACTCTTAGAGGAGAAATTAGATAAAGGCGAAATAGATGCAACTGATAATGCTAATCTCAAACTTCTTTCAGATGCATGGCTTTATGCAAAAGATAGATCAAAGTCAGTTGTTGCTCTAGAAAAAGCAATCGATAATGAATATGATGAAGAGCTTTTAATTCAACTTATAGATGTAGCTTTCTTTTCATTTATGTGGGAAAAAGTTATTAGTGCCTATGATTTGGCAAAGCAAAATAAAATTGATACAACAGGAAAAATAGACTTGATATATGCTATTTCAAATATTGAATTAAGAAACTACACCAAAGCACTTACACTTCTTAAAACTATGACTGAGCATGAAACTTATGGAGATCAAGCAACTTCATGGATGGAGTATTTAAACACAATCATAGAATTTTCTAATTAATAAAATGATCAATGTAGATAATCTAAAAAAAACTTACTATATGGGTAATCAATCCTTAGATGCTCTATCAGGAGTAACTTTTGAAATCACAAAAGGTGAGTATGTTGCTATTATGGGGCCCTCAGGATCTGGAAAATCAACGCTGATGAACATCATTGGATGTCTAGACTCCCCAACAAAAGGCACTTATTCTTTAAATAACAAGGAAGTGAGCCAAATGAGTGATGATGAACTTTCAAAAATTAGAAATACTGAGATAGGTTTTGTTTTTCAGAATTTTAGTTTGCTACCAAGAAGCTCTGCTCTTGAAAATGTAATGCTACCTCTTCAGTATGCAGGTATAAGTTTCAGTGAAAGAAAAACTATTGCACTTGATGCTCTTGAAAAAGTAGAGTTATTAGATAGAAAAGATCATAAGCCTTCAGAGTTGTCTGGAGGACAACAACAAAGAGTAGCAATTGCACGCGCACTTGTTAACAATCCATCAATCTTATTTGCTGATGAGCCTACTGGTAACTTAGATAGTCAGACAGGCATGAAAGTTTTGGATATTTTTAAAAGGTTAAATGAAAATGGTCAAACAATTATACTAATTACTCATGAAAATGAGGTGGCTAGTGCAGCTAAAAGGATTATTCACATCAAAGACGGAAATATTTCAAATGATGAGATACATTAGTTTTTTATCAATATTTATTCTAATGAGCTGTGGCTCTCAAGATGCTGAGGAATTTAATTTTTATACAAAAAAAGAAATAGCAAGCCAAGATCTTGACTTAACTGTAGAAGCATCAGGTGTTGTTGAAGCAATGTCTTCTGTAGAGATAAAATCAAAAGCATCGGGTGAAATACTTTTCTTGGGCGCAGAAATAGGAGATTATGTAAGTAAAGGCTCAGTCCTTGCAAGGATTGATCAAAGAACACCAAAAAATAATTTAGAGCAGGCTGCTGCAGACTTGGATGTAGCTACTGTTCGACTTGAAAATGCTGAGAGTCAGTTTGTACGTTCAAATGCACTGCACAAAGAGGGCAGTATTTCTGATAAAACCTTTGAAGATGCACAAGAAGCATACTCATCTGCAAAAGCACTGTATGTTAGATCAACCGTTTTCTTAGAAAATGCAAAAATAGCACTTGATGACACGTTAGTTAAATCTCCCATTGATGGAACAATTATTTCAAGAGCAGCTGAAGTCGGTCAAGTAATTTCATCTCCTACATCTGCAATTGGTGGTGGCACACTATTAATGGAAATGGCAGATCTCAATAAAGTCAGAGTTAGAGCCTTGGTTGATGAAATTGATATTGGAAAAATTTCTGTAGGTCAAGAAGTTACACTGAAAGTTTCCGCTTATCGAGATAAAAAATTTACAGGTATTGTCTCAAAAATTGAACCTCAATCTCAAGAAGATCAGAATGTAACTACTTTTCCAGTACTTATTGAAATTGAAAATACAAATAACTTGCTATTACTAGGTATGAATACTGATGTAGAAATAGAAATCTTAAATGAAAAAGTCCCGTTAGCATTACCTGCAGGCTCTCTAAGAACAAGAAAAGATATTAGGATGGTTGCTTCCTTAATGGGTATTAGCGACACGGAGATTAACTCTTTTTTAAAAGATAAAATTGTTGGTGAAGGATTTGATTCTTTTATTGTGCTCAAAGAGAGTCGACAAGGACCAAAACTTATATGGGTAAAAATTGGTAAAACTGATTTAAATAATGTGGAAATCATCAGTGGACTCAAAAAAAATGACATAGTCTATGTTTTGCCAAGTGAAGGGTTAATAAAATATCAAAAACGTTTCACAGAACGTTTAAAGAATCGGTTTAGTTAATGCTTATAACTGAATCAATTAACACAGCAATTGATTCAATTCGTTCAAATGCGCTTAGATCAATCTTAACGACTCTTGCAATAATAATTGGAACAGCTGCAGTCATCACAATGGTCGCTATGGGCTCTAGTGCCCAAAGAGCAATTGATGAATCAATAACAAAACTTGGAGCAAGAACTATATATGTATATCCAGGTTGGTCAAGGTCGGGGTCATCTAGTGATAGAAAAAGAACCCTTGATATTAAAGATGCAGATGCATTAATTGAGGATAATGAAATTAATTGGAAAATAGCACCAGAAATTAGAGGTTCTAGACAAGTCAAGCTTGAGAATGAAAGTGTAAGTTTAGAAGTAATAGGCTCAACTGAAAATTTTTTTGATATTAGAGGATATGAACTTGATGAGGGTGTCTTGTTTAATGAGCGGCAAGATTTGTCCAGAAAAAGAGTGGTTGTTTTGGGATCCTCTGTTCCAAAAGAATTGAAGACTACAAAAGAAAATCTATTAGGTAATGAAATCTCAATTGCTGGAGTAAATTTTAAGGTTATTGGATTTATTGAGTCTCAAGGCTCCAACGGATGGAGGAATCCTGATGAGCAAGTTTATACCCCACTCTATACAGCATCAGACAGAATTTTTGGAAGAGATACCATAAATTCAATTAATGTAGATTTTTCAACTGAATATAGAGTGGAAGAAGTCATGATTGCAATTGAAAGAGTTTTGAGACGTGAACATGACATTGGACCAGGGGAGGAAAATAACTTTCGAATCAACGACTGGAGTCAAGCAGTTGATTTAAGAAGGGAGGCAACTTCAATATTTTTTGCTCTTATTGTTGGGATCGCAGGTATTAGTTTGTTGGTCGGTGGCATCGGAGTAATGAATATTATGTTAGTCTCAGTGACTGAAAGAACCAGAGAAATTGGCCTAAGAAAAGCACTGGGTGCTACAAGCAAAATAATATTGACCCAATTTATGATTGAAGCAATAACCCTTTGCCTGATTGGAGGATTAATTGGAGTAATTTTAGGCACTAGTTTGTATTTCCTGATAGCTTTTCTGCAAGATTGGCCTATTGTATTTCCATTTACAGCCATTATTGGATCAGTATTCTTTTCAGCAATTGTCGGTTTATTCTTTGGCATTTGGCCTGCTAGAAGAGCCGCCAAGCTTGACCCAGCTGTAGCACTGAGATACGAATAAATGCATATTGCTCAACTTTTACCTGAGTTAGATTTTGGTGGAGTTGAACGTGGGACTGCAGATCTTGCTAATGAATTAATTGATCAATCCCATCAGTCGTCTATTATTTCTGCTGGTGGAAAACTTGAGGCAGAACTCAGACCAAGCGTCAAGCACTTTAAATTACCGATTGGCGAAAAATCGATTCATTCTTTAATTCAATATAAAAATTTAAGAAAAATCTATAAGGAAAATCAATTTGATATTGTGCATCTTAGATCGAGATTTCCTGCATGGATTCACTATTTCTCACTCAGAAAGCAGCTAAATAAACCTATAACAGTTTCTACTTTTCATGGGCTTTACAGTAAACCTTGGTATAGCAAATCGATGGCTTATTCAGATGCAATCATTTCGATATCAAATACTGTTACAGATTACATAATGAGTAATTATGATGTTAAAGATAAAGAAATCGTAAGAATTTATAGAGGTTGTAATACATCAAAGTTCAATTCAACTCATATAAGTGAATCATGGTTAAAACAATGGAATATTGATAACCCTGAGATGCTTCATAAGAAAATTTTATTGATGCCTGCAAGAATAACAAATTGGAAAGGAATAGAATTTTTTTTAAAGTTAATAAAACACTTAAATAATAATGATATCTTTGGACTAGTTATTGGCAAGGTAGCAGCAAATAAGAATGGATATTTGCAAACACTTAAAAACTATGCAAAAAAACTTGGGTTGAATAATCAAAATATTAAATTCCTAGATGCAAGATCTGACATTGAAAATTTATATAAATTATCAGCATTGGTATTTAATCTATCAAAAAAACCTGAACCATTTGGTAGAACAATTATTGAGGCTGCAGCATGTGGAACATCAGTAATAGGTTGGGATAGGGGAGGAGTTAGCGAATCACTAAAAAGATTAAATTCTTCAGGTGCTGTAAGGTTTGGAGATATGAGTGAATTGATCAGTGCCACCAAAAGATTGCTTGATTCTCCTGATACTATTAATTTACCAAGAGAATTTACTAAAGATTTCCAAACCTCTGCAACAATAGAATTTTACAAATCATTACTAAGCAATTCTTCATAAATATTTAAATGAATTTGCAGTGCTTTACTTAAAGAAAATTTATTTAAAACATTTTTAGTCGCTTCTCTTATATCTATTTTGTCTGCATTATGTGCACATGATCTAATTGTTTTAATAATTTGTTCTTCATCCTCTGGATTTGCTAATAATTGCTCTGATAGCAGTTCAGTGAGATATCCTACGGCAGATCCAAAAACTGGTATTTGATAGCTTAAGCTCTCTAAAGCAACTCTTGGACCACCTTCATGTTTGCTAGTGATGATTAATCCTTTTGCAGACTCAAAAATCTTGGACAATTGATTTTCTGACAACTGACCCATAAGAGTTATGCGACTAGATAGATTTTTTTTAGAGATGAGTGATTCCAAATTTTTCTTTTTACTCCCCTCACCAATAATCACTAAAGGCATATCTATTTCTTCCCATGCATCAATCAACAAATTAAAACGTTTCACTTGTTCAAGTCTCCCAATTGCTATAAAGGGTCCATCGCGAGTACTTATCTTTGAGCTCAGATTTGGTTTTACCCAATTTCTCACTAATACAACATTCGGGTGATATAACTTAATATTTTTATTAACTTTAATCACGACATCATAATTATTAACTGATTGCTGCCTCGATTTAAATGCATGCACTGTAGCTACAAGTTTTATATTTAAAAAATTCTTTAATATTGATCCAAGTAATATTGATTTATTGCCATGACAATGCAACAAATGAATATCATTTTGTTTTACTATCTTGTAAAGCTTAATGATATTAAATGGATTAAATCGATAGTTATTTGCAAAATTTATGAAGTGCAAATCATTGAAATGTTTTTTAATTTTTTTATCACCGATAATTGATGCTTCGATGTCGGTATTATGAAGTTCACTCACCAATTCATTTACATGTTGCTCAATACCTGCATACTTTGAACTTGAAATGAGATGACCAATTTTATGCATTATTAAAAAAATCTTTTTATTTGATAAACAACTTTTTCGACTTCTGCAAATGGTTCATGTCCGTCGTGTGGCTCAATAAGCTTATGAAGCATATTTTTCATACCCAAGGAAATATCTGCATAAACAAACCCTGCTTTTTTTTCTTTGATTAACTTATCAACAACAAACTTGTGTTTGTTAAGTAAAAAAAATGACCTTAGTTTTTTATTTATTGCTGTTTGCAGAATATATGTTTTTCCACTTACTGATAAGCTTTCAAAGATTAGATTGAAGCTATCGGGTGTTATAAATCTTTTTGAGGCATTTCTCAGAATCCTGTTGAATTCATTTGTATTTGTTGAGTTAACATCAACTAGATTAATATTCTGGATATCCTTATATTGAGATTTAATAGTATTCCATATCTTTTTAGATGTTCTTCTGGAGTTCGCTATATATAATTGCTTGTTTTGAAATATTAATGATAAATATTCAATATTCTTTAATAAAATTTCGATGCTAAACAAAACATTCTTATTTGTACCCCCCAAAGCAATAAGATGAATGTCATTATCAGTTTCTTCCAAGTAGGTTTTGCATAATGCGCCTTCGTAAGTAATGCAGTTTTGTGGAATTTTTTTATATATAAAATCATGATTTGGAGCAAGAATAAGATCAAATTTTGAAATAAAAAAGGAGGGTCTTAGAATTGCAATTGCAAAAGCATCGCTATATTTCTTTTTAATTTCAATAAGTTTTTTATGCACTTTATTACCTGCACCAATAAAGTAATTTTTATCCTCACTTTTAAGAGGTGGGAGGTCATCGTGAATTGAAATTAATTCATAATCTTGACTTAGTTCTTTGCATAATTGTTCACACAAGGCCGTGCTCTGATTTAAATGTCCTTGAACGCCGTCATCTATCAAAAAAATATTCACTTACTTATCAGTTTTTAATAGCAATATTGTATCGTGCCAAGACAATGAACACATTAATATTGCCTTTCCAAGTTGTTTTTCTTACGATAGAGTATTCTTAAATCCTATCATTATAATTTACTAAAACATTGGAAGAGATTCGAAAAGCGGCTAAAAATCTGATATCCCAGTATGGAGATGATGCTTCTGCTATTGCAATGCTCCGAGCAGCAGAGTTTGCAGCAAACCTCAATCAATCAGAATGGATCTTTTGGGAAAAAGTGATAGTTGAAATTAACAATCTGCTTGATAGTAAGCATTTGGATAGCTGATGTTTTTCTTACCATTATTTGACGATAATCCAACAAAAGGCACGCCCATAGTCACGTATAGCTTGATACTAATAAATATCTTGATATTTTTTTATCAACTTTCGCTCAATCCAGATCAGGAGTATAGATTATTCTTAGATTATGGCTTTATTCCAAAGGGATTTTTTGAAAGCACATACATTGGGTATTTTGAGCTTATAAGTTCTTTATTTCTCCATGGCGGATTCATGCACTTGTTCTCAAACATGTTATTTTTATATATATTTGGAGATAATATTGAATGTATTTTAGGGCCAATAAAATTTATTATCTTCTATCTGATATGTGGTTTTATTGCCTCAATTTTTCAAGGCCTTATTGATCCATCAAGCACGGTTCCAATGATTGGTGCAAGTGGATCTATAGCTGGTGTCCTTGGTGCCTACTTCTTAATATATCCAAGAGCGAATGTAAGAGTTTTTGCATGGATATTTATTTTTGTACAGATCATCAATGTGCCAGCTGGCATAGTCTTAGGCCTATGGATAATTGGACAATTTTTTTCACTAGGTTCAAATGATGGTGTTGCGTATTTAGCGCACATAGCAGGATTCATAGCAGGATTAACGATAATGATGTTTACAAGGAATAAACCAAATTTATCAACTCAAGAACAAAGAACTAAACCTTTTTCTTCAACATCATTTAATGATGCTTACAAGCATAAAATTTATGATAAAAGAAAGTCATCTGGCATTAAAAAATATGACTAAAAGAATTGGTGTTATTGGAGCAGGAATTTCTGGTTTATCTGCAGCTCATCTATTAAGCCAGAAAGGACACCTAGTTGATATTTTTGAAAAAGAATCAAAGCTTGGTGGTCACACTGATACCCATACTCTTGATCTTCATGGATCTACTGTAAATGTTGATTCTGGATTTATTGTTTTTAATAACAGGAATTATAAAAACCTTATAAATTTTTTTGAGGAACTAAATATCAAAATCAATAAATCAGATATGTCCTTTTCTTATTCTTCCGAATCATACTCATGGTCTTCAAAAGACTTCTTTAACATCATCAACTATCTATCGATTAGGCAACTCAGCTTACTAAAAAATATCATTAATTTTAAGAGAGTTGCCATTAAGGAGATTGAAAGTAATAGTGAATTAACTCTGGGTGAGTGGTTAGATCAAATTAAATTCCCAAAAGAATTTGAGAGAACTTACATACTTCCAATGGGAGCAGCTATTTGGTCAACAGATACAAAAAAAATAAAAGATTTTCCATTGATGTCTTATTTAAAATTTTTTCAAAATCATGGTTTATTTGATTTGATCAACAGACCTCAATGGTTTTCAGTACACAATGGAAGTAATGAATATATAAAGGTATTGTTGCGCAAATGGTCAGTCAATAAGGTACATTTAAAATCTAACGTACTAATAAGCAAGAAAGATAATCGATTCTTATTAACTAACAATGATGGTCAGCATGAATATGATTATTTAATTTTTGCATGCCATGCAAATCAGATAAATGAGTGCATAGATTTTGAATGGAAATACTCAACGCTCTTTAAAAGTATAAGTTATGTGCAAAACACAGTTTTTTTGCATATAGATCCTAGCTACATGCCACATGACAAGAAAATGTGGGCATCCTGGAATACTTGCCAAAATCGACACTCTTTTGGACTTACTTATTGGATGAATAATTTGCAGAAATTAAATACAGATCAAGATATTTTTGTTTCTTTGGGTGATATAAAACCAAGAGCGGACATGGTGCTAAAAGAAATGAATTATCAGCATCCCTTATATAATCAAGCCCTTAATAATGCAGTAAAAGAAATAAAATTAATACAAGGAAATGATAATATTTTTTTTGTTGGCGCTTATCATGGCAATGGTTTTCATGAAGATGGTCTAAAATCTGCAAAGGGCGTAGTAAGAATGATTCAAAGGTCTGAAAATGACTGTTGAAATTTTTAAAGGGAAGGTATATCACAAAAGGCATTACGGAAGAAAACATGCATTCAAATATCCCTATGCATCATATTTAGTTAAAGATTTTTTTGATTTTGATAAGTTTGTCATTAAAGATATTAAATTTCCAAGTTTTACTAAAATAGATTTTGATTTCACACAATCAATGGTATTTAAAGAGTGGACTAAAATATGGCTAGGGGACGAATTGTTTGAGGAACTTTCATTAGACTTGCTTAAGATTCCAAACTTTTTTGGTATCAAAGCGTTTAATCCAGTATGCTTCATATTTCTTTACTCGAATAATAAATTATTGAGTACATTGGTTGATGTTACTAATACTTTTAAAGATAAACAGCTTTATAAAGTTGATATTCACAATCATCGTGATGCAAAAATTAAGGTGTCAAAAAATATGTACGTTTCTCCATTTAATAAAAAAAATGGTTACTACCTTTTCCAATTATCTAGTGCACCAAACAGGATAGTTATTGAAGAATTTTCAGCAGAAAATATTTTAGAGGTATTTTCGTCAATTAATGGAAGAATATTGCAAAAGAATTTTTATTCAAGATTGCTTGGGATTCTTATAATATTTTTTCAGCAGGTTTTGATACTACCTAGGATCCATTTGCAGGCATTAAAATTATATTTAAAAAAAAATATTGTATATCCTCACAAAGGAAACAGTTATCATAATACTGATGGTAAAAAATAGACTAATTAAATATTTAAAAAGTATTCAATTCGGTAGATTAACTTTAGAATTTCCAGATCAATCCACACACAAGTTTGGAGACAATGGCCCAGAGGCTTTTTTGAAAATAAATAACTATAAAGCCATATCACTCATTATCCGTAAAGGTAATGTAGGTTTTGCAGAGGGCTATATTTATAATTACTGGCAAACTGACAACCTCCTTAATCTGTATCACGTTTTTGCAGGCAATCTTGGTAGTTTTAGTGAGTTACTATCAAAAAAATCTTTGGGTAAATATATCAACGTCATCAAACATTTTTTTAATCAAAATACTAAAATTGGTAGCAAAAAAAATATTCATGCGCATTATGATTTAGGAAATAATTTTTTCAAGGAATGGCTTGATGAAACCTTTACATACTCATCTGCCAAATTTAATTCTGATGAGGAGGAACTATCAAGCGCACAAAGAAATAAATATCAATCTATATTAGATAAATTGAATTTGCCTTCAGGTTCAAAGATACTTGAAATTGGTTGTGGTTGGGGAGGATTTATAGAGCATGCATCACAACAAGGTCACCAGGTAGTTGGCTTAACAATTTCTAATGAGCAGCTTGATTATGCAAGACAAAGAAATGCAAAGTATTCGGAATCAAAAATATTATTTGAGGACTATAGAGACCATCACGGGAAGTATGATGCTGTGGTTTCGATTGAAATGTTTGAAGCAGTGGGCTCCAAGTATTGGCAAACGTTCACAGATAAGATTGCCGCACTAATGAAAAAAAATTCTTCCTCTGTAATACAAACCATCACTATCAGAGATGAATTGTTGGAGGAGTATTTGAGCAACGCAGACTTCATACAAACTTATATTTTTCCTGGAGGTGAATTAATTTCACCAAATCGATTTGAGGATATAGCAAAGAAATCATCACTTACTTTATCGGAAATAGACGATTTTGGTAATGACTATGCGAAGACGCTTGAAATTTGGTACCAAAAATTCAATCAAAAATGGAACTCTATTAATAAGTTAGGTTTTGATGAAAAATTTAAAAAAATTTGGGATACATATCTTGCATATTGTCGTGGTGGCTTTTTAAGCAAAAGAATAAGCGTCAGTCAATTTGTTTTCAAAAATTAAAAGGCACTTATGAGTACAGAGCACGTTATCAGGGGAATACTGGAGAATGCTTATCCTGACGCTATCCTTAACCTAATAAATGAGAGTAATATGCATTCTGGAAATAGAAAGGACTCTCACTTTAAACTAATAATTGTAGACGATAAGTTCAATAAATTACCTTTAATAGCAAGACATAAGGACATTTACAAAAGTTTAGGTGAAGTGATAAATACCTTTCATGCGCTTGCGATTCATGCTTATACTCATGAAGAGTATTCTAAGATTGATCACGCTCCAAAATCACCAAGTTGTTCAAAAAAGTGAATTTTTTCAGCGTAATTGTAGAAAAGAAATACTTTGTAATTACATTTGTTGCAACTGCTTTAATAATTCTCTCTCAAGGCCTATTAAATTTTAAATTAGATTCTTCATCCGATGCTTTGGTTCTTCAAAACGATAAGTCTTTTAAGATATATAGGGAAACTGGAAACACTTTTGGTAATTCAGATTTTCTAATTATTACTTTTACACCTAATAACAAATTGTTCAGTAAAAGCACTTTGCAAACAATAAGTAATCTTGAAAATCAACTTCAGTCAATTGGAGGAGTTGATTCTGTGTTATCTATTTTAGATGCACCAATTTTTTTTCAACCAAAAGTAGGCTTAGCTGAAATCGCAGACAACATTAAGACTATTGTTGATGATGATATTGATCTTAACTTAGCCGCTGAAGAAATAATAAATAATCCGATCTATTCCGAATTAATAATAAGTATTGATGCTAAAACGACTGCCCTGCAGGTAGTGCTTGAAGATAATCAAGAGTATAGAGAGCTCATAAATTTAAGATATAAAATTGCTGAAAGTAATGATGAGGTAGACCAATCGTCACTAAATAATATTAATAAACGTATTTCTGAAATCAATGAATTAGAAGCAGAAAAGCGCACACATCAAATAGCTCAAATAAGAAATATTATGAATGATTTTAGAGGGGAGGGCGCTCTTTTTCTTGGTGGTCCGTCAATGATAGCAACTGATATGATGACATACATAAAATCTGATTTATATGTATTTGGTATAAGTGTTGCCATCGTTTTCTTAATATTGTTATACATGTTTTTTGGTGATTTCAGATATGCAATATTACCAATTATTAATGCAGCAGTTGCAACGATATCAACTGCAAGTCTTTTGGGTTATATGGATTGGAAAATTAGTGTTGTCTCCTCTAACTTTATTGCTCTATTGCTAATACTTACTATCTCATTAACCGTACATATTCTCGTTAGATACAATGAATTGTTGCCACATGTATCAAGCAAGACTAATGCGATAGCAAAGGCATGTCAGCAGATGTTTCTTCCATGCTTCTTTGCTGCATTCACTACTGCTATTGCATTCATATCACTGATATTGGGTGATATTAAACCGGTTATTGAATTTGGAAAGATGATGGCAGTTGGCATGTTCTTTTCTTTTCTTTTTACCTTTACATTGCTTCCAGCCCTCATGCAATTATTACTACCAAAAAATACTTTTGAGCCAAAGTGGATTAATAATCTTTCAAAATTTTTCTCAGAATTAGCTTTAAAAACTGGCAAATTGATATCCCTGTTATCAGTATTCATGTTTTTCTTTCTATTGTTAGGAATCTCTCAATTGAAAGTTGAAAATCGCTTTATAGATTATTTTGATGAAGACACAGAGATTTTTCAGGGTCTATATCTGCTTGA
>CESN01053050.1_pt1 | contig 14099 bp, 12 predicted proteins | sample 531181 | NCBI WGS metagenome assembly CESN01 (sample SAMEA2621990, study PRJEB7988) | marine metagenome | isolation source: saline water (ENVO:00002010), including
GCAACATATTCAAAAAAATCATATATTTTTAATTTTTTTAATAATTCAACAGCAAGATGTTCTTGTTTATTGGTGCAAACGCCCATGGATATTTTATTTGATTTGGCCCATTCTAAAAAATCCATAACTCCTTTTAATAACTCTGTTTCAACAACTAGGTTCTTTTCATAGTAGTTTATAAACTCCTTTGTCATATTTTTTTTAATTTTATCGTCAGATATTTTTGATAATTCTTTTCTAGCGGAGCCCCATATAGATCTTCCAATCATAACTGAAGCACCTTTACCAACTAAATTTCTTATTTCATCCACCCCCTTGGATGAATATCCAAATTTATTCATAACGTAATTGTGAGCTTTCATCAGATCTGGAGCGGTATCGGCCAAAGTTCCGTCAAGATCGAACAATATTGTAAATTTTTGTGTCATAAAAAAAGTATTATTAAGAAATAATTTGTGACTTAAATAACTTATTTACTTAACTATAAGCTAAATAGCAAATGAAACAAAATAATTTAAAAAAACTACAAGAAGCATTAAGAGAAAAATTTTTAAAAAAAGGTGTAAAAATGATTTCACCAGATACGATTTTTTTCTCAAATGATACTAAAATTGGAAAAAATGTTACGATTGATCCATACGTTGTTATTGGAAAAAAAGTAAATATAAAAAATAATGTTACAATTCATTCATTTTCTCACCTCGAGAATACAATGGTTGAGAATAACGTTACAATTGGTCCGTATGCAAGACTAAGGCCTGGAACTAAATTGTTGTCTGGATCAAAAATTGGAAATTTTGTTGAAGTAAAAAAAAGTACAGTCGGAAGAAGTTCAAAAGTTAACCATTTATCTTATATTGGAGACTCTTATTTAGGATCAGGTGTGAATATTGGGGCAGGCACTATAACATGTAATTATGATGGCATTAAAAAGAATAGGACAAAAATTAAAAATAATGTTTTCGTTGGATCTAATACTTCATTGATAGCACCTATAACTTTAGAAAATAATGCTGTGGTTGGAGCAGGATCAGTTATTACAAAAAGAGTTAAGGCAAAATCACTTGCATTAACTAGAGCCAATCAGCAAGAAATTAAAAATTATAAGAGAAAAAAAAATAGCTAATGTGTGGAATAGTTGGAATAGTAAGTAATAAATCTGTGTCTTCAAGTATAATTAATGCACTAAAAAAACTTGAGTATAGAGGCTACGACTCTGCAGGTATATCTACTCTTAACAATGGTACAATAGAAGAAAAAAAATGTTCTGGAAGAGTTGAGAATTTAGAAAAAATTTTATTTGAAAATCCTTCGGTAGGTGATTTAGGCATTGGGCATGTACGTTGGGCTACGCACGGCGTACCAAACAAGATAAATGCTCATCCTCATTCTACAGATGATGTATCTGTTGTTCATAACGGAATAATTGAAAACTCTGATAAGTTAAAAAGGGAATACGAAGCAAAAGGATATATATTTAAATCTCAAACGGATACAGAAGTTATCACTATAATTCTTACGGATTTTTTACAAAACCAAAGCTTAGTTGATAGCATTTATAAAACTCTTAATAAATTAGTTGGAAGTTTTGCACTAGGTGTAATTTTTAAAAATCACAAGAATCTTGTTGTTGGCGCAAGGAGAGGAAGTCCTTTAGCAGTTGGATATGGACACAATGAAAATTTTATTGGATCAGACTCTTACGCACTAAAAACAATGACAAACAAAATTTCTTATTTAGATGATGGTGATTTTTGTTTATTGTCAAAAGAAAAAGTTGAATTTTATAATAGTAATAAAAGAAAGATTAACAAGAAGGTATTTGAGCTTTCAAGCGAAGATAATATTGTAGATAAAGGAGATTTTAAGGACTTTATGTCAAAAGAAATTGATGAGCAAGATATTACAACAAAGAAATGTTTAAATGAGTATTTAGATAAATCAAGGGATGAAATAAATATTTATAATATTCCATTGGATCCTTTAAAAATTAACAAAATTAGACTTATTGGTTGTGGAACAGCTTATCATTCTTGTTTAATGGCAAAATATTGGATAGAAGAATTTACATCTATTGATGTTGATGCTGATATTGCATCTGAATTTAGATATAGAAGAGTTAAACTAAATAAAAATGAACTTTATATCTTTGTTTCTCAATCTGGTGAAACAGCAGATACATATGCTGCCCTTGAGAAGTGTAAAAAAAATGGTGTTAAAACTTGCGGAATTATAAACGTTGTTGAGAGCTCAATTGCGAGAATATCAGATTTTGTTTTACCAATTCATGCTGGACCAGAAATTGGCGTAGCATCAACCAAGGCATTCATAGGTCAAATGTTAGTTCTACTATTGTTAACTTTAAAAATTTCAAAAGAAAGAAACGACATAGACTTTGAAGTATATAAAAAATTAATTAAAGATATAAAAAAATTGCCAATTTTAATTAAGGAAACATTAGGAAAACAAAAAGAAATACAAGAAATAGCAAGAGATTTTATAAATGCAAAAGGCACGATGTATCTTGGTCGAGGTTACTCCTATCCTATAGCAATGGAGGGAGCATTAAAACTTAAAGAACTTTCTTATATTCACGCTGAAGGTTATGCAGCAGGAGAAATGAAACATGGACCTTTAGCTTTAATTGAAGATGGCATGCCAATAATAGTCCTTGCTCCTAAAGATAGATATTTTGAAAAAACCATATCTAATATGCAAGAAGTTATAGCTAGGGGCGGTAAAGTTTTGATGATTACAAATGATAAATCAAAAACTTTAAGCGAGAATATTAGATTTAAATTTGAACTTCCAGATTTCAAATCTCACATTAGTGCTTTCCTATTAACGATACCCATTCAATTTTTAGCCTATCATGTTGCTTTATTAAAGAATTGTGACATAGATAAACCAAGAAATTTAGCCAAATCTGTAACAGTTGAATAATAGCAAAATTTTGATAGAACAATTAAGAGTTGAAATGAAAAATTGGAAAACAAATAGTTGGAGAAAATATCCTGTCAAACACATCCCAAATTATGAGGATGAAAAAGAGCTAAACATGGTATTAAACAAATTAAATTCTTCTCCACCTCTGGTATTTGCTGGTGAAACTAGGCATTTAAAAGATCAATTATCTAATGTTGTAGATGGCAAAGCTTTTTTATTGCAAGGTGGCGATTGTGCAGAAAGTTTTGCTGAATTTCATCCAGACAATATTAGAGATACTTTTAAACTTTTTTTACAAATGTCTTTAGTTATGACTTACTCAGCTTCATTACCAGTAGTAAAACTTGGAAGAATAGCTGGACAGTTCTCAAAACCAAGAAGTGCTCCTACCGAAAAAATAGGAGATAAAGAACTACCAAGTTATTTAGGTGATAACATAAATGGAATCGAATTTGATGAGAAATCAAGAAGACCAGATCCTAAAAGGTTATTTAGAGCTTACTCACAATCAGCCTCTACATTAAATTTACTAAGAGCTTTTTCCAATGGGGGATTTGCAGATTTAAAGAAAGTTCACACATGGAATTTAGGATATATAAAAACAAGTCCACAAGCAAAAAAGTTTAAAGATTTAGAAGATAAAATAGCCGATGCATTAGCATTTATGGAAGCATGTGGAATAACCCCTGAGTTCAATAGAAGGCTTTACACAGTAAATTTTTGGACATCTCATGAAGCTTTGCATCTTCCATTTGAAGAAAGTATGACTAGAGTAGACTCTACTACAGGAGAATATCATGATACATCTGCTCACTTTGTTTGGATTGGAGACAGAACAAGACAAATTGATGGAGGACATGTTGAGTTTTGTAGAGGAATTGAAAATCCAATCGGCATTAAATGTGGACCAACTTCTAAAGCAGAAGATATTGTAAAAATTTGTGAAAAAATTAATCCCAAAAACGAAAAAGGAAAAATAACACTCATTTCAAGATATGGTCATGATAAAGTTGAAAAATTCTTACCTAAACTTATTAGAGGAGTTATGAAAGAGGGATTAAATGTGATTTGGTCTTGTGATCCAATGCATGGAAATACTTTAGTTTCTACAAATGGATTTAAAACTAGACCTTTTAATAATGTAGTAAATGAGGTCAAAAATGTATTCGAAGTACATCAAAGTGAAGGATCATATGCTGGTGGTCTTCATATAGAGATGACTGGACAAAATGTAACTGAATGCACTGGAGGTGCAAAAAATATATCTGAGCAAGATTTATCTAGCAGATATCATACGCATTGTGATCCAAGATTAAACGCAGACCAAGCTTTAGAGCTGGCATTTTTAATTTCAGATGAAATTAAGAAAAATTCAAATTACGCAAAAAATATTATTAAAGCGGCTTCTTAAGCCTAATTTAAATTTAATTAGGTATGACTATTATTTCTATACAATATCTATTAAAAGTGACTATATCTTAAAATATGAACAGAAAACTTAAAATTGCTCTTGCCCAATTAAACCCTTTAGTCGGTGATGTAACAGGAAATATTGAAAAATTAATATCTGTTAGATCTAAATTGAACGAGGATATTGATATTTTAGTTGCACCAGAACTTTACATATCAGGTTATCCAATAGATGATTTAGTCTTAAGGGAGGATTTTTTGAATTTAGTTGAACAGGAAATAAATAAACTTGTCTTAAGCACTAATGACAATAAATCAGCAATTATTGTTGGTGCACCAAGAAAAGAGAAAAATAATATAAAAAATTCTGTTTTTGTAATAGAAAATGGAAAAATTATTTCTATAAAAGATAAATATGAACTTCCAAATACTGGTGTATTTGATGAACAAAGAATATTTAAACAAGGTTCTTTGCAAGATTGTGTAATAGTAAAAGGTGTTAAGTTTGGTTTACCGATTTGCGAAGATATATGGGAAAGTACAGTATCAAAAAAATTGTTAGAAACAGGCGCAGAAATTATAGTGGCTATCAATGCTTCTCCTTTTACCATGTCTAAAAGTGACGAGAGAAATTCAGTAACCTCTTTAAGAGTAAATGAAACTAACCTACCAATAATTTATTTAAATAGAACTGGTGGGCAAGATGAGCTTATATTTGATGGAACATCATTTGCATTAAATCATGACGGCACAAAATTTCATAAGTCTTCTGAATTTAAAGAGGAAATATCTATTATAAATTTTCAAAAACAAAATGGAAAATGGATAGGTAGCGGCAAGTTAAATGACAATTCTTCATCTGAAGAAAGATTATACAAGGCATTAGTTCTTGGATTAAGAGATTATGTAAATAATAATAAATTTCCAGGCGTTGTTCTTGGATTATCTGGAGGAATAGACTCAGCTTTGGTAGCAGCTGTAGCAACAGACGCGTTTGGACATGAACTCGTACAGGCAATTATGTTACCAAGTCCATACACTGGGAAAGAGAGTTTAAGTGATGCTAAAGAAGCTGCAGAATTATTAAATATTAATTATTCAAATCTTAAAATAAGTGATGCAATGAAAATCATTGAGAATATATTGGGTGATTTTAAAGGTCCTAGTTTTTCACCAGGCATAACCGAGGAAAACATACAATCAAGATTGAGAGGTTTATTGCTAATGGCTTTATCTAATAGGTATGGTTATATGGTATTAGCTACAGGAAATAAATCAGAATATGCAGTCGGATATTCGACTTTGTATGGTGATATGTGTGGAGGATATGCACCTATTAAAGACGTTTGGAAAACAGATGTTTTTAAACTTTGTGATTGGAGAAATAAAAATTACTCAGATTTATTTAAGGGTCCTAAAGGAAAGGTAATACCTGAAAATATAATTAAAAAAGCACCTACAGCTGAGTTAAGGGAAAATCAAAAAGATACAGACAGTCTTCCAGAATATGAAGTTTTAGATGAAATCTTAAAGGGACTAGTAGAGCAAGAAATTTCAGTAGAAAAAATTTCATCCAAAGGATTTGATAAAAAAGTTGTTGAAAAAACTGCTCAACTTTTAGCTAAATCTGAATACAAAAGATTTCAAGCAGCCCCTGGTCCGAAAGTTACTTCAAAAGCTTTTGGAAGAGATAGAAGATTTCCATTAACAAGTGGATTTAGAAATTGGAATTAATGAACAAAGATATTTTTTTATCTAATAGCCTTGGTGGAGAAAAGCAGAAGTTTAAACCTATAAATAGCAAAAAAATCGGTATGTATGTATGTGGTCCAACAGTCTATGACGAACCACATATCGGAAATGCAAGACCAATTGTCATATTTGACATCCTATTTAAAGTTCTTAAATGCAAATATGGTAAAGACTCTGTTACATACGTTAGGAATATAACAGATATTGACGATAAAATTATCAAATCTTCAAAAGATAATAAAATTTCAATTTCGGACTTAACAAAAAAAATTACCAAAGTTTTTCATGATGATTGCAGTTATTTAAATTGCGAAAAACCATCTCATGAACCCAAAGCTACAGATAATATTAAATTAATGATCGATATGATTAAAGAATTAATAAATAAAGAATTTGCCTATGAAAGTGACAAACATGTTTATTTTAAAGTTAAGAATTTCACTAATTATGGAAAACTTTCTAATAAGTCTTTGGAGGATTTGATACCTGGGTCGCGAGTTGATGTATCAGAAAATAAGTCTAATCCCGAAGACTTTGTATTATGGAAACCTTCAGATGACGATGAGCCGTCATGGCCTTCTCCTTGGGGCAAAGGTAGACCTGGATGGCATTTAGAATGCTCTGTAATGTCAAAAAAATATTTAGGAAGTACATTTGATATTCATGGAGGTGGTAGAGATTTAATATTCCCACATCATGAAAACGAAATTGCTCAATCTGTATGTGCGAATGATACACAAAATTTCGCAAATTATTGGATTCACAATGGCTTTATTACAATATCCAAAGAAAAAATGGCAAAGTCCCAAGGTAATGTTTTGAAAATAAACAATTTTAAAAAATTATTCAACGGTCAAGTGCTAAGACTAGCATTGATAAGTACTCATTATAAACAATCTTTAGATTGGAACGAAAAACTTATGGATGACTGTTATAAAACCTTAGATAAATGGTATTCTTGCTACGTCAAATTAAATAAAAAAGTTTTAATTGAAGAAGATGATTTAATGCCTCTCTATGACGATTTAAATACACCACGTTATATTTCACTATTACATAAATTGTTTGAAAAAGCTAAAGACGGAAGCACGCAAGATAAAGAAAAGTTTGTTGCCGGATGTAACTTTATTGGCCTCTTAAATGAAACCAAAGATCAATGGATATCATTTAAAAAAAATAAATTACAGTTATCTGATAATGAAATTAATTCTATGATAATAGATAGAAATAAAGCTAGGGATAACAAAAATTATGACTTAGCTGATAAAATTAGAAATGATTTAATGGATAAAGGTATTTTAATTGAAGATAAAAATGGTAAAACAACTTGGAAAATTAGATGAGCAAAGAAAGACTTTACATATTTGATACTACTTTAAGAGATGGTGCACAAACTGAAGGTGTTCATTTTTCTATTGATGAAAAAACAAAAATTGCCCATGCTTTAGATAATCTTGGAGTAGACTACGTAGAGGGTGGTTGGCCAGGCGCAAATCCCCTAGATACAGAATTTTTTCAAAAAAATTTAAATCTAAAAAAATCGAACTTTACAGCTTTTGGAATGACAAAAAAAACCGGAAGAAGTGTAGAAAATGATCCTGGTTTATCAGCTATTTTAAATTCAAATACTAAATCAGTTTGCTTAGTTGGAAAATCTTGGGATTTTCATGTTGATGTGGCATTAGGCATAACAAATCAACAAAATCTTGAAAATATAAAGGAAACGACAAAACATTTTGTAAAAAATGATAAGGAATTTATATTTGATGCAGAACATTTTTTTGACGGTTTTAAAGCAAATTCAAAATATGCATTAGATTGTATTAAAGCTGCTTATGATAATGGAGCAAGATGGATTGTTTTATGTGATACTAATGGAGGAACTCTTCCCCACGAAGTAAGCGAGATTATTAAAAAAGTTTCAAAACATGTACCAGGTAAAAATTTAGGTATACATGCACACAATGATACAGGTAACGCTGTAGCAAATTCAATTGCCGCGGTACTCTCCGGCGTTCGACATGTTCAGGGAACAATCAATGGACTTGGTGAAAGATGTGGAAATGCTAATCTAATGTCTTTAATACCAACATTTCACTTAAAAAAAGAACTTTCAGATAAATTTGAAATAAATATTAAAGAAAAAGATATTAGATATATAACGCAATGCTCTAGATTATTAGATGAAATTTTAAATAGAAAACCTAATAAACATTTACCATATGTTGGCGCTGCTGCTTTCTCGCACAAAGGTGGTTTGCACGTTTCTGCAGTACAAAAAGATCCAAAAACTTATGAGCATGTAAACCCTGAGGATGTAGGCAATAATAGAAATATTGTAGTTTCAGATCAATCTGGAAGATCAAATATTATGTCTAGATTGAAATCAATAGGAATTCAAATAGAGGAAAATGATCCTAAAATAAAAAAACTTTTAGAAGAAGTTAAGGATAGGGAATTTATTGGTTATAGTTATGATGGAGCAGATGCATCTTTTGAATTGTTAGCAAGAAGAATAATTGCTAAAATTCCTAGATACATATCTATTAAAGAATACGATGTTTCTGTAACCAAAAACAATGGTGGCAAAATTATTTCAAAGGCTAAAGCAAAGCTAGAAGTTGATGGTGAAAATATAATTTGTGAAGGTGAGGGCAATGGACCAGTTCACGCTTTAGATAACGCAATAAGAAACAATGTTGACAAACTAGAAAAGTATGCTGAGTATTTAAAGGATTTAAAATTAGTTGATTACAAAGTAAGAATTTTAAATACAGGCACAGAGGCAGTAACAAGGGTTTCAATTGAAAGTACAGACTCTAATGGTAAGAATTGGTTTACCATTGGTGTTTCGGCAAATATAATAGAAGCATCTTTTAGAGCTTTAGTAGATAGTTTGGATTATAAATTATTTAAAGATAACGCTCCTGCCAGTAATTGATGCCATTTTCAAATATTTACTTTATTTTAAATAAACCTCAATTATCAGAGAATATAGGCGCATGTGCAAGAGCTATGAAAAATTTTAATTTTTCGAATCTTATAATCGTAGATCCAAAGCCCACTTTTCCAAATGATAAAATATATGCAACCTCAGTTGGCGCAAAGGAAATAGTCAAAAATGCGAAATTATATGACAAATTTGAAGATATGCTTTCGAATTTTGATTACTTAATTGCAACTTCCTCAAGATTTAGAAATAAAAACATACAACATATAAATTTAAATGAATTAGAAAATATCAATTTTAGTAAAAAAATTGGTTTTATTTTCGGATCAGAATCTTCAGGTTTATCTAATTACGAGATGAGCTATGTAAATTGTACTATGAAAATTCCATCTAATGTAAATTTTAAGTCACTAAATTTATCCCACAGTTTAATTATAGTATGTCAGAATTTATTCAGTCTAATTAATAATAAGAAAATTAAATACAACAAATCAAAAAAAATAAAAAAAGGTTCAAAAAGACAAATAAAATCTATGGTTGATCAATGTGTAAAAAATTTAGATGAAATTAATTTTTTTAATCCGAAAGAGAAAAAATTAATAATGTTGGAAAATCTAAGAAATATATTTTATAGAATGGAACTCTCAGAAAAAGAAATTCGTATATTATCTAGTGTATTTGCAAGTTTAGCAAAAAAAAAGGTTGATTGACAAAACTAAGCTTACCTTTATAAGACCGAATATTAATGACAAAAAGATTAAATTCAAAGCATAAAGTAGATAGAAGATTGAAAGTAAACTTATGGGGAAGACCCAAAAGTCCATTCAATTCAAGAGCATATCCACCAGGTCAGCACGGCCAATCAAAAAATGCTAAACTCTCAGATTATGGCGTTCAATTACAAGCTAAACAAAAATTAAAATCCTACTATGGAAATATGAATGAGAGACAGTTTAGAAATGTTTATAAAAAGGCTATTATGAAAAAAGGTGATACTGCTGAAAATTTAATAGGCTTATTAGAAAGAAGACTTGATGCTGTAATTTATAGATCTAAATTTTCTAACACCATATTTTCATCTAGACAACTAATTAATCATGGCCACGTAAAAGTAAATGGAAAAAAAGTTAACATATCTAGCTTTCAAGTCAAAGAGGAAGACACAATAGAAATTAGGGACAAATCAAAACAACTTGCAATTATTGATATTGCTTTAGCTAATAAGGAGAGAGAAACTCCAGAATATCTACAAGTAGATGAAAAAAATAAAAAAGTAAAATTTATAAGAGTGCCTAAATTCGAAGATGTTCCATACCCAATTACAATGGAACCTAATCTTGTAATAGAATATTACTCAAGATAATTATATCAAAAAATTTATTTTTTAAATTGAATATTATTTTCTTCAAAATGTTTGGCTAGATCACCATTTTCATACATTTCTTTAATAATGTCACAACCACCAACAAACTCTTTTTTTATATATAGTTGAGGTATAGTGGGCCATTCGCTATATTCTTTAATACCCTCTCTTAAATTTTGATTAGATAAAACATTTACTCCTTTGAATTTAACATCCATTAATTTTAAAATATTAGCCACAGCCATAGAGAAGCCACACTGGGGAGCTTCAGGCGTTCCTTTCATAAACAAACAAATTTCGTTTTCGTTTATTTCATTTGAAATTAAATCTTTAGTTTGTTGATCCATTTTTTTCCTTTGTTTTAAGAGCTAGAGCGTGAAGTTCATTACCCATTTTACCTTTTAGAGAATTGTATACCATTTTATGTTGTTGAATTTTAGACTTTCCTTTAAATTGAGACGAAATGACCGTAGCAGAATAATGATTACCATCGCCTGCTAAATCTTTTATCTCAACAGATGCATCAGGAAACGCTTCTTTAATTAGTTTTTCAATTTCAATTAAATCCATCGCCATGCTAATTTACCATATATCTTTTTAACCAAGTTTTATAAAATTTACTTAAGTCTTTTATATCAATGTTTAATTCATCTTTAAATTGTAATTTTTTTTCATTAACAATGCCTAATTCTTCAAAATGCACTGAATTTTCATTCAATATAATTTTTACTTTATCCAAGTTACTTCCATCAATTTCAACTATATATCTTCCTTGATCTTCAGCAAAAAAATATTCAAATTTATTTCTGAAATTTACTTGTGAATTTATTTTAACACCCTTATCTCCCTTTATGCACATTTTAGATAGAGCTATTATTATTCCACCTAGTGAAACATCATGACAAGATAATAGTAAATTCTTTTCTGCAAGTTTTAAAATTGTTTCACCATTATTTTTTTCGTTAAATAAATTTATGTCTGGGGGCGGACCATTTTTTTCAAGCAATATAATTCTTGAGAAAACACTTTGATTTAAATGACCTTCAGTCTTACCTATTACTAGAACTAAACTATTTTCTTTTTTAAGATCCATTGTTAGCATATTTTTATAATTATTTAATAAACCTATACCGCCAATAGATGGTGTTGGTTTAATCCCTTTGTCTTTAGTCTCGTTATAAAAAGATACATTTCCAGAAACAATTGGAAAATTCAGATATTCTGCTGCCTCAGAAATTCCAGCAACACACTCAACAAATTCCCCCATATTTTTTTCTTTTTCTGGATTACCAAAATTTAAACAATTAGTTATTGCTATTGGACTTGATCCGACTGAAATTAAATTTCTCCAGCTTTCACAAACTATCTGTTTTCCTCCTGTAAGTGGATGTGCAAAACAATATATTGCAGATGAGTCTACACATGCAGCCACAGCTTTTTTTGTTCCATGAACTCTTACTACACCAGCATCTCCCCCTGGTCTTTGTATTGTATCTCCCATAACAGTATGATCATATTGCTCCCAGATCCATTTTTTATCACAAACATTTGGATTAGATAATATTTTAGTCAAAGAATTTTCTAATTTAAGTGATTTAAAAGTATCCTTAGGGTAATTTATTTTTTGAGGCAACTTTGCTTTCTTCCATTTTCGATCATACATCGGTGCATTTTCAGCAAGATAATCTATTGGAATTTCTGCAACTTTTTCTTTGTTAAAAACAAGTTCTAGGTTTTTAGTATTTGTAGTTTTGCCAATTACTGCAAAATCCAAATTCCATTTGTCAAAAATTTCTTTTGCTTTTTGCTCTTTCCCGTTTTCTAAAATAATTAACATTCTTTCTTGGCTTTCAGATAACATTATTTCATAAGGAGTCATTTTCTCTTCTCTGCATGGAACTTTACTTAGATTCAGCTCAATACCAAGTTTTCCTTTTGAGGCCATTTCAACACTTGATGAGGTTAATCCCGCGGCGCCCATATCTTGAATTGAAATTATAGAGTCTTCTTTCATGAGTTCTAAGCATGCTTCCAATAAGAGTTTTTCTGTAAATGGATCACCGACTTGCACAGTGGGCTTTTTTTCCTCAATTTTATCATCAAATTTCGCGGAAGCCATACTAGCTCCATGAATTCCATCTCTACCCGTTTTTGAACCTACATAAATTACAGGCTTATCTAAACCTGCTGCTTTTGAATAGAAAATTTTTTTTTTATTAACTAAGCCAAGGGTCATTGCATTTACAAGTATATTTCCATTGTAAGATTCGTCAAAATTAGTTTGACCAGCAATAGTAGGAACGCCTATACAATTTCCATAACCACCAATTCCCTTTACTACTCCTCTTAATAAATTTTTAGTTTTTTTATGCTGAGTCGATCCAAAATGAATTGAATTAAGATTAGCTATTGGTCTTGCGCCCATAGTGAATACATCTCTCATTATTCCGCCAACACCTGTTGCAGCTCCCTGATACGGCTCTATAAATGATGGGTGATTATGGCTTTCAATTTTAAAAACTATTGCATCATCGTCACCAATATCAACAATACCAGCATTTTCACCTGGACCCTGAATAACCTTAGATCCTTTTGTATGTAAATTTTTTAAATGTATTTTAGATGATTTATAAGAGCAGTGTTCATTCCACATCGCAGAAAATATTGCTAATTCAGTTAAATTAGGTTTTCTTTTAAGAAGATCATTTATTTTTTTGAACTCTTCCTTTGTTAGACCGTGATCAATTGCAGTTTGTTCTATAACTTCCATTATTTCATATTTTCAATCAAATTTTCAAAAAAAATTGAGCCATCCACCCCTGATAAATATTTATCTATCATTCTTTCTGGATGCGGCATCATTCCTAAAACATTTTTTTTTTTATTAAATATTCCAGCAATATTTTTTATTGCACCATTAGGGTTAAAATCCTCGATACTATTTCCCTCAGAATTACAATATGTAAGAGCAATTTGATTATTTTCTTCAATAACTCTTAATTGATCTTCCGAACAAAAATAATTACCCTCGTTGTGAGCTATATGAAGTTCCAAAATATCTTTTTTAATATCTTTGAAATACTTATTATTTTTATTATTTATTTTAACATAAACATTTCTGCATATAAAATTTAAATATTTATTTTGTTGCAAAACACCAGGTAACAAACCAGTTTCTGTCAAAATTTGAAAACCATTACACACCCCTAAAACCAAGCCACCTGAATTTGCAAAATCAATAATAGATTTTATAATTTTAGATTTTCCTGCAATGCTTCCACATCTTAAATAATCACCATAAGAAAAACCACCCGGCAAAACAACTAAATCGCATTTTGGCAAATTTATATCATCATGCCATATCATGTGGTTTTTAAATCCATATTTTTTAAGAGCAACATCCATATCTCTGTCGCAATTTGAGCCAGGAAAGATTATGACTGCAGATTTCATTAATTATAAAATTTTGTAATCCTCTATAACTAGATTAGCCAAAAGTTTTTTACACATTTCATTTATTTTATTTTTAGCCTTTGCTTCATCGATTTCGTTTATATCAATATCAAAAAACTTACCTTGTCTCACATCTTTTACTCCTACAAATCCCATTCCATTTAATGTTTGTTGTATTGCTTTACCTTGTGGATCAAGTACTCCATTTTTAAGAGTAACTATAAT
>CESN01053090.1_pt1 | contig 13768 bp, 11 predicted proteins | sample 531181 | NCBI WGS metagenome assembly CESN01 (sample SAMEA2621990, study PRJEB7988) | marine metagenome | isolation source: saline water (ENVO:00002010), including
CCCCAGCCGCCAACCACATCTAACTGCCCCTTGTTGAGTTCATAGGCTTCTGATAGGGCGGCTTGTATGTGTCCGTCATTTTCTGGGCCAATGGGGTCTTTGACCGCCAACATCTCTTTTGGGTCAGTTGCTCGGTAAGCGAAGATATTGAGCATTAGAAACTCGCTCGCCCCTAGGCGTTTACTGAAAGCCTTGATTCGTCTAAGTGTGGGGTCTAGCTGGTTCTCATCTGCGGTGGACGGGTTCAGGCAGACAAAGATGGCTCGCCGACGTTCAAAGAGTTCATCCCATTGATGAAGGAGTGAGTAGCGATATTTTCGGCAATCCGAAAAGCTGCAGTAGTTGCGCATAAAGTATGGCTACTTTACATTCTTGGCGGTAATCCCTGGCCAGTCGTCAGTACGGAATGGGTTGACGGGCAGACCGTTGCGATCTTGTAAGTTGACGATGGGATTGTCGCCCCATGCGTAGCGGACGGCGACTGGCTTCGGCACCTGAGGGCTGGACACTTTTACTTTGTTTTTCCCTTCGAGCTTTGCTTCGGCCCAAACGAATTTTTGGTCTTCGCCTGCGATCTCAAATCCCATTGCTTCGTAAACATCAAAAGTATGCAGCCCACCCTCACTGACATGCTTGAGTTGAATGCTTATAGCATTCCCATCGATTCGCATCGAATCGTAGCTTGGGCTCTTCCATGCCATCTCGATATCGTAATCACGGGCTAAGGCGATTCGTGCGAGGCGGTTAGCCACGGTTTGCTTGTCGCGGGGATGGATATCACGGCCTTCGCCTGCATCGATGATAACTGCCTGCCCGGTATTGCGTAGACTCAGCGTCATCGATTGCGCCTCACGTAGCTCGGCCCAAGCGCTGTCGCGTGGTTCGAGTGCCTCTTGCTTAAAGTCAGCCAATTGCACCCAATAAAAAGGGAAATCACCTTGCTGCCAATGTTGCCGCCATGTGTTGATCATTAGGGGGAAGAGACTGCGGTATTGATAGGCGCGCCCAGCGTTACTCTCTCCCTGATACCAAATGGCGCCACGAATGCCGTAGCCAATGATGGGGTGAAGGACCCCATTAAAGAGATTGGCTGGGCGGTGTTGGCTCGTTCGGCTGTCTCTTGGTGCACGACGCTTCGCTCCTTGCTCTCCGTCAGCGACCCATTTTTTGTAGGCCGCTACCTTGGCAGCGAAAATTTGGTCTGTCATGGCAGCTGCTTTTTCATCCCAAGATGCAAGTAGCTCATCGTATTGGTCCGCATCTTCTAGTGCGTCCCTAGGAATCCACGCTTCAACCGCGGAGCCACCCCATGCGTTATCGATGAGCCCGATGGGCACCTTGAGCGTGTTGTGTAGACGTCTTCCAAATGAGTAGCCGACGGCCGAAAAATTAGCAACAGTCTGAGGCTTACAGATCTGCCATGAGCCATTAAAATTATCTCTCGGCTCTTGCGATGCAATTTGCGGCACCGAGAGGAGTCGAATTTCGGGATAATTTGCAGATGCGATTTGCAATTCTGCGTCTGCAGAAGCTCTGACTGGCCACTGCATGTTGGATTGACCGGAGCATACCCAGACCTCACCGACTAGAATATCGCTGAAGGTAAGGGTGTTGTTCCCTCGGATTTCTAGCTCATAAGGACCGCCGACTTCCAGTGGCTCGAGCGTAACGCGCCAGGAGCCATCTATGGCAGTGGTAGTCGTGTGGAATTGTCCACCAATCAAGACGCTTACTTTTTCGCCCGGCGTGGCTTTTCCCCAGACAGGGTTGGTTTGCTCTCGCTGGAGCACCATGTGGTCTCCAAAAATATTAGGCAAAGAGACTTCGGCATGGGCGGATAGGCAAATGCCGAGTAAACAAAGGAATCGAGTAAGATGGGCTGTCAGTTGTTGCATCCTTTCAGCCCAAGTTCGTTTAGTGAGAATTGCAAGATAAAGGGCGGCTAATGAATCAAGCCGTCCCTGCGCAAAAGAGCGTCGGGATCGGGGGCACGGTGCATAAAGTCCTTGTAGAGCTTGGCGGGGTCTTCGGAGTTACCCTTGGCAAGGATCTTAATACGGAAGTCGCGGCCAGTTTCGGCGTTGAGGATACCTTCTTTTTGGAAGCGCGTAAATGCGTCAGCGTCGAGGACCTCCGCCCACTTGTAGCTATAGTAACCGGCGGCGTAGCCTGTCGGACTGCTGAAAAGATGACTGAAATTGAAGACATTGCTCTTAGCTTGGGTCTTGTATTCGGCGTTGTAGTCTTGGAGCACGTTTTCAACAAAGGAGTCGAGGTCTTCTTGGGCGGAGTCCGGCCAATGGATGTGTAGCTCTAAGTCCATCTTTCCGAAGGCGAGCTGGCGGACGTTGGCGCTAGCCTTCATGTAGTTGCGGGCGGCAAGCAGCTTATCGAAGAGCTCCTGTGGAATCGTCTCACCCGTTTCGTGGTGACAGGCGATACGGTCGAGGCTTTCGCGTTCCCAGCACCAGTTTTCCATGATCTGAGAGGGAAGCTCGACAAAGTCCCAGGGGACGTTGACACCATTGAGTGACTTAACTTCAACATCGCCGCATAGGTGATGGAGTAGGTGGCCAAATTCGTGGAAAATGGTCTCGACCTCACGGTGTGTGAGCAGCGCGGGCTGGTCACCGACCGCTGGCGTCAGGTTGCCACAGATTAGGCCTAGGTGAGGACTATGCTCGCCGACAGAGGGGTCGCGGTTGCCTGTGATGAAGTAGTTCATCCAGGCACCGCCACGCTTCGACTCACGCGGGTGCCAATCCGCGTAAAAGGAGCCGAGGTGCTCCTTGGTTTCGGAGTCGAAGAGATCGTAGAATTTGACCCCTTCATGCCAGACCTGCGGCTCTCTCGCAGCCGCAGTTGGAACTTCAACCTTGGACGTATCACGTTCCTCGATACGCAAGCCGAAGATTTGTTGAGCGATCTCATACATGCCGCTGATGACACGGTCGATTGGGAAGAAGGGGCGAAGAACTTCCTCGTCGAAGGCGTAACTGGCTTTGCGTTGCTTCTCCGCCCAGTAGCCTACCTCCCATGGCTCTAAGAGCGATGGGAGGTCGACGGGCAAACCTTCTTCTGCAGCTTTGTAGCGGCGAAGCTGCTCGGCTTCCTTTTCAAATTGGCCGCGCACTTTTTGGAAAATTTCGTCGCCGAAATCCAGAGCGGCTTGACCTGAGGCTGCCATGCGGCGCTCGGTGACATGGTTGGCGAAGTTTTCCTGTCCGACAAGCTGGGCGAATTCGTGGCGTAGATTAAGGATTTGACGGACGAGTTGGCGGTTGTCGTGCTTGCCCCTGCGTCCGATTGCGGCGTAGGCAGACCATACCTCCTTGCGCAGCGCATCGCTGTCGGCGTAGGTCATGACGGGTATGTAGCTGGGGGCTTGCAGGGTGAAACGCCAGCCTTCTTTGCCCTTTTGCTCCGCGCTTTGGCGGGCAGCGTCGAGTGCAGATTTTGGCAAGCCAGACAGCTGTTTCTCATCGGTGACTATTTTCTCCCATGCGTTCGTGCTATCGAGGCAGTTCTCGGAATATTTTTGAGTGAGCTCGGCGAGTTGGCTCTGGATTTCGCCAGCGCGCTTCTTTTGTTCAGGCGGGAGGTCGGCTCCAGCCTCACGGAAATCGGCGAGAGTTTCTTCAATGTAGCGTCGTTTGGTGGGGGAGAGGCCTTCCTCGCTACTCTTGACACCGTAGGCTTTGAGCGTTTCCCAAAGGGATTGGTTGAGTGGGATGCTGGCGAAGAATTCGCTGACTTTAGGCAGCATAGCGTTGTGTGCTGCGCGTAGCTCGGGGCTGTTGTTGACAGAGTCGAGATGACTGACAAGACCCCAAGCACGGTTAAGTGCTTCAAGCCCTTGGTCTAATGCAGCGATGGTGTTTGCGTAAGTAAGTGGCGACTCTTGCGCGGCGACGGCATCGATAACTATTTGAGCCTCATCGAGTGCTTTACCGATGTCAGTCTCGATGTGCTCGGGCGTGAGTGTCTTCCACTTGATGTGAAAGTCGTTTTGTAGGAATGGGTGTAGCATAGAACGGGGACTGGTGAGAGTGAGTGGTGAAATGTTTTGTATATTCAAGCGAGTGCGTTTTCACCTTTTCACAACTCAATCCTCACTATTCACTTCTCTTTATGGCACGTTATCGATCTTTTTTGTACACTGAAGCTTCCGCCGGGACGCGATCACTGACTTTGGATGCGCGGGAGAGCCATCACTTGATGCGGGTGCTACGCGCGAAGTCTGGGGAGACGGTGGAGGTATTGGATGGGAAGGGCACTCGATACCTTGGTCGGATTGCGACAGAGGATGCTAAAGCTGTAGAAGTGGAGGTGGATTCCTTTGAAAAGACTCAGGCACCTAGGCCTCGGGTGACTTTGCTACAATCAATCCCTAAAGGGAAGGCGATGGATCTGATCCTACGCATGGCGACCGAGATTGGAGCGACTTGTGTGCAGCCTGTGTTCACCTACCAGGGGGAAGTGCAGATAAAAGGCGAGCGCTTGATCTCCAAAACTGAGAAGTGGCGACTCACCATGATTGAGTCTTGTAAGCAATGTGGCTTGGCCTATCTACCGGAATTGGCCCTGCCATCTTCCTTGGCAGAGTGGATCAATTCTGAAAGACGGGTATCCTCAATCACCGAAACTGAGGCAACAACACTCCGTGTAGTCGCTAGTTTAGAGCAGGGGAGTCGTCCGCTTTGCGAAGTTTTGGAGACCGCTGGAGAATTCGATGAAGTCATAGTAGCAGTAGGTCCGGAGGGTGATTTTACAGCGGGTGAATATGCAAGCCTAGCGGCGGCGGGTTTTCAGTCGGTCCGCCTTGGAGCGAATGTGCTCCGTGCAGAAACGGCGGCCGCTTATATTTTGAGCGTGGTCGATCAGTGTGCTTCAAAAAGCTCTCGACTCTAAGGACCGAGGCGACGTGGCCGAGAAAGGCAAAGACGAAGCGCTCTAATAGTAACCCTTCTAGGACTCTTCATTTAGCTCAACTCAAATCCGAGGATGGTAATGTCGTCCTGCTGATCGGGCACTTGAGTGAATTTAGCGACTTTGGTATAAAGCGCTTCGACGGTTTTTTGGATTGGTTGAGCTGAAAGGCTTTTGACGGCGCCCATAACGCGCTTGGTGCCAAATTCTTCGCCTTTTGGATTGGAGGCTTCGACGATACCATCGGTGAATGCATAGAAGCGGTCGCCTATCTGGAGTTTGATTGCTTTGGCGCGTGAAGCGGTCGTCCCAGGAAGGCCCATTACCGTGCCGTTAGGCAGTTCGATGAGCTCAACGGCATTTTCTTGTTTACGATAAACAAGCAATTGCCTGTGTCCTGCGTGTGAGAGGATGAGCTTACGATCGCCATTTTTTTGACGGGTGCCAAAGTGTCCAGCTAGCCCTGTGACAAAACCGCTGTTGATCCGTTCGGTGATCCCCTCGTTGACGAAGTTGAGGAAGTCGCGTGGGTTATCATTATACACCTCTGCGCTGTGTGCGGTTAGGTATTTAATCAAGACAGTGTAGAAGGCCGCCGTGACGCCATGTCCGCATACATCACCCATGAAAAAGAGCAGGCGGTTGTCAGGGTTTCGAGGGAAATTAATGATGTCGCCGCCGACCATCGTCATCGGTTTCCACAGGTGGGCGATGCCGACGTTTTTGATCTGTGGCACGCGACCAGGGATCATCAAGCTTTGAACCTTCTCAGCGCTTTCATAATCGGAGCGCATGATTGCGTACTGATCGCGTAGACGATGTTCGCTTTCGGCTAGTTTTTCTTGGGCAATCTTTTCGGCGGTGATGTCTCTTGAAATACCTATGATACCAGCAAGTTTACCTGAACTCAGGTAGAGTGGCGCTTTATTTGAAGAGACCCAAGTGACAGTGCCGTCAGCCCAAGTTTCTTTTTCGACCTTATTAAGTAATGCAGTTTCCGTCTGGAGGATCTCTTGCTCATCGTCGAAGGCTTGTTGGGCATGCTCATCAGTAAAGAGATCAAAGTCGGTCATGCCCTCGATATCATGACGGTTTTCAAAGCCATGCATCTGCGCAAGTGCCTGGCTGGCGGCAATGAAACGGCTTTTTTTGTCCTTAATGTAAATGCGGTCAGCCGTCTGTTCCATCAGGCTCTCGAAAAGTCGCTTAGCAGAGGCGCGCAATAGCAATGAGTTGCCGTCGGGCTCGATTTTAGCCGTTTTTTTCATCTACCTGTAAAAGTTAGCCTTGTTGTGAATGGATGGCAAACCTAGAGCGCAGGATCTTAATTATTTTATGGGGTCAGAGCGAACAGGGCTGCTCGATGAATTGCCACTCGAGATGGAACTTCAGGGCGGCTTCCGCGGCGAGGGCTTTGACCCCGAAGACTTCGGTCGCATAGTGACCGCAAGGGTAAAGGTTGAGCCCGAGCTCTTGCGCCATGTTGAAATGATGTTGGCGTAGCTCACCTGTAATGAGTGTATCGATACCGTTTGGGAGCAGATGAGGCACTGCGCTCTGACCGCTGCCAGTTAGTATGCCAATGCGCTCGGGGTTTGCACTCCCATATTCGATCGCTTTATAGGTGTCTGGGAAGAGAGCTTGCAGCTTTTCCGAGATCTCTTTGCGGCCGCCCGACGGGCCGAGTGCGACTGTAGCCATTTTGGTGCCCTCGTAGCTAAGGAAAGCATCAATCGTTTTGAGGCCGAGTTCTTTCGCGAGGAGTGCATTGTTGCCGATCTCTGGATGACAGTCGAGTGGGAGGTGTGCCCCGTAAATAGCAAGGTTGCCGTCGAAGGCAGTTCTTACCTTGAGGGCGTTCGCACCGGTGAGCGGGGTGGGTGGCGTCCAAAAAAGGCCATGGTGGCAGATGAGAAAATCGATGCCCTCAGTGATGGCCTTCTCGAAGGGGAGTTGACCCGCATCGACTGCGGCACCAATTTTTTTAACGCTACCGCCATTCTCAATTTGCAAGCCGTTATGGGCGCCATCGAAGTCTTTGATTTCTGTCCTGCGGGTGCGCTGATCGCAAAAAGCGACGATTTCTTGAAGTGTTACCATGTAAGAATAGTGAGTGGTGAGGACTGAGGAGTGAAGTGTTTTCTGTGTGGACGGTTCGGATTTCTGTCTCCTGACTTTTTGTTTCTAAAAATGTCTAATTACGAAACACGATTTGGAGCGATTGGGCGCCTTTATGGCACAGTTGGGTTGACGCGGATTCGCGCAGGGCATATCTGCGTGGTCGGGCTAGGTGGCGTGGGCTCATGGGTGGTCGAAGCGCTGGCACGTTCTGGAATAGGCGCGCTTACGCTGGTCGACATGGACGAGGTCTGTTTAAGTAATGTGAACCGGCAGATACACGCGCTCGATGGTAATGTCGGGCGCTTGAAAGCAGCTGTTTTGGCCGAGCGTGTCGGACAGATTGCGCCGGAATGCGTAGTGACCACTGAGGAGGTTTTTTTCACTGAGGCTACGGCTGATCGCCTACTAGAGCCGAGTTACAATTATATTATCGATGCAATCGATGCGACGCGGCTCAAGTGTTACTTGATCGCCGAGGCACGCAAACGGGGGCTAAATATTATCACCTGCGGCGGTGCGGGGGGCTGTATTGATCCGAGCCGGGTGAAAATCTGTGACTTGGCACATACAATCAACGACCCGCTGCTTCTACAAGTACGCAAACTCCTGCGGCAGAAATATGGCTTTCCTGGATTTAAGCGGCAGAAGTTTAATGTGGACTGCGTCTACTCAGACGAGTTGCCCGTCTTTCCAATGCCCGACGGCTCCGTCAGTTGCGAACGCGAGGCGGGCGAAAATTACCGGCTGAATTGCGATACTGGATTTGGTTCGGCTACCTACCTGACAGGCACGGTCGGGTTTTTTCTGGCGGCCGAGGTGGTCAAGCGAATTGCCTTTGCTGAGGAATAATATTTATCTGGTTTTTGGAAAACTCGAGTGTTTCTCGTGCTATCGCACGCTAAAGATTAGCCTCTACTTACGCCTTAGTGTTGAGACGAATGTTTTCTTTGATCCTGCGCAGGAGGTCGGCCGGCATCACGTTTTTACGGATCTTAAACTGCCCATTCCTTGCTTGAACACGGTAGCCCAGATGATCGAGTGACACTTTTTCTAAATCTTGCCAGAGTAAGAGTCGTGGCTTTTTCGGAAAGACGGCTAGGGTAATCCCTTCGTCATCCCAGCTAATTTTAAGACGACCAATCGAGGAGAGTGTGAGTGCCATAATTACGATCGTGAATAAGCTTATAAAAATAGCCCACCCCTCGTCGCCCCGCTGCCAATAGCCCCAAGCGATCATACCGCCGAGTAGTGCGTAGATGAGAGCCTTGATTTTGCGCATAAAGGAAATTTAGATTTTAGAAAAGGGATGCCAAGCTTAAGCGGGTCATTCCACAATGAAGTTTCTGACTGTATTGGGGCAAAAAAAGCCCCTCCAGAGGTGAGTCTAGAGAGGCGAAAAGTGGTGGGAGCTACAGAATTCGAATCTGCGACCTCATCCATGTCAAGGATGCGCTCTAACCAACTGAGCTAAGCCCCCTTATCCCATACGAAAAGGCGGGAATAAAGGTCGTACACGTGGCCAAAGCAAGAAAAAATTTGCGCTTTCCTGTGAGCCTGAGAGGGTGCGTTCTTATGGAAATTGTGCGCGTAGAAACTCGGGGCGGCTCCATCCTCTACGGGTGCGAGGCTGGCAATCAGGTTTATCGTCTTGAGGGCGATCTTTTCGGCGAGTTTTCGCAGAGCGAGGAATTGCTTGAGCCCGTGCGACGCTTGGCGCCTATTGAGCCGACCGCGATTTATGCTATCGGGCTGAACTACCGCGAGCACGCGACTGAGATGAATTCTGAGCTCCCGGAATACCCAGTTGTCTTCATGAAGAGCGTGACGGCAGTGCTCGATCCTGAAAGCCCCATTGTGCTACCTCGGCACATGCATAGCGATCAGGTCGATTACGAATGTGAGCTGGCTGTGGTGATCGGCAAGACCTGCAAAAACGTCGCCGCGAAGGATGCGCTCGACTATGTACTCGGTTACACTTGTGCGAACGATGTGAGTGCGCGGGATTGGCAAAATTTCCACGGCGGTGGCCAGTGGGCTAAGGGCAAAAGCTTCGATACTTTTTGCCCGCTAGGGCCCATTCTCGTGACGGCAGATCGTATCCCTAACCCACAGATTCTTCCCATCCGGACCATCCTGAATACCGAGATTAGGCAAGAATCGTTTACGGGCGATATGATCTTTACCGTGGCTGAGCTGATTGAATTCCTTAGCGGTAGTACTACCTTGCTGCCGGGCACAGTCATTCTGACGGGTACGCCACCTGGTGTGGGCGTTGTGGCTGATCCGCCGCGCTTCCTTAAGCCTGGGGACGAGGTTGCGATCGAGATCAGCGGCATTGGTATGCTGCGCAATCCTGTGGTTGCGGAAGCCTAGGTCAGGGGAAACGCCTTTCTGCTCGACGATCACTGCCCATCGTCTATTAGTAAAGACATGTCTGCCACTGTATTTACTATTGCGAATCAAAAGGGCGGCGTCGGTAAGACGACAACTGCCATTAACCTCAGCTTCGCACTTGCCGCAAAGGGCGTGCGCACTGTGCTGGTCGACCTCGACCCGCAGGCAAATGCCACGAGCGGGCTCGGTCTTGAAAAGCTTGAAGAGGGGAGTCTCTATGGCCCTCTATGCGGGGAGGGTAATGCCCTAGAAAAAGTGCAACCTGTCGGCTCTAACGATTGCCTCTTTATGATTCCTTCTGAAGTCGATATGGCCGCGATTGAGATCGAGCTTTTTCAGCGGGAGGACTACCTTATTCAGCTGCGAGAGGTAATTTCCCCCCTCCGCGAGTCCGACGACTACGATGCCATCGTGCTCGATTGCCCGCCAGCACTTGGCATGCTGTCAATGAATAGCCTCTCCGCTGCAGATTATCTCATCATCGCACTCCAATGTGAATACCTTGCGATGGAAGGCCTCGGGCAAATCTTAAAAGTTGTCGATAAGCTTCGCGATGCGGGCGTTAACGAAGGCCTTGAGCTTGGCGGCATTCTCATGACGATGTTCGACCAGCGCACCAATCTCGGGCAACAAGTCGTCGGTGAGGTACGCAAGCACTTCGAAGATCTTGTCTTCCGTAGTATGATCCCTCGTAGCGTCCGTTTGAGCGAAGCCCCCAGCTTTGGGCAGTCCATTTTTGAATATGAACCCAATAGCAATGGCGCCCACGCCTACGGCTATTTTGCGGACGAAGTGATCGAACGCTTCAGTTTGGGTAAGTAGCAGTAGAAAATGAGTAAATGCCCAGCGGGCGAACTCTCGTGCCCTAGATTTTAGAAATGGCCACCTCTATTCCAGATCTAGAGAAATTCTGCGACCACCTCGCGCACCAGCGTCGTGTCTCCGATTACACGGTGCGTAATTACCGCACCGCAGTCGAAAACTTTGTTTGTTATCTCAATGATGCCGGTAAGTGGAAGGAGGACTTCGCTGCCGTGACTTCGATCCAAGTGCGCTCCTTCCTGATTGAAGAAGGTCGTAACAAAGCTCGCCGTACCCTCCACAATCAAATCTCTGGACTGCGCGCTTTTTATCTCTACCTGCGCAAGCAGGGCATAGTTGAGAATAATCCTTTTACTGGCCTGACTCTACCGAAATTGGATAAACCACTGCCAAAATTTCTTACCGAAACCCAGATGCGGACCTTGCTCAACGCGCCCATTTTGCTCTGGAAAGACGGTCAGATCAGCGAGTTTGAAGCCTTCCGTGATAGCCTCATCTTAGAGCTACTCTACGGCGGGGGTCTGCGCGTAAGTGAACTCTGCGGGTTGAATCATGGTCAAGTCGACCTCGACCAAGGGCTTGCCAGGGTGCTCGGTAAAGGCCGCAAAGAACGCCTTTGTCCATTAGGCCCCGTGGCGGTGCAATGCCTACGCATCTTCGTGCAGCGCTTCGACTTAGAAGCCGCCCTCAATGCCCCCCTGATCTGCACGCGCAAAGGTAAGCGAATGCAGCCACGACAGATTCAGAAGCTACTCAAGACCCACCTCGCTGCCGCCAGTCTCCCCCTCGACATGACGCCTCACAAGCTGCGGCACTCTTTTGCTACCCATATGCTTGATGAGGGCGCTGACCTTCGCGCTGTGCAAGAGCTTCTCGGTCACGCGAATCTATCGACTACGCAAATTTACACCCACGTTTCTATCGCCCGACTCAAAGAAGCACACAAACGAGCCCACCCAAGGGCGTAATACTTTTCTTAATCCTCAAAGCTTGTTATTTATCCAGAGTCATGGGTGTTTGCAAAATTTATGCTTCGGCGTCTTCCGCAACGATCAAGCTGCGCTTTTTCTCCTTACGATAGTTAGCTTGCCCAAACTCGCTGCGCCAGAAGCGCCATGGGAGTAGTGCGGTCGCGGTCAATACGAGTTGCACTAGCACAAAGCCGATCAGCCATGCGTAAGCACTATCCATGCGGCCATAACTGTGTAGCCCAACTGGTAGCATGTTCGTGCCGAACCAGGACCAAGCAGTAATGATGTTACCCCAAATCGCGAGCGCCATGAGGCCACGATCTTTACAGATACCACCCCAGCGGGCGTGTAGATAAATAGCGCCCATGATTACGATCATCAAAGCGCCGTTCTCTTTAGCATCCCATCCCCAGAAACGACCCCAACTTTGATCGGCCCAGATGCCTCCAAGGATCGTGCCGACTAGGCTAAACAGTGTACCAAAGCAAATAATGCCGTAGACCATTGCGCTGAGTGAGCGTGCGGTGTCTTTATTAAAGCGACTACTGAAGACCCCGAGCAGGACGAAGAGTATTGCCAATGCACCCGCTAGGAAAATAGCCGAGTAGCCGAAGGTGATAATGACCACATGCGTCGCTAACCAGAAGTTCGAGTCGAGCACGGCACGCATCATTTCAAGCGTGTCGCCCGTCATGGCGAGATGGTGCGCGATGATCAGTGTGCAAAAGCCGACCAACGATGCCATGGCTGCTCCAATCCCATTTTTAAAGAATTTCTCTATGAATATACCAAGCAAAACGGCGCCCCAGCCCACGAAGACGGCGGATGAATATAGATTGGTAATCGGCGGGCGCCCTTGAATATACATTCGCGAGAGCAGCCCAAAGGTGTGTATGAGAAAAGTCAGTACAAGCACCCAAAAAGCGGCTTTAGCGAGTTCTTTTGGCCAGCGTAGCCACGAGATGCAGACGGCTAGAAAGATTAGCACGTAGAGCTGCATCGAAATATAGAATGGTTGCAGGCCATTGAAGACGCGCTCGTAGTGCACGCGCGAAATATCGCCTGGGAAGTCTGCAATAAAGCGTTCGCGTAGCTCTCTGACTTCGCGGTTGAATTGCTCCGCATCGCCCGAGCGGTAAGCCATGGTCAAGCTAGCGTAACTGGTCACGTAGGGACTGAGCGGGTCATCCTTCATTACGTCGAGCAACTCTAGACCAATATTTTTCCAGTCTTTGAGAAGGTCAACGGGCGGCGGTGGCGGCACTACGCGCAAGTAAGCAGTGGTCGATAGTTTTAAATAGTCGTCGGCAAAAGTGATAAAGCGTTTGAGTAGAGCAGCGTCGAATTCTTCGCCCGCTTGTTGCTTGCGTAGCTCGACCATTCCCGGTTGGATCGTGGCTAAGTAGCTTTGATATTCGTCGACTAGGCGATCAAGCCTCTCGGCCCCGCCGACTGGGTGAAGCGAGTGCATCACGCGGTGGTAGCGCATGAGGCCGTTGTTGATATCAGCGATTTGTTTTTCGTAGGGGCTGCGTAGTTCAGGGGCAGGATTGATCTCCCCGTAGAGGCGGCGCAGCTCTTCTGAAAAGGGCAGCAGTTCGTTGAAGGAGTAGTAGCGCTGCCCTTGCTCCGCGAGGCCGACGAGCCCGAGATCGTCGGGGAACTCGATTTTAAAAATAGGATAAGTGTCCGCCACTTCCGGGCGCATGGTTAGATCTATGAACCACTCAATCGGCGAGAGAGTGACGCCCTTGTCGGTCACGACCTTTTGTCGACCAGAGAGAATTAGAAGCGTGTTACGTGCGACCGAATCGAGCGGCTTTATCCGTCCACCGACTTGAACGGGCAGCTCGGCGAAGGCTGCCAGATCAAAATCCGAATCGACTTTTGATGAACGCAATCCACCCAGTATCATGAGCGTCGCGATACCATATACGATGAGGTAGATTATTTTTTTCATCCGCGTTGTTTCCTGAGAAATTTAAAGAAGTGCATGCCGAATTGGACGCACATGCCGAGCCCCATTAGGAGTACACTCAGGTAGGGCAGCAACCACCCTGGGTTACGCACTACTTGGAAAATGGAGGTTTTGTCTTGATTCGCGAAGGAGGCTTGGAAAAAGGTGAGCCCTTCGTAGCGTAGCGGGTGGTTCATGTAGATCAGCGCTTTTTGGTTTTTGGTGCTGTCTTGATGGGTAACTTTGACTTCGCTGGAGAAGTTGTAGGGCACCTCAGTGCCTGGATACTTTTCATGCTTAAAATCGATCAGCTCTATCTCGAAGGGGTAGTAATGGCGGGTGAAACGCAGGGCGATCTCGAAGGAGCGGTTACCAGTGTCCACCATTTGTGGGGGGAAACGTTCGTCCATTACGTTAGATACGAGCCATATGCCTTGCGAATCCTCGCCGTTCAATACTTCGACAAATGCGGCGACGGTGTTGATCTCGTCCTCCGAGTAGGTCTCCGGCTTTGGATTTACGATGATACCCATGCGCACTGCTGCGCCGCGTGTCGCGATGGACTCGGCGGGCG
>CESN01010380.1_pt1 | contig 13660 bp, 10 predicted proteins | sample 531181 | NCBI WGS metagenome assembly CESN01 (sample SAMEA2621990, study PRJEB7988) | marine metagenome | isolation source: saline water (ENVO:00002010), including
CAAACAGTTTCTGATTGTGGCTCAACACCAGCCACTCCATCAAAAACAGCAACTGCACCATCTAATACTTTTAGTGATCTTTCTACCTCAATTGTAAAATCAACATGACCTGGGGTATCAATTATATTAATCCTATGATCTTTCCAAAAACAAGTTGTTGCAGCTGACGTTATAGTTATCCCTCGCTCCTGTTCCTGTTCCATCCAATCCATAGTTGCAGCGCCATCATGTACTTCTCCAATCTTATGACTTTTTCCGGTATAATATAGTATTCTTTCAGTAGTAGTAGTTTTTCCAGCATCGATGTGTGCCATTATTCCAATATTTCTATATTTATTTAATTGATGAGATCTAGTCATAATTACCACCTGAAATGAGCAAAAGCTTTATTAGACTCCGCCATTTTATGAGTGTCTTCTTTTTTTTTTATTGCAGAACCACGATTCTGGTAGGCATCATAAATCTCACTAAAAATTTTATCAGACATTTTTTTATCTTTTCTTTTCCTTGATGCATCAATCAACCATCTGAGCGCTAATGCTTGTGATCTCTTAGCTTTAACCTCAACAGGAACTTGATACGTTGCACCTCCAACACGTCTCGACCTAACTTCAACAGTTGGCTTAATATTATTGATTGCTTCATTAAAAACATTAATTGGCTCATCTTTTGATTTAGATTTAATTTTATCAATAGCCTCATAAACAATTTTTTCAGCCGTAGTTTTTTTTCCATCATACATTATAGAATTTATTAATTTTGGTATTATTGCTGATTTATATTTAGCATCTACTATTTGAAGTTTTTTTGGAGCTTTTCTTTTTCTGGACATAAATTATTTTCCTTTTTTAGCTCCGTATTTAGATCTTTGTTGTTTTCTAGCAGTAACTCCTTGAGTATCTAAGTTTCCTCGTAAAATATGGTATCTTACACCTGGTAAATCTTTTACTCTTCCACCACGTATTAACACTACTGAGTGTTCTTGTAAATTATGACCCTCACCAGGTATATAAGAAGTTACCTCATGACCATTCGATAATCTTACTCTTGCAACTTTTCTTAATGCTGAATTTGGTTTCTTTGGGGTAGTTGTATAAACTTTAACACACACTCCTCTTTTTTGAGGGGATTTTTCAAGTGCTGGTACTTTATCCCTCACTTTTGGTTTAATTCTTTTTTTCTTTATTAACTGGTTTATTGTTGGCATAAATATATTTTTTGATGGATTAAACTCTGACAGGTTTGTGGCAGCGTTTAGTACTTAGGTACTACTTTCAACCAAAAAATATCGACAAATTACTATACAAAATTGATTTGTCAAATTATTTAAATAGAAAAAATATCAAATTTCTATTGATTTACTTGATCTTTTGATACATCAACTGTTTCTTGTTGCGTTAAAAATTCTTTATCATCTTCTAAAGCCTTTTTATTCCAAGAATTTTTTATAGACCCTGTTCCAGCAGGAACAAGCCTCCCAACAATTACATTCTCTTTCAAGCCGCTTAATTTGTCCACTTTTCCTTTTATAGCTGCTTCTGTTAATACTCTTGTGGTTTCTTGAAAAGATGCGGCAGATATAAATGACTCTGTCTGTAAAGAAGCTTTTGTAATTCCCATCAGAACTCTTTCTCCAATTGCCTCATTTTTCCCTAAAGATTTAAGTTTTTCATTCATTTCAATGAATTTAATTCTATCAATAATTTCTCCTGGTAACAAATTAGAGTCTCCTGAAACTTTAATTTCAATTTTTTTAAGCATTTGTCTTAGAATAACTTCTATATGTTTATCATTAATAATTACACCTTGTAATCTATAAACTTCTTGGACTTGATTGACAAAATATTCAGTAAGTTCCTCAATACCCATTATTCTTAAAATATCATGTGGTAGTGGTTGACCATCAAGTAAGTATTCACCTTTATTGATTTTTTCTCCCTGATTAAAGTTTATATGTTTGCCCTTAGGAATTAAATATGTAGAAGTTTCTCCATTTTCACTTTCAATCGTTACTCTTTGTTTTCCCCTAACTTCTTTTCCAAAAAGTACTCTACCATCGTTTTCGGCAATTATTGCACTATCTTTAGCTTTTCTTGCCTCAAATAATTCAGCAACTCTTGGCAATCCTCCGGTTATATCTTTTGTTTTTGAAGTTTCTTTCGGTAATCTAGCAATTACATCACCAGCATAAATTTTTTGTCCGTCTTTAACAGATAGAATAGAGTCAGGAACTAGATAATATCTTGCTTCATTATCATCAGCTTTTTTTATAATTTTTCCTTTTTCATCTCTGAGAGTAATTCTTGGTTTCAAATCAGTATTTTTAGATTGTGTTTTCCAATCAATTACAGTTTTTGTAGAAATACCTGTAGTGTCATCAGTAGTTTCAGCTATTGAAACGCCATCTATTAAATCAACATAATTAGCTAATCCGCTTGTCTCAGCTATTACTGGTGTTGTGTAAGGATCCCATTCACAAATTTTTGAATTTATTTTAATTTTGTCGCCGTTTTGAAAAAATAGCTTTGAACCATAAGGAACTTTATAAACTGCTTTTTGAAGGCCATTTTCATCCTCTAAGGACAGTTGGGTGTTACGACCCATGACTATTAAATTTTTTTTTGAATCCTCTATTAAATTTGTATTAATAATTTTCAAAATTCCATCTGCTTTAGTGACTATTTGTGAGTCTTGCTTGATTGATGCGGTCCCACCAACATGGAAAGTTCTCATTGTAAGTTGCGTTCCCGGTTCACCAATTGATTGTGCAGAAATCATTCCTATAGCCTCGCCGACATGAACCATTTTGCCTCTTGATAAATCTCTGCCATAACATTTTGAACAAACGCCTTCTTTAGAGCTACAAGTAATTACAGAGTAGACATTAATTAATTTTACGCCTGCAGCGTCAATTTTTTCACATGCAGCTTCATCTATCATGGAGTCTTTTTTTATAATAATATCTCCATTTATAGGATTTTTGATATCTGATGCACAAACTCTACCTAGAGTTCGCTCAGACAAACTCACAATTACATTTCCACCTTCTATTATTTCAGATAATTTAATAAAACCTGGCTTATCACATTCTTTTTTTGTAATTGTCAAATCTTGAGCAACATCACATAAACGTCTAGTTAAATAGCCTGAGTTAGCTGTTTTTAGTGCTGTGTCTGCTAAACCTTTTCTTGCTCCGTGTGTTGAGTTAAAATATTCTAAAGCTGTTAAACCCTCTTTAAAATTTGAAGTTATCGGTGACTCTATTATTTCACCTGATGGTTTAGCTATTAACCCTCTCATGCCTGCTAATTGTTTCATTTGAGCAGCCGATCCTCTTGCACCACTATCTGCCATCATAAAAACTGAATTAATTTTCAAGCCATCTTTTGTAACTTCTGTAGCTGATATTCTTTTCATCATTTCAGCAGCAACTTTATCTGTACATTTTGACCAAGCATCAACAACTTTGTTATATCTTTCGCCCCTAGTTATTAATCCCTCAGAATATTGATTTTCATAGTCTTTTATTAATTTTTTTGTCTCTTCAATTAAAAGTTCCTTATTCTCTGGTATAACGAGATCATCTTTACCGAAAGAAATCCCTGCTTTAAATGCGTGTTTAAAACCTAAATCTTTAAGCTTATCACAAAAAATAACTGTATTTTTTTGGCCAGAAAACCTAAATACATGATCAATTACCTCTGAAACAATTTTTTTAGGTAGCAATCTATCAATTAATGAAAATTTATTATTGATATTTTTAGGCAATAAACTTGCAAGTAAGAATCTTCCAGCTGTACTAATATACTTTTCTAACTTAATATTTCCTTTATTGTCAATAGTTTCAAACCTAGAAACTACTCTTGAGTGAACTTTTATTTGTCCAGTTTCTAGTGCGTGTTCAATTTCTGATGTATTCGTAAAATAACCTTCAACTTTTTCATTTTGATGCGGTGGTTGTGATAAATAATAAATACCAAGTATCATGTCCTGGCTTGGAACAATTATTGGTTTACCATTTGATGGACTTAAAATGTTATTTGTTGACATCATTAAAACTCTCGCCTCAAGTTGAGCCTCTAAGCTTAAAGGTATGTGAACTGCCATTTGATCTCCATCAAAATCTGCATTAAAGGCTGCGCAAGTTAAGGGATGCAATTCAATTGCATCACCTTCTATTAATTTTGGTTCAAATGCCTGTACTCCTAGTCTATGAAGTGTCGGTGCTCTATTTAATATTATTGGGTGTTCTCTAACTATTAATTCTAAAGCATCCCAAACTTCTGGTCTCTCTTTTTCAACAAATTTTTTAGCTTGTTTTATAGTTGAGGCCAACCCAAGTTTATTTAATCTCGCATATAAAAAAGGTTTAAACAACTCTAATGCCATTTTTTTTGGTAGACCACATTCATGTAATTTAAGGTCAGGACCAACAACTATTACAGATCTTCCGGAATAATCTACCCTTTTGCCTAATAAATTTTGTCTAAATCTACCTTGTTTTCCCTTAAGCATTTCTGCTAGGGATTTAAGTGGTCTTTTGCCGGTCCCCGTTATAACTCTCCCACGTCTACCATTATCAAAAAGAGCATCAACTGACTCTTGCAACATTCTTTTTTCATTTCTAACAATAATGTCCGGAGCCTTAAGATCCATTAGCCTTTTAAGTCTGTTGTTTCTATTTATTACTCTTCTATAAAGGTCGTTTAAATCTGACGTTGCAAATCTTCCGCCATCAAGAGGTACTAATGGTCTTAATTCAGGTGGAATTACTGGTATAGTAGTTAAAATCATCCACTCCGGCTTATTTCCTGTCTCAATGAATGACTCAATTAATTTGAGCCTTTTTATTGATCTCTCTTCAGCAACTTTTGATTTAGTCTCTTTAATGGTATTAACTAATTTGTTTTTTTCTTCTTCTAAATTTATAGATTTTAAAATTTCTAAAATTGCTTCTGCCCCGATACCAGCGGTAAAAGCTTCTTCGCCGTATTGATCTTGATATTTGATTAATTCTTCCTCCCCTAAAAGTTGATTTTTTTTTAGACCTGTTAAACCTGGCTCAATCACTATAAAATTTTCAAAGTATAAAACTCTCTCAACCTCTTTTAATTTCATGTCTATTGTTAAGGAAATTCTGCTAGGTAATGACTTCAAAAACCATATATGTGCAACTGGAGTTGCAAGATTTATATGACCCATTCTTTCTCTTCTAACGTTTGATTTCGTAACCTCAACTCCACATTTCTCACAGATAATACCTCTAAATTTCATTCGTTTGTATTTTCCGCATAAACATTCGTAATCTTTTATTGGGCCAAATATTCTTGCACAAAATAAACCATCTTTTTCAGGTCGGAAAGTCCTATAGTTTATTGTTTCTGGTTTTTTAATTTCGCCATAAGTCCATGATTTAATTTTTTCTGGGCTTGCAAGAGTAATTTTTATACTATTAAAGTTTTGTGTATCTGATATTTCTGAACTTTTAAATAAATCTGATATTTCTTTACTCATATTAATTCAATTCTACGTTTAATGCTAAAGATTTAATTTCTTTAACTAACACATTAAAAGATTCTGGTATACCGGACTCAAAATTTTCCTCACCTTTAACAATAGTTTCATAAACTTTTACTCGACCAGCAACATCATCAGATTTTACTGTTAAAATTTCCTGTAAAGTATATGAAGCGCCATAAGCTTCGAGAGCCCAAACTTCCATTTCACCAAATCTTTGTCCACCTAGTTGAGCCTTTCCACCAAGTGGTTGTTGAGTAACTAAACTGTATGGACCAGTTGATCTCGCATGTATTTTGTCTTCCACTAAATGATGGAGCTTTAACATATATATCGTTCCAACAGTTACAGTTCTGTCAAATTTTTCTCCAGTTCGTCCATCCCATAAAAATGTTTGTCCAGAACCTGGAAGATTAGACAGCTCAAGCATTTTTGTTACATCCTCCTCTTTTGCTCCATCAAAAACTGGAGTTGAAATGGGTACTCCATATTTTATATTCTCACATAAATCTGAAAATTCTATTGAGTTAAGATTATCAATTTTTTCATCAAAATTTTCTTTACCATAAATTGATTTAAGAACTTTTGTGATCCTATCTGTCTTTTCTGCTTTTTTATTGTTTTCATTTATAAGTTGTTTTATTTTGTCACCTAATTCAGTACATGCCCAACCTAGATGGGTCTCTAAAATTTGACCAACATTCATTCTACTAGGTACGCCTAAAGGATTTAATACTATATCTACTGCTTTACCATTTTCTTGATAAGGCATATCCTCTATTGGAACGATTTTACTCACTACACCTTTGTTACCGTGTCTACCTGACATTTTATCACCTGGCCTTAACCTTCTTTTTATAGCTACGAAAACTTTTACCATTTTCATAACACTTGGAAGCAAGTCGTCACCTTGTTTAATTTTTAAAACCTTATCCTCAAATCTTTCCTCAATATCTTTTTTAGCTAAATCATATTGTTCTTTAAGTTTATCTAAAGCTTCAATTTTTTTTGTATCAGATAAAGATACTTTAAAAATATCTGATATTATTAAGCTGAAAACATTTTCGTTATTTAATATAGTTCCTTCATCAATATCTTTGATCTTTTTTTCTATTTTAATACCATTTAATATCTGTACTGCTCGTTGCTTAATACTTCTTTCTAGAATCTCCTCTTCTACATTTTTATCTTGTTGCACACTTTCAATCTCAGATCTCTCAATAGTAATTGATCTTTCATCTTTTTCTATTCCATGTCTGTTAAAAACTCTAACATCAACTACAATTCCACCACTTCCACTTGGCATCTTTAAAGATGTATCTGTGACATCTATAGCTTTTTCACCAAAAATAGATCTTAGTAACTTTTCTTCTGCACCTGATGCAGAATCCCCTTTGGGAGTAACTTTGCCAACTAATATGTCTCCTGGCTTAACTTCTGCTCCTATGTATACAATGCCTGATTCATCCAAATTTTTAAGGGACTCTTCATTTACATTAGGTATATCTCTTGTTATATCTTCTTCACCTAATTTTGTATCTCTAGCCATTACCTCGTATTCTTCTATGTGTATTGAAGTGAATACATCATCTGTCACGCATCGCTCTGAAATTAATATTGAGTCTTCAAAATTATAACCTTGCCATGGCATAAACGCTACAGTAACATTTTTCCCAAGCGCTAACTCACCAATTTTAGTAGATGGTCCATCAGCAATAATATCTCCAGATTTAACTTTGTCTCCAACTCTTACCAATGGCTTTTGATTAATGCAGGTATTTTGATTTGATCTCTTAAATTTTTGTAAGTTATAAATATCTACTCCGGACTTAGAATAATCTTTGTCATCATCGGCTTTTATAACAATTCTTTTTCCATCAATTTTATCTACTACACCATCTCTTTTGGCAACAATAGTTACACCAGAATCTAGTGCGACGTCGCTTTCTATACCTGTTCCTACCAAAGGTGCTTCAGGTTTTAATAATGGTACTGCTTGTCTCATCATATTTGAACCCATTAATGCTCTATTAGCGTCATCATTTTCTAAAAATGGAATTAAAGATGCTGCAACGGATACTAATTGTTTAGGTGAAACATCTATATAATCAATTTTATCTGGTTTTGATAATATAAAGTCTAAATTTTTTCTGCAAGAAACAAGTTCCTCCTTAAACTTGCCATTTTGATCTAATATTGAGTTTGCCTGAGCAATTGTAAATTTCGTTTCCTCCATTGCTGATAGATATTCGATTTCATCTTGAACTACTCCATTGTTAACTTTCTTATAAGGGCTTTCTATGAAACCATATTTATTTATTTTTGAATAAGTAGATAAACTATTTATTAGTCCTATATTTGGACCTTCAGGTGTTTCTATTGGACAAATTCTTCCATAATGTGTTGGATGAACGTCTCTTACTTCAAAACCTGCTCTTTCTCTTGTTAAACCTCCAGGTCCAAGAGCCGAAACTCTTCTTTTATGAGTAATTTCTGATAAAGGATTTGTCTGATCCATAAATTGAGATAACTGTGATGTAGCAAAAAAATCTTTTAGCGAAATAGTAAGTGGCTTGGCATTTATTAAATCTTGTGGCATTGCAGACTCTATATCTAAAGTCGTCATTTTTTCTTTTATAGCTCTTTCCATTCTATAAACACCTATTCGAGCTTGATTTTCAACTAGTTCACCCACTGATCTTACCCTTCTATTTCCTAAATGATCAATATCATCAACGTCGTCTTTTCCATCTCGTAAATCTAACATTTTTTTAATTATTGCCATGATGTCATCATTTCTGAGTATTGTTATTTTATCTGAACATTGAAGTTCTAACCTAGAATTCATTTTGACTCTACCTACATCAGACAGATCATATCTGTCTGAACTAAAAAACAAATTATTAAATATTTGTGATGCAATATCGATTGTGGGTGGTTCACCTGGTCTTAAAACTTTATAAATTTCTGTTATTGCATCGTTTTTATTTCCGTTTTTATCGTTTAAAACTGTTTGTAAAATATATGGACCTTTATTAATTGAATTTGTTTTTGAAAGACTTATAGTTTCAATTTTATTTAATGTAATTTTATCTATTATTGTTTCATTTATTTCCGTACCTATGCTGAATTTATCATCTCCAACAACAATTTCTTTATGTAGAAACTTATTTTTTAAATAATCTTTTGTTACATATATCTCTTTAAGACCATCATTTTGTAATTTTTTAGCCATTAAAAAGCTTATTTTATCACCAGACTTAATTATTATTTTATTATTCTTTGCATCTATTATATCTTCTGAAAAGTTTTTCACTTTATAATTTTCAGGATCAAATTTTGTTTTCCATTTTCCGTTAGATTTATTGAACGTACAAATTTCTTTTTCATAAAATTCATTTACAATATCTTCTTTTGAATATCCCAAAGCTTGTAGTAAAGTAGAGACTAATAATTTTTTTTTTCTGTCTATTCTAAAATATAATAAATCTTTTACATCAAATTCAAAATCAAGCCATGATCCTCTATTAGGTATTACTCTACAATTAAATAATAATTTTCCACTTGCATGTGATTTTCCATTATCATGATCAAAAAACACTCCAGGACTTCTATGCATCTGATTAACAACAACTCTTTGAACACCATTAGTAATAAAAGTACCACTATTTGTCATCATGGGTACTTCTCCCATATAAACTTCTTGTTCTTTAGCTGACAATATATCTTTTGTGTTTTCTTCTTGATTAATGTCAAACACAACTAGTCTTAATGTGCATTTCAAAGCTGCAGAATAAGTCAGTCCTCTTGCAATACATTCCTCTACATCAAATTTTGGTTTTTCTAATCTGTAAGATACATATTCAAGAGACGCCTTATCATTAAGATCATCTATAGGAAATATACTTTTAAAAACACGATCAAATCCTTTAACTAAATGAGATTCAACTTTTTGATTGTTATCTGTTAATTCTTTATAGGAATTTTTTTGAACTTCAATTAAATTTGGTATTGATAAACTTTCTTTTAATTTGCCAAAATTTTTTCTTATATTTTTTTTTTCAGTAAAAGATAATTGCATTTATTTTATGGATTGTTTTTTTTACAAACCATTTAAATTCTTTCTATTATTTAAGTTCTACTTTAGCGCCTGCTGCTTCTAATTTCTTTTTAATTTCTTCTGCTTCTTGCTTCTTCACACCACTTTTTAACTCTTTAGGCGCACCCTCAACTAAATCTTTTGCTTCTTTTAACCCTAAAGTCGTAACTGCTCTAACTTCTTTAATTACATTAATTTTTTTGTCTCCTGCTGCAGCTAAGACAATTGTAAATTCATCTTTTTCTTCAGTAGGTGCTGCTGCTGTTCCAGCTGCAGGTGCTGCTGATACTGCTGCTGCTGCTGTTACGCCCCATTTTTCCTCTAATTGTTTTGATAGCTCTGCAGCTTCAACAACTGTTAAGCTTGATAAGTCATCTATAATTTTATTTAAGTCTGCCATTGTTTTGTCCTGGTTATTTTTTTGATTTTTCGAGCGCTAAAATAGCGATTTTTGAAGCAGGTGCAAGTAAAATACTTGCTATTTTTTGTGCCGGAGATCTCAAAATTCCCACTATTTTTGCTCTTGCCTCATCTAATGTAGGTAATGTTGCAACATTTTGAACACCTGCAACGTCTAAAATATCATTTCCCATGATTCCACCTAAAATTTTAAGTTTATCGTTTTCTTTTGAAAAATTTGTTAATATTTTAGCTGACATTATTGCATCTTGAGACATGGCCACTGCTGTTGGACCTTTAAATAATTCCGATAATTCTTTACATCTAGTTTTTTCTAAAGCAATTTTGGTTATTCTATTTTTTGTAATCTTGAACTTTATTCCGTGTTCTCTCATTTTTGCCCTTAACTCATCCAATTGTGAAACGGTTAATCCCTGATAATGAGCAACAATTACTGCTTCGGATTGATCTAATTGTGTTTTGATCTCATCTATATAAATTTGTTTTTTTTCTCTACTCATCATAATTATATAGACCTTGTAATTTTTAGTGGAAAAGATTTACCCATTGTTGAAGATACAAATGAACTTTTTATTAAATTTCCTTTTACATTTGATGATATTTTTTCTTTTTCCAAAGTTTCTAAAATAGCGTTTAAATTTTTAATTAAATTTTTATCATCAAAAGATTTTTTTCCTATACTTACACCTATATTTCCATCTTTATCATTTCTTATTTCTACCTGACCTGATTTGCAATTATTTACTGCTTTAACTACGTCTTCATCCACTGTACCTAATTTAGGATTTGGCATCAAACCTTTTGGACCTAAAACTTTACCTAACTTAGATAGTTTAGTCATCATAGATGGGGTGCTAATTAGTTTATCAAAATTAATTTTACCATTTTTTATTTGATCAATTAAGTCGTCTCCTCCAACAATATCTGCTCCTGCAGATTTAGATTTTTCAATTTTGTTATCTTCACAGACAACTGCAACTTTAACTTTTTTTCCTGAACCACTAGGTAGATTTACTACTGTTCTTATGCTTATCTCATTTTTTTTTTGTTTATTGTTAATTTGCAAACTAAGATCTACTGACTCATCAAATTTAACATTACAATTTTTTTTTACTTTTGGTAGTAAAATGTCAATAGTTTCGGGTTTAGAAATTTTATTTTCAAGATTTTTATATCTTTTTGAAGCCATTAGTCTTTTACCTCTATTCCCATTGATCTAGCAGAGCCAGATATTATTTTAGATGCCTCATTCAAATCATGGGCATTTAAGTCAACCATTTTCTTTTTAGCTATTTCCTCAATTTGTTTCTTTGTTATTGACGCCACAATATTTCTACCAGGTTCACTAGAACCACTCTTCAATTTAACTGCTTCTTTAATAAAATGACTTGCTGGCGGTGATTTAATAATAAAATCAAATTTTTTATCTTTATAAACTGTTATGACCACTGGAACTGGTTTTCCCATGAATGACTTTGTTTTTTCATTAAATGCTTTACAAAACTCCATTATATTTATTCCTCTTTGTCCTAGAGCGGGTCCTACAGGTGGTGCTGGATTAGCTTGTCCACCATTAATTTGAAGTTTTACATATCCTGAAATTTCTTTTTTAGCCATTAACTTAATTTCTCCACTTGATTATAATCCAAATCTACAGGTGTGGGTCTTCCAAAGATTGATACGGAAACTTTCAATCTTGATTTTTCCTCATCTATATCTTCAACGAGACCACTAAATGATGCAAATGGTCCGTCAATGACCTGAACTTTTTCGCCAACATTATATTCAATACTGGATTTTGGTTGAGCAACGCCATCTTTTATTTGGCCTAATATTTTTTCTATCTCTTTGTCAGATACTGGAACTGGAGTACCTTTGGAACCTAAGAAACCACTTACTTTTTTGATACCTTTGATCATATGATAAATATTATTATCCATTTCGCTTTTAATTAACACATAACCAGGAAAATATTTTTTCTTTCTTTGAACTCTTTTGCCTCTTTTCACTTCAGTTATATCATGGGTCGGTACAATTATTTCTTCAATTTTTTCAGAAATCTTGGCTTTTTCAGCCTCTTCTTTAATTAATTGAGCTACCTTGTTTTCAAAGCTCGAGTAAGACTGAACTATATACCAATTTTTCATTTAAAAACTTATCCTTAAAATTATATCTAAAAAAAACTTGAATATTTGATCTATCAAAAGAAAAAATAATGAAGCGATTATTGCCATTGCAGCGACCATTAAAGTTCCTTGCAGTGTTTCTTTACCAGTAGGCCAAGAAACTTTAAAAGCTTCCTGTTTAACTTCTTGAATAAATTTAATTGGGTTTTTCATAGTTTTTTCTCTTTTGGCAGGAGCGGAGGGAATCGAACCCCCAACCTCCGGTTTTGGAGACCGGCGCTCTACCAATTGAGCTACACTCCTAAATTGGAGTTTACTCTAAAATTTTAGTTACAACTCCAGCTCCTACAGTTCTACCACCCTCTCTAATGGCAAAATTTAATTTTTCACTCATTGCAATTGGGGTGATTAGTTTTACTGTAAACTTTGCATCGTCTCCTGGCATGACCATTTCTGTACCAGATGGTAATTCAACTTCTCCTGTCACGTCTGTTGTTCTAAAATAAAACTGAGGTCTGTATTTAGTAAAAAACGGAGTATGTCTTCCCCCTTCCTCTTTTTTTAGAACATATGCTTGCGCTTCAAATTTTGTATGAGGAGTAACTGAACCTGGTTTTGCTAGAACTTGCCCTCTTTCAACATCGGTCCTTTCCACACCTCTTAATAGAGCTCCAATATTATCGCCTGCTTCCCCTGTATCTAAAATTTTTCTAAACATTTCTACACCAGTACATACCGATTTTTTAGTATCCCTAATGCCAACTATTTCAATTTCCTCTCCGGTTTTAACAATACCTTGCTCTACACGTCCAGTAACAACAGTACCTCGACCCGATATAGAGAACACATCTTCAACGGGCATTAGGAATGGTTTATCTTTTGGTCTATCTGGTTGAGGAATATGCTCGTCAACTGCTTTCATGAGTTCCATAATAGCATTTTTTCCAATTGCCTCGTCTTTATCTTCTACTGCTGCTAACGCAGATCCTTTAACTATAGGTGTTTTGTCGCCAGGAAATTTATAAGAATTCAATAATTCTCTTATTTCTTCTTCAACTAGGTCAATCATCTCTTTGTCGTCAACCTGATCTACCTTATTTAAAAATACAACAATTGCTGGCACTCCAACCTGTCTTGCTAAAAGGATATGTTCTCTTGTTTGTGGCATTGGTCCGTCTGCAGCATTAACAACTAATATAGCTCCATCCATTTGAGCAGCACCTGTAATCATATTTTTTACATAATCAGCGTGGCCAGGACAATCTACATGAGCGTAATGTCTTTTATCGGTTTCATATTCAACGTGTGCTGTTGAAATTGTAATCCCTCTCTCTTTTTCCTCTGGCGCTTTATCAATTTGGTCATAAGCAACAAATTGAGCTCCTCCTGCTTCTGCTAATACTTTTGTTATTGCAGCTGTTAAAGTAGTTTTTCCATGATCCACGTGTCCTATTGTTCCAATATTACAATGTGGTTTACTTCTATTAAATTTTTCCTT
>CESN01032280.1_pt1 | contig 13655 bp, 10 predicted proteins | sample 531181 | NCBI WGS metagenome assembly CESN01 (sample SAMEA2621990, study PRJEB7988) | marine metagenome | isolation source: saline water (ENVO:00002010), including
GGTGATGTTGCAACTGTTGGCATTACAAAGCATGCAACTGAACAATTGGGAGACATTGTTTTTGCAGAAGTACCCGAAAAAGGTAAAAGCTTTGAAGCCGGTGGAGAAGCAGCAGTGGTAGAGTCAGTGAAAGCTGCGAGTGATGTCTATTCACCAGTTGCTGGAGAAGTAACAGAAAGCAATGATGCAATAGTTGGTGACCCATCTCTTGTAAATCAAGATCCAGAAGGTAACGGATGGTTTTTTAAAATTAAAGTCTCAGATGTTAATCAGATTAACAATCTAATGAATAAAACAGATTATGATAAATTTGTAATGGAGGGAGCATAATGACAGATAATAGAAATAAAGAATTTATAAGAAGACATATTGGACCATCGTCAGACGAGCAAAAAAAGATGCTGACATATTTAGGATGTAATACATTAGACGAATTTATTAAAAAAATTGTACCTGAAAAAATACTTGAAACAAAGCCGCTTAAAATTGACCCACCGATATCAGAGCACGATGCTCTTCAACAAATTAAGCAAATAGCTAATCAAAATAAGGTTTTTAAAAGCTTTATTGGTATGGGCTACTACGGGACTTATACACCGAATGTTATTTTGAGAAACATTTTGGAAAATCCCGGGTGGTACACTTCTTACACTCCATATCAGCCAGAAGTAGCACAAGGCAGACTTGAAATGTTACTTAATTTTCAACAATTGGTAATGGATTTAACAGGTATGGACATTGCTAATGCTTCCTTACTTGACGAAGGAACAGCAGCAGCAGAAGCTGTAGCCTTATGTCAAAGACTTGATAAGAATAAATTAAATAAAATCTTCATTTCCAAAAACTGTAATCCTCAGACTATAGATGTTGTAAAGACTAGAGCAGAACCATTCAATTTGGAAGTTATTATAGGCGATGATAAAAATATCCAGACACTGGAAGATGATATATTATGCGCATTATATCAATACCCAAACACCTATGGTGAAATTATAGGTGTTGAAGAATTCATTAAAGCTGCCCATAGCAAAAACGGAAAAGCAATAATAGTAACTGATTTACTTGCACTAACAGCTTTAAAACCACCAGGGGAAATGGGTGCAGACATTGTCGTTGGAAATTCTCAACGTTTTGGAGTTCCCATGGGTTATGGAGGACCACACGCTGCTTTTTTTGCAACTAAAGATGAATTTAAAAGAGCAATGCCTGGACGATTAATTGGTGTTTCTAAAGATAGAAATGATCATCAAGCACTAAGAATGGCTCTACAAACAAGGGAGCAACATATAAGAAGAGAGAAGGCAACAAGTAATATTTGTACTGCACAGGCATTGTTATCAATAATGGCAGCGGCCTACGGAATTTATCATGGACCAGAAGGTATTAAACATATTGGAGAGAGAGCATTAAAATTTGCAAATGCTTTTGCAGAAAAAATTAAAACAAAATTTGAAATCTTATCAGATAATTTCTTTGATACTGTAACAATCAATACAGCAAGTAAGACAAAAGAAATTTACGCGAGAGCTTTGGAGTTTAAAGTAAATTTAAGACTAATTAACGATCATGGAATCTCAGTTTCATTCGATGAAACAACTAAAATTAAAGATGTGAATAATTTATTTAAAATTTTTGGAATAAAAGATGAACTAAAAAATATCGACAAAGTTAAAATTAACTCTATCGAGGGTTCGCTTAAAAGAAAAAGCAAATACTTAACTCACAAAGTTTTTAATTCTTATCACTCTGAAACTGAAATGCTTCGTTATTTAAAACTATTAGAGGATAAGGATATAGCGCTTAATCGTTCAATGATTGCCCTGGGTTCATGTACAATGAAATTAAATGCAGTTGCTGAAATGATACCTGTGACTTGGCCAGAATTTGGTGGAATTCATCCGTTTGCACCGGTTGACCAAACAAAAGGTTATATGAAAATGTTTGATGATTTAGAAAAAATGTTATCTGAAATTACTGGTTTCACTGGTATATCTTTACAACCTAACGCTGGGGCTCAAGGTGAGTATGCGGGTTTAATGGTAATCAGAAAGTTTCACCTTGAAAATGGTGATAAAGATAGAAATGTTTGTTTAATTCCAGGCTCTGCTCACGGAACCAATCCGGCAAGTGCACAAATGGCAGGTATGAAAGTTGTTGTTGTTAATTGTGACGCTGATGGAAATGTTGACCTAGCAGATTTAACCAAAAAAGCTGAAATGCATTCATTGAATCTTGCTGCTTTGATGGTGACCTATCCGTCGACACACGGAGTTTTTGAAGAGCATATTAAAGATATTTGTAGTGTAATACATAAGCATAAAGGTCAAGTCTATATGGATGGCGCTAATTTAAACGCACTAGTCGGTCTTGCTAAACCTGGAAAATTTGGACCAGATGTTTGTCATATGAATTTACATAAAACTTTTTGTATTCCACATGGTGGTGGAGGACCGGGAATGGGTCCGATTGGTGTCGCCGAACACTTAGAACCTTTTTTACCAAATCATGTTTTGATAAAATCAGGACCAAAAAAGGGCATGGGCTCGGTATCCGCTGCTCCTTGGGGAAGTGCGAGTATTTTGCCAATATCATGGATGTATATAAAAATGATGGGTGCTGAGGGTTTAAGGTTGGCAACCGAAGTTGCTATACTTAACGCAAATTATGCATCTAAACGTTTAGAAGAGTCCTACAAAACTTTATATAAAGGAAAAAATAATCTAGTTGCTCATGAATGTATTTTAGATTTTAGACCTATTAAGGCAGAATCAGGAATTTCAGAGGAAGATATAGCCAAAAGGTTGATTGACTATGGCTATCATGCTCCAACAATGTCATGGCCAGTGGCAGGAACTCTAATGATTGAACCAACTGAGAGTGAAAATTTAGCTGAGATTGATAAGTTTTGTGATGCATTAATTAACATCAAAAAAGAAATTAAAATGGTGCAAAATGAGGTTTTTGACAAAGTGGATAATCCATTAAAGAATGCACCGCATACTAACTTAGAACTCTCTTCAGACTCTTGGACACATAAATACACCAGAGAACAAGCGGCATTTCCTTTGCATTATCTAAAAGCAAATAAATACTGGCCTCCTGTTGCCAGAGTAGATAATGTTCATGGTGATAGGAATTTAGTTTGTTCATGTCCCTCATTAGACAGTTATCGTGATGAAGAAGCTGCTTAATGAGTTTTGAATTACTTTATAATCCTGGAAATGTAATTTGTGATTATCTAAATATTCATAACGATCATAGATTTATTTTAAGAGTGTTTGTAAATCTTACTTATTACGGTCATCTAGTTGTTGGTTTAGCACTGCTATATTCAAGATACATGATTTTTTGATGGTTAAAAATTATAAAAGTTTAATTTTTATTTTATTAATTACGTTCTTATCATCTTTTATTGCAGGGTTCATAACGCAATTAAATATTGACCCATGGTATCAATCGCTAAATAAATTATCTTTTTCACCGCCAAACTGGATATTTGGTCCAGTTTGGACAGTTCTGTATGCTTTTATGAGTATTGCGATTTGGGTAGTTTATGAAAAATCTAAAAAAAGTGATTTAATTTTTTCAAAGAAAATTTTAAGATATTACTTTTATCATCTTGCAATAAATTTATCTTGGAGTTTTATATTTTTTTACTTCCATTTAATATTTTTTGCATTTATTAATATTTTAGTTCTAATAATAACAATTATATTTTTAATGTATCTATACTTTCCGCGATCAAAAATATCTTTTATTTTGATGGTTCCCTACTTACTATGGATCACATTTGCTGCAGTGCTTAATTTAGGTTTGTATCTAATTAATTAAGACGGTTAACAATATAAAAAGATAATTCTTGCAATTTTTCAACTGTAAAATTTTTTTCAAAAATTGACAAAGAGTCAGCTGCAACATTTGAAAAATAATCTGCTCTTTTTTTACATACTTCAATAATTTTATATTTATCAATTAAATCCACAGTTTTATTGAAATCGTTCTGATTTCTCACATCTTGTGAAAAAAATTTATTGAGCATTTGTCTTTCAATTTTATTTGACTTTTGAAAAAGTAAAATGATTGGTAAAGTAATTTTACCTTCTAAGTAATCATTACCAATTTTTTTTCCAAAAACTTTTTCTTTTGCTGAATAATCCAATATATCATCTGTAATTTGAAAGCATATTCCAAGATTTCTACCAAAAGATTCTAAAGCTTCCTTTTCTTTTTTAGATCGATTATTAATACATCCGCCCACTCGCATAGAAGCTCCAAATAACGATGCGGTTTTTGCGGAGATAATATCTAAATAATTTTTTTCTACCATATCAACTTGTTTTTCGAACTGTAATTGTAAAATTTCACCTTGCGCTATTTCTGATGAAACGGATGACAAAATTTTTAATATTTCGTCAGATCCGTCATCCACCATCATTTCAAAACATCTGCTTAATAAGTAATCACCAGCCAATATTGAGCTTTTGTTTCCCCATATAGCGTTTGTAGTTTTAAAGCCTCTTCTTGATAGGCTATTATCAATAACATCGTCGTGTAATAGAGTTGCATTATGAATCAATTCAACGCAAGCTGCGAGGTTAATATGTCTGTCTCCTTTGTAATTAAATATTTCAGATGAACAAATTGTTAGAAGTGGCCTTAATCTTTTGCCACCTGTCTTCATTAGATGTGTTGCCATCTCTCCAACTAGATCCACGTGACTTGATAATTTTAACTTAATGTGATTATCGACTTTTTTGAGTTGTTCAGCATAGGTTGATTTTATTTCCTCAAAAGGGTTTAAATTAGTCTTAGAAAATGGGACTACGTTTAAAAGCATATCTGTTTTTAGCCTATTTAGTTAAATTTTGTTAACAAAGAAATGACGCAGTTATAATAAGGTCTTTAAATTAAATCTCCAATAAATATAAGTATTTTTATTAAAATATGTTTTTTTCAAAAAAACCACAGGTTGCACACATAAGATTAAACGGCATTATTGGTAATGTAGGTCGTTTTCAACAAGGAATGAGTCTTAACTCGCATGAACAAATCATCAAAAAAGCTTTCAGCCAAAAAAAATTATCTGCAGTAGCAATTTCAATCAATTCACCTGGAGGCTCACCTGTTCAGTCACATTTAATTTTTTCACTGATTAGAAAACTGGCCACAGAAAAAAAAGTCAAGGTGATTACGTTTGCAGAAGATGTTGCGGCGTCTGGGGGTTACATGCTTGCATGTGCTGGAGATGAAATTTATGCAAACCCGAGCTCAATCATAGGTTCAATCGGGGTAATCTATTCATCTTTTGGATTAAAAGAATTAATAAAAAAAATTGGTATCGAGAGACGTGTGCATACAGCAGGAAAAAACAAAAGCACACTAGATCCATTCATGGATGAAAAACCAGAAGATATAGAGAGATTAAAAAAAATTCAGTTAGATTTGCATGAACAATTTATTAGTTTAGTAAAAAATAGTAGAAAAAATAAGTTACCAACTAATAAAGACGATAGTTTATTCAGTGGAGAATTCTGGTCTGGAATCCAATCTAAAGAATTGGGATTGGTAGATGGACTAGGTAATATGGAAGATATTATTCAAGAAAAATTTGGAAAAAAAGTTTTAATAAAAAAATATGATAAACCAGAAAGCTGGTTAAAGAAAAAATTATCAAACAAAATATCTAATGAATTTGGTTCAGTAATTGATGAACTTGAAAGCAGATCTTTATGGAATAAATTTGGATTATGATTAAAAAAAAAAGGATAAAGGAAAAAAAAATAAAAAAAACAAGTTCTAAAAAAAAAATAAAATTTGCTCAAATTAAAAAAAAAAAGAAAAAACTTCCTTTTTTAACTTTTCAGGAAATCATATTTAAGTTACAAAAATTTTGGTCTGAAAACGGTTGTGTAATTTTACAGCCATATGATATAGAAGTTGGAGCAGGAACGTTTCATCCAGCTACAACTTTAAGATCACTTGGTACAAAACCATGGCAAGCTGCTTATGTACAACCATCCAGAAGACCAACAGATGGCAGATACGGTGAAAATCCTAACAGACTTCAACATTATTATCAATTTCAAGTCATTATAAAACCATCGCCAAAAGATGTACAAAAACTTTATCTAAAAAGCTTAACAGCACTTGGTATTATTTATAAAGATCATGATATTAGATTTGTAGAAGATGATTGGGAAAGTCCAACTCTTGGAGCATCAGGTTTAGGTTGGGAGGTATGGTGTGATGGGATGGAAATTACTCAATTTACATATTTTCAGCAAATGGCAGGTTTTGAATGCAAACCAGTGTCTGCAGAAATTACTTACGGTTTAGAGCGAATATGCATGTACATTCAAAATAAAAACAATGTTTATGATCTTGATTGGAATAATTATGGAGTAAAATATGGAGATGTTTTTTTGCAAGCGGAGAAAGAGTTTTCTGCTTATAATTTTGAACATGCTAATACAGATAGTTTACTTGAACAATTTAATAATGTTGAGAAAGAGTCAAAAGATCTAGTAGATAAAAATCTTTGCCTACCTGCTTATGATCAATGTTTAAAAGCCAGTCATTTATTCAATCTCCTTGATGCTAGAGGCGTTATTAGTGTTACAGAAAGAGCAAATTATATAAATAAAATTAGAAATCTATCCAAAGCCTGCGGAAAACTTTGGATCGAAAAAAGTAATGTCTGATTTTTTTTTAGAACTTTACTCTGAGGAGATTCCCCATAATTTACAAATTAGTGCTAGAGAACAGTTAGAGGTATTAATTAAAAATGAACTAGAGGAAAAAAAAATTCAATTTGAAGAATTTACTATTTTTTCAACACCTAAAAGAATTTGTGTAATTATTAAAAATATTGCTACAGTGCAAAAAATTACTCCACAAGAATTAAAAGGTCCAAGAGTAGGTTGTAATCAGCAAGCACTTGATGGTTTTTTAAAATCGCGCTCTGTATCAAGGGAAGATTTAATGACCAAAAAAACTGACAAAGGAGAGTTCTATTTTGTTAAATTACGAGAAAAAATAATTTATACCTCTGAAATTTTTGCTAAAAAAATTCCAATAATTTTAAAATCCATTAATTGGAAAAAATCAATGAGGTGGTCAAATCATGACTGTTATTGGGGTAGACCATTGAGATCTATTTGTTGTATATTTAATGGCGAAATACTCAGCTTTAATTATTTTCATTTAAGTTCTTCAAATATAACATACGTAAATGGACCTTACGATGATAAAGAAATTAAAATTAAAGATTTTGATGAGTATAAAAAAATTTTAAGCAAGAATCATGTTGAGCTTGATCATAAACAGCGTGAGGTAAAGATAAGAAAAAAACTAGAAGAATTATTAAAAAAAAATAAATGTTCTACTGAATTAAACAATAAATTAATTGAAGAAGTTGTCAATCTTGTAGAGAATCCAGTTATTTTAAAAGGTAAATTTGATAAAGAATACCTTGCATTGCCAGATGAATTATTAAATATATCAATGGTTCGTCATCAAAGATATTTTCCAATGAAATCAAAAACAGATAATAAGCTAGTCAATAATTTTTTATTTGTTTCAAATAATTTTGATGATAAAGACCTTATAACTCAAGGAAATGAAAAAGTTATAGATGCAAGATTATCTGATGCAAAATTTTTTTGGGATAAAAATAAAAAACAAAGTTTAGTTAAGCAAGTTACAAAATTAAATTCAATTATTTTTTACCAAAAATTAGGTTCTATTTTCGACAAAACGCAAAGAATTCGTCAGCTTTCTTCTGTAATTTCAGACACAATAGGCGCCAGTAAAGCAGACACAGAAATAGCTGCATCAATAAGTAAATCAGATTTATTATCAGATTTAGTTGGAGAGTATCCAGAATTACAAGGCATAATTGGTCGACACTTTGCTGTTGAACAGGGTTTTAGTAGAGATATAAGTAATGCAATTCAAAATCATTATTTACCTCTTGGACCGACTGGAAATGTTCCAAAAGAAAAAATTTCAATTAGTGTAGCGATTGCAGACAAAATAGATAATTTAGTGGGTTTTTTTGGGATTAATGAAAAACCCACAAGCTCAAAAGATCCTTTTGCTTTAAGACGTGCCTGTTTGGGTGTGTTAAGATTAATTATTGAGAATAAGATAAGTATTTCTTTAAAAGAAATATTTAATAATTCAAAAAATTTATACATTAGTCAAAATTTTAATTTAAATAACGAAAAAATAATTGATGATCTTTTTGAATTTTTTATTGAACGTTTCAGGGTAAATTTAAAAGACAAAGGTGTCAGATTAGATATCACTAACTCTATATTACAAAATAATCGATTAGATGATTTTTATTTGCTATATAAAAATATAAATGAATTATCTTTATGTTTTAAAAAACCACAAGGAAGAGACTCAATCTCAGTATTTAAAAGGACAAAAAATATTTTAGATAGTTCAATTTCAAATAATGAAGAGTTCTTTGGGAGTCCAGAGAATATTTTATTTCAACATCCTGCAGAGGATGAAATATTAATTAAATTGAATGAAATTAGAGAGTATTTTACAACTCCAAGTCGACTTAGGGATAATGATAAAACTGTTAATCTTTTATCCGAACTTAAACCCATGACAGACAACTTCTTTGATAATGTTAAGGTAAATGATGATAATCAACAGGTAAGAAAAAATAGGCTAGAATTATTAACCTTGTTATGTAAAACATTTGAAAAATTTACTGATTTTTCAAAACTAAATGGATTTTAAAAATGGTGACTTGGGTTTATAAATTTAACAAAACTCTAAAAAAAGATAAAGCCAGCTTAAAAAACCTGCTTGGTGGAAAAGGTGCCAATTTATCTGAAATGATTAAAATTGGTTTGCCAGTACCACCGGGGTTTACAATCACTACTCAGGCTTGTAATGAATTTTACAAACGAAACCGCAGATATCCAGTGGGGTTGGACAAACAAGTTAAATTAGCTATCAAAGACGTTGAAAAACAAATTGAAAAAAAATTTGGAGATATAAAAAACCCTTTATTAGTTTCTGTTCGATCAGGAGCAAGAGTTTCAATGCCGGGAATGATGGATACTGTTTTAAATTTAGGCTTAAATGATGAAACAGTTTTAGGTTTGGCTACCAAAACTAAAAATGACACTTTTGCTTATGATAGTTATAGGCGTTTCATACAAATGTATAGTAATGTAGTGTTAGGAATAGACCATCATAATTTTGAGGAATTAATAGAGAATTATAAGCTTACAAAAGGTGTTACTTTAGATACAGATCTTAAAGCAGATGATTGGAAAAAATTAATTAAAAATTTTCGTGAAGTAATAAAAAAACTGGCTAACATTGACTTTCCTCAGGATGTTTATAGACAGCTCTGGGGCGCTATAGGTGCAGTATTTCAATCTTGGAAAAATCAAAGAGCAAAAACATACCGAAAACTTAACAATATACCTGAAGAGTGGGGAACAGCAGTAAATGTTCAATCCATGGTATTTGGAAACATGGGAGATGATTGTGCCACTGGTGTAGCTTTCACAAGAAACCCCTCCACTGGTGAAAAAAGTTTTTTCGGCGAATATTTAATAAATGCCCAAGGAGAGGATGTAGTAGCTGGAATCAGGACTCCGCGGAACATTACTAAGAGAGCTAGATTTGAAGCAAATTCAAGCGCTCTATCAATGGAAGAAACAATGCCAAAAGTTTATCAACAATTAGTAAAAATTTATAAAAAATTAGAAAAACATTATAAAGATATGCAAGATATTGAATTTACTGTTGAAAACAAAAAACTTTGGATGCTTCAAACTAGATCTGGAAAAAGAACTGCAAAAGCATCAATTAAAATTGCAGTAGACATGGTCAAAGAAAATTTAATAAAAAAAGATGAGGCGCTCTTAAGGATTGATCCAAAAATATTAGATACATTATTACATCCAACTTTAGATCCAGAAGCGACTAAAGACGTCATAGCCAAAGGTTTGCCAGCTTCACCTGGTGCAGCATCAGGAAAAATAATTTTTTCAGCTGATGATGCGGAGATACTTAAATCTCAAAATAAAAAAACAATTTTGGTCAGATTAGAAACATCTCCAGAAGATATTCATGGAATGAATGCTGCTGAAGGAATATTAACGTGCAGAGGTGGCATGACAAGTCATGCTGCTGTTGTTGCAAGAGGAATGGGCAAGCCATGTGTATCTGGATCTGGAAGTATTCAAATTGATTATCAAACCAAGACATTTAAGGTGGGTGAAAGGGTATTTAAAGAGGGGGATATCATTACAATAGACGGATCTAGCGGAGAAGTAATTTTAGGTGAAGTAAGAAAAATTAAACCTGATATTTCTGGTGACTTTTCAAAAATAATGGCTTGGGCAGACAAAACTAGAGTTATGCAAGTTAGGACAAATTCTGAAACTCCAGTTGATACAAAAGTTGCTAGAGAATTTGGCGCTGAGGGAATTGGCTTGTGCAGAACTGAACATATGTTTTTTGATGAAGAAAGAATTTTATATGTTAGACAAATGATTTTATCAAAATCAAAAGAAGATCGAAGTAATGCTCTAAATAATATCTTACCTTTTCAAAGAAAAGATTTTAAGGAAATTTTTACAATTATGAAAGGACTACCTGTAACTATTAGATTATTAGACCCACCTCTTCATGAATTCTTACCAAAAAGTCAGAAAGAAATATCTGCAGTTGCCACATCTCTTAATATTACTGAAAAAGAGATAAATGATAGGATTTTAGATCTTCATGAAGAGAATCCTATGCTTGGACATCGTGGGTGCAGATTAGCGATCTCATACCCAGAGATTTATGAAATGCAGTGTGAGGCAATATTTGAAGCTGTAAATGAATGCAAAAATGAAAAAATTAAAGTTTTACCTGAAATAATGATACCTCTAGTTGCAACTGGTCAAGAACTTAAAATCCTAAGAGAACTTGTTGACAGTAAAGCAAAAGAAATCTCAAAAAAATATAATCAAAAAATAAATTACATGGTTGGCACAATGGTTGAATTGCCGAGGGCTGCTTTGAACGCTAAGGATATATCAAAATATGCTGATTTTTTTAGTTTTGGTACGAATGATTTAACACAAACTACCTTTGGAATTAGCAGAGATGATGCCGGAAAGTTTTTAGATGATTATGTAGATAATAATATTTTTAAAATAGATCCATTTATAAGTATTGATGTTGATGGAGTAGGACAATTAGTTGATCTTGCATGTCAGAATGTAAAAAAAAGTAAGTCAAAAATAAAATTAGGAATTTGTGGAGAACATGGAGGAGATCCTCAATCAATTCATTTTTGTCAAAAAATTGGTTTAAATTATATTTCTTGTTCACCATATCGAGTTCCAATTGCACGATTATCAGCGGCTCAAGCAAAAATACTTTCAAAAAGAAAATAATTAAGTTTCTAAAGAGAAGTCAAAGTTTTTTGTCGAGTGCGTAATATAGCCCAGAGATATTCTATTCACTCCAGTTTTAGCAAATTTAGATATATTTATTGGCGTTATATTGCCCGAGGCTTCAGTTTCTATTTTTTTTGGTATTATCTTGATAGCTTTAATTAAATTTTTTGGTAAGAAATTGTCCAATAAAATTCTATTGATATTTAAATTTACTATTTTTTTTAATTGACTAATATTATCAACTTCGACATTAATAATTTTTTTATTTTTATTTTTTTTTATTACTCTGATAATTTTTTCTTGAAAATCGATATCATCTATATGATGATTATCCTTTAAAAAAATTTCATCTTCCAAATTAAATCGATTATTATGTCCACCTCCACAGCTTACTGCCATTTTTTGCAAATATCTAAGGCCAGGAAGTGTTTTTCTTGTACAACAAATCTTTGTATTATATTTTTTAACTTTTTTAACAAGTTTACTTGTTTCTGTTGCTATACCGCTCAAATGTCCTAAGTAGTTTAGAATAATTCTTTCACTTTTAAGAATTGATTTTGCATTTCCTTTTATGTTTAAAATTTTTGTGCCTTTTTGGATTTTACTTCCATCGGATTTTAGAATTTTAATTCTAACTGTTTTATCAATAAATTGAACTATTTCTTTAACTATACTAACCCCAAAAAGAATTCCATTATCTTTAGATATAACTTTAGCTTTAATATTTAACTTATCTGGTAGAGCTAATTTTGACGTTATGTCATTATTAATCTTATCTTCAAGAATCGATATTTTAATTAAATTTTTTATTTTATTAAATTGTAAATTTTTCAAATAAATTATCTGCCAACTGCAATCATTTTTTCAATAGCACCTCTTGCTTTTGAAACGATTTTATCGTCAATTTCAATAAAATTTTTTTCTTCTTTTATTGATTGTAAAATATTCTTAAGCGTAATCTTCTTCATATGTGGACAAAGGTTACATGGTTTTACAAAATTTATATCAGGATTCTCAATTTGAATGTTGTCACTCATTGAACATTCTGTAACTAAAAAAATATCTTTAGCATCAGTTTTTTTCACATAATCAATCATTGAACCGGTTGATCCCGTAAAATCAGAAGCTTTAATAACATCAGGGGGGCACTCGGGATGTGATATTACTTTTAAACTTGGATATTTTTTTCTTAATTCAAAAATTTCACTATCAGTGAACTGTTCATGTACCTCACATTTTCCATTCCATGAAATTATTTCAACATTCGTTTTAGTCGCAACATATTTTGCTAAATATACATCAGGTAAAAAAATTACTTTTTTTACTTTCAAAGACTCTATTATTTTTACAGCGTTTGCTGACGTACAACATATATCAGTTTCGGCCTTTACATCAGCAGAAGTATTAACATAAGTAACAACTGGAATTCCTGGATTATCTTTTTTTAATTTTCTCACATCTTCAGCAGTTATTGACTCTGCAAGGGAGCATCCAGCAGAAAAATTTGGTAGAACAACTTTTTTTTCTGGTGACATAATCTTTGCAGTTTCAGCCATAAAATGTACACCGCACATTAAAATTTTATCTGTCTTAACTTTTTCTCCTTCAATTGCAAGACCAAGCGAATCACCTACAATATCAGCGACACCATAATAAATCTCAGGTGATTGATAATTGTGCGCTAAAATTGTCACTCCTTTATCTTTTTTTAATTGATTAATTTCATAAATGTAGGGAGCCAAAGTTGGCCACTCAATTTTTGGAATTGAGTTTTGAATTCTTTTGTATAGTTCGTTAGTTTTAGTTTCAACCTCAGTAGTAAATTCTAAATTTATATCCATAATTACTTATAAACTTTTTGTTAAAAAAATACTTAACATTAATGTCACATTTTATATTCTGAATATAGTAAAAAAGCGGTCATGCTGGAATTGGTAGACAGGCACGGTTGAGGGCCGTGTGGGTTTTCCCGTGAGAGTTCAAGTCTCTCTGACCGCACCAAAAATTATATTCTACGTAAAATTTATCAAGATTTATGTAATAGCTAAATCATCATAAATTTATTACTTGGGCTTATATGTGACGTTTTATAAAGTTTTGTCACACTCAACTCTCAAAAAAATCTTATAATATGTATTTTATAGTAAACACATAAAATTATACAATGAAAAAAATTTAAATAAATTTAATAAAAGATCTCACTGGAAAAACAAAGTACTTGAA
>CESN01105072.1_pt1 | contig 13530 bp, 10 predicted proteins | sample 531181 | NCBI WGS metagenome assembly CESN01 (sample SAMEA2621990, study PRJEB7988) | marine metagenome | isolation source: saline water (ENVO:00002010), including
TAGAACTTTTTACCCCAAGGCTTCCCATTTTGCTTCTTGCCACTGGTGGGCAAGAAGCATTATTTTTCTAATCGAGAGCCTTTTTCGCGTTATTTACGCACTTTCCTGCTTCTTTCGCTTTATCCTGCAGGCTAATTCCTCCATTCCTTACTCTGGAAATCTTTCCATAGAGGGTGAAAATTTCAATCAACCAGACATCCCCTGAATGATGGCGTCATCAAGGATCTGGATGCGATCCGCTCATTTTGTCCTATCTTTGTGAAAAGATTGATCCTCAGAATAAGTTCCGCCGGGGAATTGCAGGCCCTGTACAACTTGGGGCAGTAAAACCTAAGACTGATGGGTAAGGACCCGCTTAACGATCTCATCAACCGGTGCCAATTTCCCGATTCCTTCGTAGCCACAGGCGAGTTCCCCGACCACTGGTTCGATGATTTCCACTCCCCTGCTCTTTAAAGTTTCCAGATTCTTTTGCACCGCTAAATGCTCATACATTTTTCCATTCATTGCCGGAGCGAGCAGAACCGGTGCCTTGGTCGCCAAATAAATCGCACCCAATAAATCAGGGGCCAAGCCGTTGGCATAGTTACCCACTTGTTGAGCGGTGGCGGGGGCGACCAGAAAGAGATCGACCTTGTCCGCAAGTTCAATATGTCCCGGTTGCCAGCCTTCTTCCTTCCAAAAAGAAGAAAGGACTGGATTTCGGGAAAGTGTACCAAGGGTAAGAGCAGAAATGAACTGGGTGGCGGATTCCGTCATTACCGCATGGACATCCGCCCCAGCTTTCCGCAATTCGCTGGTTAAATCTGCCGCCTTGTAAGCAGCGATCGATCCGGAAACGCCAAGAGCAATGGTCTTGCCCGCAAGTGGACCGGATGAAGATGGGGTGGATTCCGTCATGGATGAAGAAATTAATAATAGATTTTAAGAGAAACAGCAACCCAAGGGTTTCCGCTTTTCATACCCTGATGAAAAGAGTAAGATGACAATCTTTTATGCAAAAGAGCCCAATAACCAAGTACCAATCATGGGGAACGATTGATTTACCCGACCGGCAATGGCCCGGTCGGTCCATTGATCGTGTCCCTTATTGGTGCAGTGTGGACTTGCGGGACGGAAATCAGGCCCTTCCGATTCCCATGGGGGTGAAGGAGAAACTGGAACTCTTCCAACTTCTCTGCGACATTGGATTCAAACAGATCGAGATCGGATTCCCCTCCGCAGCTCAGACTGAATTTGATTTTGCCCGAAAATTAATCGATGGCGAATTTGTACCGGATGGAGTCGCCCTGCAGGTCTTGACCCAGGCACGGGAACACCTGATCAAGCGAAGTTTCGAGAGCCTACAGGGTGCCCAGAAAGCGATTGTACACCTTTACAATTCCACCTCTCCCCTGCAGAGACGGGTGACATTTGGAATGAGTAAGGAGGAGATCAAAAACATTGCGGTGGAAGGCGTACGCCTGGTCAAAAAGCTTTTACCCGAACTTCCCGACACCGAGGTACAATTGGAATATTCACCCGAGAGCTTTTCCGATACTGAAGTGGATTATGCACTGGAGGTGTGCGAAGCGGTAATGGAAGTGTGGGAACCGACCGAGAAAAATCCGATCATTTTAAACCTTCCCGCCACCGTTGAGCTCTTCACCCCGAATGTGCATGCCGATCAGATCGAATGGTTCTGCCGAAACATGCAGGAGCGAAACAAAGCGGTGATCAGCTTGCATACTCACAACGACCGGGGAACCGGTACTGCAGCCACCGAGCTGGGGCTCTTGGCTGGAGCTGACCGGGTGGAGGGTACCCTGTTTGGCAATGGGGAGCGTACCGGGAACCTTGACATCGTGACGGTTGCCTTGAACATGTATGCGCAGGGGCTGTATCCAAATTTGAATTTTGAAAACCTCGATCAGATCCGAGAAGTCTATGAGCGGACCACTGGAATGACGGTGCATGACCGCCATCCCTATGGGGGAGATCTGGTATTCACCGCTTTTTCCGGATCCCATCAGGATGCGATCAAAAAAGGAATGGACCTGCGCGAAAAAGAGGGGGATTCAGATGATACCCATTGGCAGGTACCCTACCTTTCGATTGACCCCCGTGATATTGGCAGAACCTATGAGGAAATCATCCGGATTAATAGCCAAAGTGGAAAAGGTGGGGTTGCTTATGTATTGTCCCGTGAGTTTGGACTCGATCTGCCCAAGGCGATGCATCCGGAAGTGGGAAGTTTGGTAAATGAAAAAGCAGATTCTGAATCCCGGGAACTTGCGGCCGATGAAATCTATGCCACTTTCAAGGAAGAATACCTGGAAAAGAACAGTCCCCTGGAATTGATTTCTTATGATACCAGTAAGGAAGCGGGAAAGGAAGAAATCTCCTGCACCGCATCCATTCGCCTGAATGGAGAGCAGAAAGGGGTCAGCGGTCAGGGAAATGGACCAATTAATGCCTTTGTAAATGCCTTGGAGCGGGAGGGATTAAAAGATTTTAAGTTGGTCGACTATCGTCAGCATTCGATTGGGGGAGGCTCAGCCACCGAGTCGGCTGCTTTCGTACAATTGCAGACCAAGGTGGGCCGGGTTGCCTATGGATGCGGGATCAATTCGAGCATTGAAAAGAGTGGGCTGCTCGCTCTGGTTAGTGCCTACAACCGAACGAGGTAGCCTTGTCCGGAAGCAAACCGAATTCCTCTGCCAACAGCCTCGAAGGGGTCCTCGAGCGAATTACTTTTTATAATGAGGAAAATGGATTCCTGATCGGAAAGTTAAAGGGGGGAGACAAGACTGCGGAGATTGCAGTCGTCGGGAAAGCCCCCAAAGTCCAGTGTGGGGAGACTTTGGTACTCCTCGGAAAATGGGTAAATCATCCGAAGCACGGTCGACAATTTTCCTTTGATTCATTTGAGAGCAAATTACCCGCTTCTGCCTATGGGATTCGAAAATACCTGGCCAGTGGATTAATTCATGGAATTGGCAAGACTTATGCCAATAAAATTGTGGATAAATTTGGGGCCGATACATTAAAAGTAATTTCCGAAGAATCCGGTCGATTACGGGAAGTGGAAGGTATTGGAAAAAAGAGAATAAAAAGTATTCGGGAAGCATGGGAAGAACAGAAAGCGGTGCGGGAGGTGATGATGTTTCTTCAAACTTATGGCGTCACTGATGCCCTCTGCCTGCGTCTGGTTCGAAAATATGGAAATTCTGCCAAGACGATTTTGGAAACCGATCCCTACCGCATCATCCGGGAGATTAAGGGAATCGGGTTTAAGACCGCAGATAAGATTGCCCTCAACCTTGGGCTTTCCAATAACGGGCCCGAACGGATTGAGGCAGGTATCCTCCATACCGTACAGGAAGCGGAAGATCAGGGACATAATCATGTGGAGCGGAGAGAGTTGGTGATTCAGGCAGCCAACTTATTGGAAACCGATTCCAATGAGGTTGATAAAAGAATTGATGTACTCCATGAAGGTGAGGACTTAGTACCTTCGACGACTGACTGGGTCCAACTACCCACTTCTGCAAGGGCCGAACTGACCCTAGCACGTTGCCTGACCCATTTAATGCGCACCCGCTCGTCTCTTCCGCCAATTCAGGTGGAAAAAGCAATCGTTTGGGCCCAGGATAAGGCTGGCTTTGGCTTTGCCGATGCCCAGATGGAAGGGATCAGGCAGGCCTTACTCTCCAAGGTTTCCATTTTAACCGGTGGCCCGGGTACGGGAAAGACTACGATTCTTCGGGCCCTTGTTTCCATTCTAAAGGCAAAAAAGGCAAAGGTGATGCTGGCCGCACCTACCGGTCGGGCAGCCCGAAGGATGGCGGAAAGTGCTTCCCATTTTGCCCAAACCGTTCATCGCTTGCTGAAATTCGACCCCAGTCACGGGGGATTCACCATGAATGAACAAACTCCCTTGTCTTGTGACTTTTTAATTATGGACGAGGCCAGTATGCTTGATCTTCGCCTTGCTGCTGCCCTGATTCGTTCGATTCCAGCCCAGGCCCATCTGGTTTTGGTTGGCGATGCCGATCAATTGCCCTCAGTGGGCTCGGGAAATGTTCTGAAGGATCTAATTGATTCCAAACTCCTCACCGTGACCCAGCTCGAAGTTACCTTCCGGCAGGCAGAGGATAGTGGAATTGTGAGGTTAGCTCATGGCATACTGGATGGTAGAACCGGCCCTCCTTCTCCTCTTGATGATCCACAAGCAATCAATCCCCGACACGATGTACATTTTATACGGGCAAATTCACCTGAGGAATGTGTCGCCCATGTCACCCTGCTCTGCCGCGAGATTTTGCCCCGTAAATTCTCCCTCAATGTACGGGCCGATGTTCAAATCCTGGCCCCTTTGCACCGGGGAATTGGAGGGATTGGAAATTTGAATGATCAAATTCGGGATGCGATCAATCCAACCGGGGCTACTCAGGTAATGGGCCCCTTTCTCTTTCGCGAAGGAGATAAGGTGATTCAGACTCGAAATAATTATGACAAGGATGTGTTTAATGGAGACATGGGAATTGTGGATGCGGTCGATACCCTAAACGGAAAGGTGGACATCCTTTTTGATGACCGCCGAATTACCTACGAAAGAATGGAAGTTACCGACCTCCAACCTGCTTATGCAATTTCGGTGCACAAGAGCCAGGGGAGTGAATATCCCGTGGTCATTTTCCCCCTGCTCAAGCAGCACTTCATGATGCTTCAGAGAAACCTGGTCTATACGGGCCTGACCAGGGCAAAGAAGAAGGTTATCTTCGTTGGGGATCCGGCTGCTTATGCCATGGCGATTCGAAACGACAAGACTTTGGAACGCCAGACTGATCTCATTCGAAAGCTCAAGGAATGTATGGCTTCCGATCCGCAGAAAAAACTTCTTTGACAAATTTCCTAATCCAGAATCAAAAAGATATTAAAGGATAAAATTAGATAAGCAGGCAGGGCTTTTATCAGAGGGTCCTTTAACCTCTTCAGATGTGCCATGACCGCGATAAACATAATGATAGTAAGGGCAATCGCTACGGGCTTTACGACGATCGGGAAAAAGTAGCCGAAGAGTAAGCAAACCGCTAAGCTTAGTTTGACCACACGGGTAACGGGTAAGACCCAGCCCGGGAATCCATACACCGCAAATTCTTCCTTCATATTTCGGGCATTTCCGGCACGAAATTTCGAGGGGCGATTGTAACCGATTGTCCAGGCGTAAATAATACCGAGTGAAATTGCACCTTTAAACACGAAGGCGGCAAGCAAATCCATCGGATCAGGATTAGGATACATAAGATACGTAAAAAACCTTGGAAGAATAAGGAAAATGGGCCAAGAATCGAAAGCCTTTAATCATAACAAGGCTACTAGATTCGAAAAACCAGCATCAATAATCAGTAGGTTCTCACTAGATCAATGAACCACACTATCATGTAGATAAAAGAATAGAAAGCACCGACTACAAAAAGAAAAATAATACCCCTTGCTACATTCGTATTAACCTTTGTACCTTCAAGAAACTTGGGTTGTTTTTCCATCGATCCCACCATTACGATTAAAAAAACTACAATTGCGAAAATTGGCATTGTAATCATGAACCAGTCAAAATCAGAATTCATAAGATATATCTTGTTAAGGATTCTGAGCAAGTCAAGAAAGGGATGGTTGATTTCCTCAGGATTCTTAAAAAAAATCACTAAAAATCAGAAATTCTAGTTGTATTTAAACATTCCTTCTGAATTTTCATCTCTATGGTTCCTTACAAAAAAAATCTTCCTTGTTTTTTCTTCTCTTTCTTTGTGCTAATCTGTGATATGCACTCTTCGAGTAATGCCAAAGAGAATAATGCCCTGATCCGTCATGTAGTCTGCTTTAAATTTAAGCAGGATGCTTCTAGCAACCAGATTGAGAAGGTCGAAACAGAATTCGGAGCCCTCAAAAATAAGATCCCCGGTATTCTCTCCCTGGAATGGGGCCTCAATAACAGCCCTGAGAATTTAAACAAAGAATTCACCCACTGCTTCATCGTCAGTTTTGTCGACGAAAAGGCCAGGCAAACTTATCTGCCCCATCCGGATCATAAAGCTTTTATAAAAATCCTTAAACCTATCTTAGATGATGTATTTGTCATCGATTTCACTCCCTAAAAATTGCTTCCCATGATTCGATTACTTCCCATTACCTGCTTGATTATTCATGCCTTATTTGCCTGCATATTGTCAGGTGAGATCCGGACACCGGCCATTATCGGGAACAATATGGTATTACAACAAAACCATAAAAACCCAATATGGGGATGGGGAAATCCAGGAGAGTTGATCCAGGTCCAAATTGTGGAACAAAATCATAAGGTGGAGGTCAGCCCAGAAGGATACTGGAAAGTTTTCTTAGATCCAATGCCAGCATCGGCGACGCCCAAGGTAATGACGATCCAGGGAAGTTCAGAGCTTAAGTTTGAAAATATTCTGGTGGGCGAAGTGTGGCTATGCTCGGGACAATCAAATATGGGATGGGCCCTGGGGAATTCAGATGACGCTGATCTCGAAATCATGACCGCCAACTATCCCAACCTCCGCTTGGTCAGCGTGCCCCAAGTTGGAACGCAGGAAGCACAAACTAACTTCGATGGTCAGTGGGAATCCACCACCCCGGAAGTCGCTAGAAATTTTTCTGCCGTTGGATACTTATTTGGCCGCCGCTTACACTTGGCCTTAGGGATTCCCGTCGGCCTAATAGATAACGCATGGGGAGGATCGGCCTGCGAAGCCTGGATTCCAAGAGACCGGTTAAATCAGCTTCCGGTGGCCAAGCCTTACATGGATCAATGGAGGGAGACTGAAAAAACTTTTGATTACGACAAACTTCTCGCAAGTTACAAAGAAAAACTTGAAGTATGGAAAAAGAAAGCTGAGGTTGCACGCAAGGATGGAAAGCCCCAACCAGGTAGCCGCCCGCGAACTCCTCGCAACCAGTTAACTGGCCAGCATCGCCCGGCCAACCTTTACAATGGAGTCCTGAACCCAATTATTGGATATGGAATCAAGGGAGCGATTTGGTACCAGGGTGAGAGCAACGGAAGGCGTGGGCATGCTTACCGTGAAGTCTTCCCCCTGATGATTCAATCCTGGAGAGATGCCTGGAAGCAGGGAGATTTTTCTTTTTACTGGGTCCAGTTGGCTGATTTTATGAGCGAAGTACCGGAACCTCCCACCGAACAGACCTGGCCAGAATTACGGGAAGCTCAGTCCTTAACCCTGGACAAGCTCAAAAATGTCGGTGAAGCGGTAATCATTGATGTCGGTGAAGGTCGGGATATCCATCCTCGCAATAAGCAAATAGTGGCCAACCGCTTGGTGCGCAATGCCCTCGCCATGGACTACGGGATTGAAATCCCTCACCAAAGTCCCCGCTTCCAATCAATGGAAACCAAAGGAAATAAAATCATTCTCAGCTTTGATCATGTGGGACAGGGCTTGTATTGCTTCGATATCCGAGAGCCGATCGGTTTCGCAATTTGTGGGGAGGATCATAAATTTGTCTGGGCTCAGGCCAAGCTGGTAGGAAAAGACAAGGTGGAAGTTTGGGCAGAAGGCATTGAAAATCCAGTAGCAGCCCGCTACGCTTGGGCGGACAATCCCGTCTGCAACCTCTACCGCAAGGACGGATCGGTCACCCTGCCGGTCACTCCCTTCCGCACCGACGACTTTCCTATGATCACCTTTGGACTCTAAAAATAAAGCGTATTATGCATACCAGACTTTTTGCACTCTTCCTTATTAGCTCTTTGGTTTCAGCCCGAGACCTACCAAACATTCTCTGGATCACCAGTGAGGATAACGGGCCCCATCTCGGGTGCTACGGCGATGACTACGCCACCACCCCCAACCTTGATACCCTTGCGAAAAAAGGAATGATTTATACCCGGGCGATCTCCAATGCCCCGGTTTGCGCCCCTGCCCGTACCACGATCATTTCCGGGATGTATCCACCTTCCACTGGAGCGGAACATATGAGGAGCATGACCCGTCTGCCCTCCAATTTCAAAATGTACCCCACTTACCTGCGGGAGTTGGGATATTATTGCACCAACAATTCCAAGGAAGACTATAACTTGATGAAAGAGGGAGAAGTCTGGCATGAAAGTGGAAGGAATGGGCATTGGAGAAACCGGCCCAAGGGAAGTCCCTTTTTTGCAATTTTCAATTTTACGATCTCTCATGAAAGCAAGATTCGAAAGCGGCCCCATGAACAAGTCCATGATCCTGCCAAGGTCAGAGTACCCGCTTACCACCCCGATCATCCCGAGGTGCGCAAGGACTGGGCTCAGTACTATGACATGATCACCGAGATGGATAAGATGGTCGGGGATAAACTCAAAGAACTTAAGAAGGACGGCCTCGAAAAAGATACCATCATTTTCTATTTCGGGGATCACGGCTCCGGAATGCCCAGGAGCAAGCGTTGGCCTTTCTTTTCTGGGCTGAATGTTCCCCTTATTGTACAATTGCCGGAAAAATGGAAACATCTGGCCTCCCCTGATTTTAAAGTCGGCGGAAGCAGCGACCGGCGGGTTGGATTTGTGGACCTCGCCCCCACCCTGCTCAGCATCGCCGGACAAAAGCCACCCGCTCACCTCCAAGGTCACGCTTTCCTTGGTAAACACCAGGCTTCAGAACAGGAATACGGCTATGGATTTCGAGGACGCATGGACGAACGATACGATATGGTCCGTTCCGTGGTTGGGAAACGCTATGTCTATGTCCGGAATTACATGCCCCACAAACTCTACGGCCAACATGTGGGCTACATGTTCCTTACCACCACCACCCAAGTTTGGAAAAGACTATTTGATGAAGGTAAGCTCAACCAGGTGCAGAGCCATTTTTGGAAAACCAAGACACCCGAAGAACTCTACGACCTCGAAAACGATCCGGACGAAGTGAACAACCTTGCCAAGTCCAAAGATCATATTGATGTTCTGAAAAAGATGCGTCTGGCACACGTCAATCATCTCAAGAAAATTATCGATGTTGGATTCTTACCTGAGGGAGAGATCCACCAACGCTCGAAGGGTACCACTCCTTACGAAATGGCACGCACCGAAAAGTATCCCTTTCAACGAATCATGCTTGCGGCCGATATGGCCTCCGGTCTTTCTCCTTGGGCAACTAAACCACTCATTGGCTACCTCAGGGACAATGATTCCGCAATCCGCTACTGGGGAGCCATGGGGCTTTTAATGCGGGGAAAACAAGGGGTCAAGCTTGGTGGTAAACACTTGGAAAAATCTCTCCTCGATGATTCGCCCTATGTTCGGGTCGTGGCTGCCGAGGCCCTCGGAACCTATGGATCCAAGGAGCAAATCAAGTTGGCGGTTAAAACCCTTGGGGAGCTTGCAAATCCGATCCAAAACGGATGTTTTCCATCCATGTTGGCGATGAATGCCATCGATCATCTGGATGACAAAGCAAAATCCCTGCTTCCATTCCTAGAATCCATGCCCCAGACTCCCACCGAGGTAGATAAGCGATTCCAGGGTTATGTGGGTAGGTTGATCACTACCACCGTTGGTGAACTTAAAGGAGAAAAATAAAAATGTTAAAAACCCTGCTATCCATTCTTAGCCTTTGGGCGTCCCTCCTTGGCTTGATCCAAGCCAAGCCAAAGCCCAATTTAATTTTCATACTCGCGGATGATTTAGGATATGGCGACCTCGGATGTTATGGGCAAGAACTGATCAAGACCCCCCGCCTAGACAAGATGGCGGCTGAAGGGATGAAATTTACCCGCTTTTATTCCGGTAGTACCGTTTGTGCCCCTTCTCGCAGTGTACTCATGACTGGGCAACATATGGGACACACCCATGTTCGTGGGAATGCTGGTGGTGATATGAGCCGTCAAAGTCTTCGATACCAAGACCTAACCGTAGCTGAGAAGCTCAAGGAAGCAGAATATGCCACTGCCCTGATTGGGAAATGGGGCTTGGGAGAAGTGGGTCAGGAAGGACACCCGCTCAAGCAGGGATTCGACTACCTCTATGGATACCTTAATCAGGTACATGCCCATAATTTCTATCCTGAATTTCTTTGGAGGAATGAAAAGAAGCACCTGCTATCCAATGTTGTTCAGCGGGTGGAAAAGAAAAAATATGGTGGCTTTGTTGGAGGGGCCGCAACCAAGAAGGTTGAATACACCCATGATCTCTTTGCAAACGAAGCAATCTCATGGATCAAGAAAAATAAAAATAACCCCTTCTTTCTCTACCTTCCATTGACCATCCCACATGCCAATAATGAAGGAACCCGTCTTTTTGGAGACGGGGCCGAGGTACCGGATTATGGAATTTATAAAAACAAGGATTGGCCCAATCAGGACAAGGGACAAGCCGCAATGATTACCCGGATGGATAAGGATGTGGGCCGTATTCTGGATCTCCTTGAAAAGCTCAAGATTGCAGAAAATACTTTGGTTATCTTTACTTCCGACAACGGCCCTCATAATGAAGCCGGACACAACCCGGAACGTTTTAATCCAGCAGGCCCTTTAAGGGGGATGAAGAGAACCCTGACCGAGGGTGGCATTCGTGTCCCTACCCTTGCCTGGTGGCCCAAAACCATCGAAAAAAATTCGCATTGCGATCAACCTTTTTATTTCGGTGACTTGATGAGTACGGCTTGTGAAATGGCTCAGATCAAACCTCCAAAAAAAACCGACAGCATTTCTATACTTCCAACCCTCACAGGAGAAACCAGTAAGCAAAAACGCCACAAATACCTTTACTGGGAATTTTATGAGCGCACTTTTAGGCAGGCTGTAATTCTCGAAAACTGGAAACTGATTCGTTCAGACATGGACAACAAAAAACTTCAGTTATATGACCTGAGCACCGATATCCATGAAGATAGAAACTTGGCGTCCCAAAAGACTAAAGTACTAAATGAAATGCTGGTATACATGGAAGATGCCCATCGCCCTCACCCCAAGTGGGTAACCCCACGCTCTCAGAAAAAGTAAATTTACCGGTCACAAGGCATCAGTGCCCCATCCTTCATGCCGTGGATAATTTTCTTATCCGCAGGACAAAAGGTGGCCAAAGTACCCCGTCGACTGGTAGTGCCCCCGGAATGAAAGAAATAAGGAGACAAGCGGACTCTTCCAGGCTCGCTTTTTACATTTCCATCCTGATCAAAAACAGGATGTTCAAATTTTCTGGGCTTACAAAATTCTTGAACCACAAAAAGAGGAGATGGATATCCAGAAATTGCATCCTCAAGTGCCTGCGTCCACTGATCCACCGAAACATCATCTCCAATGACCACACTCCTTGAACCCCATGCGGTTTCATGAAAACCACTGGCTTTGAGCACAAGCATACGCTCCTTTTTCGTCGCCCGACTCAAGTCCCTCCAATCTGAAATTGGATTTCCCTGTAAATGCGGACCATCCAGGTAAGATCCGGGTGGTAATGGAACCGGGTCAACAATCCAAGTTCTTGGAATTGCTGATCTTAAAACCTCCAACTCTTTTGGAATGAGGGTTTCCGACCAGAAATCTTGAAGCCGATGGTGATGAAAGAGAGCAAGGGATAATTTTTCTTCCTGAATATGCTTCATCGGGGGAGTTACCACCAGTTCGCCAGCTTCTACCAACTCCATCCATTGGGACATGGCCGGAATATTTCCATGGTCGAATAGCTCCCAAAACCGATAAATTAAATCCACACGTTTTTCACCCAATGAAAGTTTTCCACCTGTGAGTTCTAAATCTTCTGGCTTACATGCCTGAATCGAAAAACCACCTTTTTGAAGTTCCGATGCCAGCCATTCCATTTCCGGGAGATAAGTTTCAGCCTCCTCACTCACTACGATTACCATATTTGCCTTGATACCACCGAATGCTTGGGCAGCATCTACTAAGCTTGCCCCAAAAGATTGAACCATACTGGTACCTTGATTTAGCTGATAAATAGTTTCCAGCTTCGCAGTTAATCCGATGCCACCTGGCACCGAGTCCCATTCCGTTAGAGCAATTCCGTCCATGGTGGGAAGTAGATCTGGACGGAACACGGCGGGTACTAAAGAACGAATTTTCTCGGACCGTGTGTGGGATATGATCCAATCGGGCTTTCCCGCATCGTAATAATCCGCAACCCATGGAACCCGAAGGTCTCGATTTCTAAGAATGGAATCATTCTTCCATGACTTTCGATAAAGTAAATCAATCGCCCGATAAAAAGATAGGGCGACCTTTCCCAAATCATCGAGCCATTCTTGAACCGGATCACTTAATTCCCATGGATGGGGTGACCATTTCCAAGTCTTACCCGCAAAAAGAGAATTCTTTTCGCTGTCTTGGGCTTCTTGAGCCGTCAAAACTGGACTCATTGACACATCCTCAGTCCTCGACTTGAATATCCTTACTTCTTTGACGGGGGCATCCAGCCCGTAGCCAACCGTTGACAAAACGATCGAGTTCACCGTCCATCACCGCCTGGACACCGGATGTCTCCACCCCGGTGCGTAAGTCCTTTACCATTTGATAAGGCTGGAAGACATAACTCCTAATTTGATTTCCCCACCCCATTTCTCCTTTTTCACCGTAAAACTGTTCCATATCCGCACGTTTTTCGTCCTGCTGCTTTTCGTAAATTCTAGACTTTAAAACTTTCATCGCAGTTTGCTTGTTCTTTAGCTGAGACCGCTGGTTTTGACACTGAACCACAATATTGGTGGGTAAGTGCGTAAGTCGAACCGCAGAATCTGTCTTATTTACATGCTGCCCACCTTTTCCACTGGATCGGTAGGTATCGATACGAAGGTCATCTTCAGGAATATCCATATCGAGATCATCATCCTCGACCTCTGCAATCACATCAACCGAACAAAAGGATGTATGCCTTCTTTTATTGGAGTCAAATGGACTGATTCGGACCAAACGGTGTACTCCCCGCTCTGCCTTTGCGTACCCATAGGCATTCAAGCCATCAATCCTAATGGAACAACGACTAATCCCAGCTTCCTCTCCAGGTTGTAAATCCTGCATTTCCACTTCAAACCCACGTCGTTCTGCCCATCGTATATACATCCTCATCAGCATATCCGCCCAATCACACGATTCAGTTCCACCTGCCCCGGCATGGATACTGAGTAGTGCCGGACGGGCATCAAAGGGCTCATTTAGAAAACTGGCGACTTCCAAGTCATCAATACTGGAAAGCAGTTTCTCCAAATCCCGAGAAAATTCTTTGGATATTTCCTCATCCCCTTCATCTTCTTCACAAAGTTCGCATAAGGCTTCAAGATCCTCAACCCGAGCTCGAAACTCTTCCACTTTGGAAACGGTTTGCTTTAACCGGTTGTTCTCGGAGCCAACTTTTCGTGCCTTGACTTGGTCATCCCAAAAAGAAGGGGCGGACATTTCCTGCTCAAACTGAGCAATCTGGACTTTCTTCTCATCGCACTTTAAAAACTTCCATAAGTGGTTGGTGCGCTTGACCAGCTCCTGCATCCGGGTTTTATCTTCAGGAATTATCATCAT
>CESN01012254.1_pt1 | contig 13451 bp, 12 predicted proteins | sample 531181 | NCBI WGS metagenome assembly CESN01 (sample SAMEA2621990, study PRJEB7988) | marine metagenome | isolation source: saline water (ENVO:00002010), including
CTATAATCGTTTGATTCTTCTTTTCCTCTCATTGACCTTGTTTCTCCATTGTGTGGATCAAAAAGTCTCGTTTCCTGACGAATATTTCCGCCACTTTCCTTAATATCAATCTGCCTCTTAGCCTCAAAGATTATAGCTTGCTGGATAAATTTTATAGAGTTAACATTTTTTATTTCACATCTTGTACCCAATTCTTGTTCTGGCAACCTAACTGAAACATTAACATCAACCCTCATGTTTCCCTTTTCCATGTTACCATCACAAGAACCTATTGTTTTAAGGATAACTCTTAATTTTTTTACATATTGAGCAACTTCCTCTGGAGTTCGCATGTCAGGTTCTGATACAATTTCCATCAGTCCACAACCAGACCTATTGAGATCAATGTACGAATTACTAGAATCTTGATCATGTATACTTTTTCCCGCATCTTGTTCTAAATGTAGCCTAGTTATTCCAATTTTTTTTTTCCCATTATTTGTATCAATTGTAATAAATCCATTACTTACAATGGGATACTCAAATTGAGATATTTGGTATCCTTGAGGTAAATCAGGATAAAAATAGTTTTTCCTATCAAAAACAGAAACTTTATTAATATCTGCATTCAAACTTAATCCAGTAATTATTGCCTGATCAATACAATATTCATTGATAACTGGAAGAGCACCAGGCATGCCACAATCAACTAAACTTACTTGTGAATTGGGTTCTCCGCCCCAATTTGTAGGAGCATTAGAAAATAATTTTGATTTTGAACTGATCTGTGCATGAACCTCAAGCCCCAAAACTAACTCCCAGATATTATTTGTTCCTTCTAATAAATTATCCATTTAAATTTTCCTCAATTAATTTAGCCCCAGAAAGAATTGAGATTTCTTCAAAAGGTTTTCCTATAATTTGCAATCCAAATGGTAGTTGCACGGAATTTTTTCCGGCAGGTACAGAAATTGCCGGAAGACCAGCCAAGCTAGCAGGCACTGTCAAAACGTCGTTTAAATACATTTCTAAGGGATTATTTTGTTTCTCTCCAATTTTAAATGCTACATTTGGCGTTGTAGGAGTCAAAATTAGGTCACACTGTTTAAACGCATTGCTAAAATCTTCGAAAATAAGTTTTCTAACTTTTAATGCTTTTAAAAAATAGGCATCATAATATCCTGCTGATAATACATATGTCCCAATAATTAATCTTCGTTTAACTTCACTGCCAAAACCAATTGCCCGTGTTTTACTATACAATTCATCTAAACTATTGTTTTTTTCTCTAAATCCATATCGAACTCCATCATATCTCGCCAAGTTGGCTGAGGCTTCAGCAGGGGCTATTATATAGTATGTTGGAAGTGCATAGCTTGTATGAGGAAGGGTAATGTCAACTATTTCTGAACCATTATTTTTAAACAAGTCAACAGCCTTTTCCCATGATTTTTTTATTTCGGGCGCCAAGCCATCAACTAAATATTCTTTGGGTATTCCAATTTTTTTTCCTCTTAATTTAAAATTTTTAAAATCACTAAAATTTGGTATATTTACTTTTGAACTTGTTGAATCTTTGTTATCGTAACTTGCCATTGCTTGCAACATAATTGCTGCATCTTCAACATTCTTTGTCAGTGGCCCGGCCTGGTCTAGAGAGGAAGCAAATGCTACCATTCCAAATCTTGAACAACGACCGTAAGTAGGTTTTAATCCGACTAGTCCACAGAAAGAAGCTGGTTGTCGTATAGAACCGCCGGTATCCGAACCAGTTGCACCCAAACATAAGCCTGCAGCTACTGCCGCTGCAGATCCTCCAGATGAACCTCCGGGAACAAGGTTATCTGAGTCTGCAGACGACTTAATAGGGTTTATTACATTACCAAAGAAACTGGTTGTATTTGCTGAACCCATTGCGAACTCATCCATATTAGTTTTTCCAATCATAACTGCTCCGCAGTCCCATATATTTTGTGACACAGTTGACTCGTAAAATGGTACAAAGTTTTCTAGAATTTTAGAACCAGCAGTAGTTTTTATATTTTTTGTACAAAATAAATCTTTCATCCCTATTGGAATTCCCTCGAGAAGTCTAATTTCCTCAGAATTTTGAATTCTTTTATCAGATTCTTTAGCCATCTCAATAGCATGTTCAAAAGTATTAGTAATAAATGTATTAAGTTTTGATTTTTCAATTTTTGAAATATAATGAGAAGTTAATTCATATGATGTAAATTCCTTATTTCTTAAACCAGTGAGTGCCTCAGAAAGACCAAAATTATCAAAACTATTCACTCTACAACCTTGGGTACAATGAAGAAATTTGAATTTTTTTCAGGAGCATTTTTAAGAATCTCATCAACTGTAAAGTCTTTTGACGGCTTATCCTTTCTTTGAGGCATGGACTCATTAAAAACTGAAAGCATAGGTTCAACATTTTTTGTGTCAATTTTTTTTAGTTCACCAATCCATCCTAATATATTGTTTAATTCTTTAATGAGCTTTTCTTCCTCAACTTTCTCTTGAATATCAATCCTTGCTAATTGAGCAACTTTTCTAACTGTTGAATTATCTATCGACATAAACAAAATAAATTATTAGATTAAATTTTATAAATAACATCAGGTATGTTAATAAGCAATATAAAAGAGTTTTTAAAAAGAACATCTAAAAAAAAAATAATCTGTTTAGACATGGGGAAAAAAAATGTTGGGATTGCCATGAGTAACGCCAATAAAACTATATCGACTCCAATGAAAGTTTTATTAAGAGGAAAAGAATTCCACTGTAACCTAAAAAAAATATTAGTTGACTATGAAGTTTCTGGTATTTTAATCGGAATCCCACTAAATGATGACAACAAAAGCAATAAAATGTGTCAATCTATTATAGACACTTCAAAAAATTTGGATCTTTATTTAAGAGAAAATAGAATTGACCAACCTATTTTTTTTTGGGATGAAAGCTATACTAGTTTACAGGCAGATGAAGTTACTATAAATTTATTCAAAAGTAAAAAAAAACAAAAAAAAAAATTAGACAAATATGCTGCCAGCGTAATTCTTAATGATTTCTTAGATTATATATAAATGAAAAAGATTTCCCAACCACTTGAAGGTATAAATGTTTTTGACTTAACAAGAGTACTAGCAGGACCTACAGCCACTCAAATACTAGGTGATCTAGGAGCCAATGTAATAAAAGTAGAAAGACCCTTAACAGGTGACGACTCTAGGAACCTTGGACCACCATATTTAGATAGAAAATTAAAAAATCCAAAAGAGAGTGCCTATTTTTTAAGTGTTAATAGAAATAAAAATTCTGTAACAATTGATTTTACCAAAAAAGAAGGACAAAAATTAGCCAAGAAAATTATTTCTAAATGCGATATTTTAGTTGAAAATTTTAGAGCCAATAATTTAGAACAATATGGACTCGATTATAAAAGTATAAAAAAAATTAATCCAAAAATAATTTATTGTTCCATTACTGGCTTCGGACAAAATGGGCCATATTCTTCTCGAGGCGGGTATGATTATTTGGTTCAAGCCATGGGAGGGATAATGAGTATTACTGGAGAGGAAAAAGGAAACCCAACTAAAATTGGAGTTGGAGTTTCTGACATAATTACAGGTTTATATTCGACTATATCAATTCTTTCTGCACTAAGATTTCGAGAAAAAACCTCTATTGGTCAACAAATTGACATTTCTTTAATGGACTCTCAAGTTTCTTGGTTAAGTTATGTTGCTCAAAGTTATCTTATATCAGGTAAAATTCCAAAAAGGATTGGGAACGATCATCCTTCCATTGTTCCATATCAAACTGTTATGGCAAAAGACGGTTTGATGGTACTTGCAATTGCAAATGATAGACAATTTAGAGAATTTTGTAATTTTGCAAAATTAATTGATTTGTATAAAAACCCAAAATTTTCAAATAATTCTTCTCGTGTTATGAATAGAAATGAGTTAAATCATTTATTAAATGTAGTAATTAAAAAAAAAACTATTGAAGAATGGGTTAACGGTCTAACTAAGGTAAATGTTCCATGTGGTCCAATTAATGACCTCAAAAAAGTATTTGATGATCCGCAGGTTAAAGCGAGAGAAATGAAATTTTCAATTAAACACAAAAAAGCAAAAAAAAAAATTGAACTAATATCCAACCCAATAAAGTTTTCAGTATCTAAAATTAAATATAAAAAACCACCTCCGATTTTAGGTGAAGATACTGAAATAATTTTAAAAAAATTTTTAAAATTAGATGCAAAAAAAATTAGTTCTTTAAAAAAAAATAAAATCATTTAGTTGAAGTATTTTTTTTTAACTGTAAAACTAGGTTTTAATGATTGAAGAGGAATACAACACCTATCCTCACAAACACCTTTTAGGCATAGAGGGTCTTCACCCTACATCTATTCATTATCTATTAAAACTATCTGAAAAATTTTTTTCTTATTTAAATAGTAGTAATGAAAAACTAGAAACACTAAAAAATAAGACTTTTATCAACCTTTTTTTTGAAAATTCTACCAGAACAAGAACATCTTTTGAACTGGCAGGAAAAAAACTTGGAGCTGATTTAATAAATATATCGGTTAATGCTAGCTCTATTAAAAAAGGCGAAACGTTGATTGATACAGCGATGACACTGAATGCAATGCAACCCAATCTCATTGTTGTCAGGCATAATGATGCAGGTGCTGTAAAACTCTTATCTGAAAAAGTAAATTGTGGAGTTATAAATGCTGGCGATGGTCCACACGAACATCCGACACAAGCACTTTTGGATGCAATGACAATTTTAGGACGAAAAAAAAAAATATCGGGTCTCAGGATAGCAATTTGTGGTGATATTATGCATAGTAGAGTTGCAAGATCTAATATACATTTGTTAAACTCGCTTGGAGCAGAGGTAAGGGTTATTGCTCCTGCAACCTTAATTCCAAAAGAAATTCAATCTATGGGTGTAAAGGTTTTTTTTGATATGAAAGATGGATTACAACAGGTTGATATTATTATTATGCTAAGGTTACAACTAGAAAGGATGACAGGTTCATTTGTCCCATCTGTCAGAGAATATTTTAGGTTTTATGGACTAGACAGAGAGAAATTGTCATTTGCAAAAAAAGATGCCCTTGTTTTACATCCTGGTCCAATGAACAGAGGGGTTGAAATTGATTCTGAGCTTGCAGATGATCTTGATAGAACAGCTATTTTTGAACAAGTTAGGATGGGAGTTGCTGTAAGAATGGCTTGTTTATCAGCCTTAATAAAAAATGGAAAAGAGTAATCTTTATGAGTAATCAAAACTTCAGGAAAGATAAAAATACTAAAACAAATTATCTTCTTAAAGGAGGTAATATAATTTGTCCTGATAAAAAAAATATTGAAAAACTAGATATTTTAATTGAAGGTAAAGTTATAAAAAAAATTGGTAAGAATATTAATCACAATAAAAATGTAAAAATTATTCAATGTAACGGCCTAAATGTTTCTCCCGGAATAATCGATATGAGAGTATCTCTTGGCGAACCCGGATCAGAGCACAAAGAAACAATTAAAAGTGCCTCAGAGTCTGCATCTAGTGGAGGAATTACATCAATGATATGCACACCAAATACTGTGCCTCCTATTGACCAGCCTGCGATCATTCAAAGTATTCAAAGAAAAGCGAGAACAGTTGCACTTACAAAAATATTTTGTACGGGTTGTATTACAAGAGGTTTGGATGGAAAAGAAATAAGTGAATTGAGATTAATGCAAGAATCTGGCGCAGTTGGTTTTACTGATGGGAACAAAAGTATTAATAATGCACGAGTAATGAGAAGAGCTCTTAGCTATGCAAAGTCCTTCGATGGTCTTATTATTCAACATGCCGAAGAACCTAGTTTGAGTCGGAACGGAGACGCTAACGAAGGAGAAATATGCACTAGAATGGGTCTTTCAGGAATTCCAAGTTTTGCTGAACCAATGATAATTCAGAGAGACCTATGGTTAGTTAGGGACACCAACTGCAGATATCACGTAAACCACATTTCAACAAAAGAGAGCGTAGATATAATAAGAAACGCCAAAAAGGAAGGTTTGCCAGTTACTTGCGACACAGCACCACCTTATTTTATTTTAAATGAATTGTCTTTAGAAAATTATAGAACATTTTCGAAACTTTCCCCCTCTTTAAAAACAGAAGAAGATAGATTAGAAGTTATTAAAGGTATTAAAGATGGTACAATTGATGCAATTGTATCAGATCATAGCCCTCAGGACCAAGATGCAAAAAGACTACCGTTTAGTCAGGCCGAATTTGGTGGGACAGGATTAGAAACACTTTTACCATTGTGCTTAAGTCTTGTTAAAAATGAGCATCTTAGTTTATGCGAATTGATGCTACTAATTACAAAAAACCCAGCAAAAATTCTAAATTTAGATTTGGGTACATTATCTGAGGGAAGAGAAGCAGATATAATAGTATTTGACCCGGATAAATCCTGGAAAGTAGGAGCAGAATCCTTTTATAGTAAATCAAAAAATTCACCATTTGATGGAATGATTTTAGAAGGAAAAAATATAATGACATTTGTTAGAGGAAGACTTGTATATAAATATTCTTGAGTTTTCTTTTGTTTTACTTCTAAGTTATTTGATAGGTTCAATCCCATCTGGATTAATTATCTCAAAGATCTTCAATAAAGTTGATCCAAGGGTATCTGGTTCAAAAAATATTGGTGCAACTAACATTCTCAGATTAAGTGGTTGGAAATTAGGGTTGACAACTTTAATATTGGATATGTTCAAAGGTTTTTTAGCTTTATTTATTTTTAGTAATTCTTCGTATTTGGGTCTAGCTATCCTGTTTGTCTTTTTGGGACATCTATATTCATTTCTGTTAAAATTCAATGGTGGAAAAGGGGTTGCTGTTTTTCTTGGAACCTTATTTAATTATGATATCTTTTTAGCTTTAACTTTTATAATTACGTGGCTTTCAGTTGCATTCATTTTCAGATATTCTTCACTTTCAGCCATAGTTTCCTCTTTAGTAGTCTTGGTTCTGTTTTATATAAGAAATGATGAACAAATATGGATTTTCTCTTGTATAGTTTTATTGATTCTATATAAACATGTAACAAATATTTCAAGATTAATTAATGGAAATGAGAGTCAAATTAACTTCAAAAATAAAAATTAAATTTTGACATTTAGTTTTAGTATCTATAATAAAACTGATATTATGAAATTGTTAATTGTAGAATCTCCAGCCAAAGCTAAAACAATTAAAAATTATCTTGATCATGAATATGATGTTGTAGCTAGTATCGGTCATTTTAGGGATTTGCCTCAAAGTGGGATAGGTATTGACGAAAAAAATGATTTTTATGTAAAAAAATGGGAAATTGACAAAAAGAAAATTGATCCTGTTTTAAGCTCCATAAAAAAATCAAATGAAATATTCCTCGCTCTAGACCCTGACAGAGAAGGTGAACTTATTGCGTGGCATCTTGTTGAAGTTTGTAAAGAAAAAAACATTTATAATAATAAAGATTTTAAAAGAATTGAGTTTTCTGCTGTTAGGAAAGAAGATATCTTGTCAGCACTTCAAAAACCAAGAAAAATAAATCATAATCTTGTTTATGCGGCAATTACAAGACGGTTCTTAGATAGATTTTTTGGTTATAAAATATCACCAATTACGAAAAGAAGAACTGTTTTTGGTACCAGTGCAGGAAGGGTTCAATCTCCAGCTCTTAAGATTTTAGCAGAAAAAGAAAAGGAAGTTGATGAGTTTACCCCTAAAGAGTTTTGGGAAGTATCTGTTGAGTTGAAAACAGAGATAAATGAAACTTTAAAATGTTCGATTGTAGAAGTAAATAATAAAAAAATCGATAAATTATTTTTTAGTAATAAAAAGATGGCTGATAATATTAAAGAGACAATTCTCTTGGAATCTTTTTTTGTTTCTGATTTTGTGACAAAAGAAAAAAGGAGAAACCCATACAGTCCATTTTCTAACTCTTTACTTCTTCAAGATTCATCATCAAAACTTGGATTTAGTCCCAAATATACAAATAAATTGGCACAAGAACTTAAAGACGGAATCGGAAACTTTGGAGCACTTATTTCATACCATAGGACAGATTCGAATGTAATGAATAAAGGAGAAATTAAAAAGCTCAGGAATCAAATTGATATGATTTATGGAAAACAATTCATATCGGAAAAGGAAATACTATATAAAGAAAAATCTAAATTTGTTCAACAAGGTCACGAGGCAGTTACTCCGACAGACTTTAACAATAAACCTGAAAATGTAAAAAAATTTCTTTCTGATGATCAATTCAAACTTTATGACTTGATTTGGAAAAGAACATTTGCATCGCAAATGGCTCAAAGTATAAACCTAGAGACTATAATTTTTATTCAAAGTAAAAATTTGAAACTAAAAGCAGTTGGTAGTATTTTAAAATTTAAAGGATTTAAAGAAGTATATAATTTTGTGGATAATACTGATGATGTCCAAAGATTACCGCAAATTTCAAAAAACCAACATCTAGTTTTAACAAATGCTGAAATAAAGCAAAATTTTACAAAGCCTCCCAATAGATATTCTGAGGCAGGTCTAATAAAAAAACTCGAGGAATTAGGTATAGGAAGACCATCGACTTATGTATCAATTTTTACAAAACTAATTGAAAGAAACTATGTAGAAATAAAAAATAAAGCCCTCATTCCCACTTCAAAAGGAAAAGTATTATCAAAATTTCTCGATGGATTCTTCAATAGATTTGTTGATTATAAATTCACAGCTGATCTAGAAGGACAGCTGGATTTGATAACTGAGTCAAAACTTGATTGGAAAGAAACGTTAAATGATTTCTTAAAAACACTCAACCAAACTGTAAATGAGGTGGAACAAAAAAGTATCAGTGAAGTTATTGATAAAATAAATCAAACTAGTCCTGAGATTTTAAAAGAAAAAAAATGTCCTAAATGTTCTGATGGAAGTCTCACCATAAAATTTGCATTTTCAGGACCATTCGTTGGATGTTCAAATTTCTCTAAAAGCAATGGCGGTTGTAAGTATAGTTTTCCCCTAGGGGTTGATGAGAAGAATAAGGACTTGTTTGGAGAGGGTATATCGTTAGGTTTTCATCCTGAAAATAAAAAAGAAATTGTAATTAAAAGTGGAAGATACGGAAGATACCTTGAATTAAAAAATGACAGTGATAAACCTAAAAGAGTCGGTATTCCAAAAAATATTAAAATTGAAGATTTAGATTTGCAAATGGCTAGTAAATTTTTAAATCTACCGAGAAGTGTTGGTATTCATCCTGAAACTAAGAAAGAAATTATTGCATCCATCGGTCCTTATGGACCATACCTTAAACATAATAATAAATTTATTTCTCTTAAAGATGATAGTGTGACTGAAATTGGAATAAATAGATCAGTTGAATTAATTGATCAGAAAATCAAAGAAACAAAAGAAATTTTGGTTGGTGTTGAGCCATTATCAAAAAAACAAATTATAATTAAGAAAGGGATTAAAGGGCGTTCTGATTATATTATTTTTGAAAAAAAGAATTATGGTCTTCCAGAAAATTTAAAACCCGAAGAAGTTTCAATTGAAATTGCGTTAAAAATTATTGATGAAAAGAAGAAAAGGAAAGCTAAGTAAAAAAATACATAAAGAAAAAGTTCTTTTAGGTCAAATCATTGATTATGAAATTAAAACTAATTTTTTAAGAAATGGTTTTTCAAATAAAATTCTTGATGAGGCTGAAAAAATTTCTCAGAAAAGTTTGGAAAAACATAAAGACTTAACCTATGTACCATTTATTACAATTGATGGTGAAAATTCAAAAGATTTTGATGATGCAGTTTGGGCTGAAGTAACCGAAAAATATACTAAAATAATGGTTGCTATTGCTGATGTAAGTTTTTACGTAGAAAGTGGTAGTTTTGTTGACAAAGAGGCAAAAAAGAGAGGAAACTCCTTTTATTTTCCGAACAAAGTTATTCCTATGTTGCCGGAAAAACTGTCTAATGATGTATGTTCTTTAGTACCTAACAAAAAAAGGGCTTGTATCGTCGTAGAGATCAAATTCTCAAATAGAAGTAAAAAAAAAAGTTTAAAGTTTACTAGAGCTTTAATTAAATCACATGCCCGGCTTACCTACAATGAAGTTGATGATATCTTTTTTAAAAAAACTAATAAAAAATTTCTTCCACTTATTGAAAATCTATTTCGTGTTTACGAAGAATTAAATAAAAATTCACAAGAACGAGGAAAAATAAATTTTGAGTTTTATGAGTTTGAAATTGATTATAAAAGTAATAACACTTTTGATTTAAAAAAAAAGTTGAATCTTCATTCTTATAAAATAATTGAAGAAATAATGGTTTTAACTAATACCTGTATTGCTGAAACTTTAATCAAAAAAAAAATTAAAACAATTTTTAGAAACCATTCTGAACCCAAAAAAGAGAAAATAAAAGAAATTGGAAAAGTTTTTCTAGATATAGGTCACGAAGAAATTTCGCAACTTTTATCAAAACTTAATTTTTGTAAAATTGTTAATTTACTTAAAAAAAAAAAGAAGGTTCATTTAAATGAATTTCTTATTAGAACCCAATCAAAAGCTATATATGATTATGAGAATAAAGGTCATTTTGGGTTGGGTTTATCAAACTATTTACATTTCACATCCCCCATTAGGAGATATTCTGACCTAGTTGTTCATAGAGATCTTGCTCATTTATTATTTAAACAAGAAAAAATTAATTACAGCACCACATTACCTTCTCTATTGACTGATCAAGAAAAGAAATCTGATGAAATTGAAAGAACAATACTTGAAAGAGCTTGTAGTATTTATATTTATGAAAAAAAAAAGTCTTTTTTTCTTGGTATTGTCGACGGAATTGAGGATTTTGGAATTTTTATTAAATGTCTTGAACTTCCATTTAGTGTTCTAGTAAGAAAAAAATTTGATAATTACAAAAAAATTGAACCGACTGAAAATTTAAAAATAGGTCAAAAAGTGTCATTTAGAATAAAAAGAAATAATTTGTCAAATGGAAAGATTTTAGGAGATAATATAAAGGTTATAAAACATGAAGTATAAAATGCTTAAAAGGGGGTTTTCAAAAAAGTGTCCAAACTGTGGTGTTAGCTCATTATTTCCAAAGTATCTTGAAACTTTTAAAAAATGCAATAAATGTGGAATTGATTTTACAAGATATAAATCTGATGATGGGCCTGCTTATTGTACAATTTTAATAATTGGTCACATAGTAATTCCCATTATACTAATTTCAGAAAAAAATTTTTCATTACCCTTATTTTTTCAAATGATTTTTTGGCCAATTGTTACAGCCTGTCTTACACTTTGGTTACTTCCAAAAGTTAAAGGTGCTTTTATTGGTTTACAAATTTCCGTTAAAGATAAAAAATAATGTACTTGACAATATTATTTTTTTTTTTAAGAGTTTGTTCATGGCTAAGTCTAATACTATACAAGTTAAAATGGTAAGTACTGCTAATACTGGTTATTTTTATGTTAAAGACAAAAATCCTAAATCTAAACCTGAGAAATTTGAAATGAAAAAGTACGACCCAAAAATCCGTAAACATGTTTTGTTTAAGGAACAAAAAATTAAATAGTTAATCTATTTTTTTTTCGACAAACCCAATTCTTTAAGATGAGATTCATCTATTGAATTAGGTGAACCTAACATTACGTCTTCTGCTTGTTGATTCATTGGAAAAGCTACAACTTCCCTAATATTATTTTCTTCTGCGAGTAGCATTATCATTCTATCAATTCCAGGTGCTGACCCCCCGTGAGGAGGTGCTCCAAATTTGAAAGCATTGAATAAAGAGCTAAATCTTCTAAGAATTTCACTCTTCGTATACCCTGCAATTTCAAATGCTTTTAACATTATATCGGTTCTGTGATTGCGGATTGCACCCGATGAAAGTTCAATTCCGTTACAAACAATATCAAATTGCCACGCTAATATATCCAATGGATGTTTTTCTATAAGCGATTTTAAGCCACCTTGTGGCATTGAAAATGGATTATGGCTAAAGTCTATCCTTTTGGTTAAGGAGTTCATTTCATACATAGGATAATCAACAATCCAACAGAACAAAAATTTATTATCCTCTAAGAGATCTAATTCAAAACATAATTTATCTCTGACAAGAGAACTAAATTTTGTAGCACTTTCAGTATTATCACTTACGAAGAAGACGGAATCACCATCATTTAAAGAAAATAATTCGCATAACTTAGATAAATTTTCTTTTTTAAGATTGCTAGCTATAGGGCCTAAAAACTTTTGCTCATCAAGAATTATATATCCTAAGCCTTTCTGACCATTTTCTCTAGCCCACAAATTAAGTTTGTCAAACCAAGATCGAGGTTTTTTAGCAGACATCGGCGCTTTGATTCCTTTAACAACTCCACCCTTTTTCAAATTATTTTCAAAAATTTTAAAACCTGAATTTTCAAAACATGATGATGCGTCTTTTATAATTAGAGGGTTTCTTAGATCTGGTTTATCAGTTCCATATGTTTTTAACGAATCAAAAAAATTGATTCTTGGAAATGGCGGTTTTGTCACTTTCTTTTTTGTAAATTCCATGAAAACTTCATATAGAACTGATTCTATTGTAGAAAATATTTCATCTTGATCTACAAATGCCATTTCAAAATCTAGTTGATAAAACTCACCTGGTGACCTATCTGCTCTGGCATCTTCATCTCTAAAACATGGTGCAATTTGAAAGTATTTATCGAAATTGGAGACCATTAAAAGCTGCTTAAAAATCTGAGGAGCCTGAGGCAAAGCATAAAATTTACCTTTGTGTAATCTACTTGGAACCAAAAAATCTCTTGCGCCCTCTGGTGAAGATGATGTAAGAATAGGGGTTTGAATTTCTAAAAATCCTAAATTTCTCATTTTAGTTCTTAAGCTATTGATGACCTGTGATCTAAGAATAATATTGTTATGAATTTTATTTCTTCTTAAGTCTAAGTATCGATATTTTAATCTTAGATCTTCGGGAGCATCGTCATCCATAGAAATTTGAAAAGGAATTTGTTCAGATTTGTTTAAGATTTCAACTTTTTTTACGTCTATTTCTATCTCTCCTGTTGAAATCTTTAAATTAACTGTGTCATCAGACCTTTTTATAACTATTCCTTCCACCTTTAATACACTCTCAAGCTTCAAAGACTCGATTTCTAAAAAATGTATATTATCTGAATTCAACACACATTGTGTAACGCCATTTTCATCCCTCAGATCAAAGAATAATACCCCACCGTGATCTCTTTTTTTATTAATCCATCCCGATAAAATTATTTCTTTTCCAATGTCTTGTAAACACAAATCACCGCAACTATTGGTTCTATAAGTTCTCATCTAAATTTGTATAAAAAAATTAAAATGATAAGTTCA
>CESN01050887.1_pt1 | contig 13425 bp, 17 predicted proteins | sample 531181 | NCBI WGS metagenome assembly CESN01 (sample SAMEA2621990, study PRJEB7988) | marine metagenome | isolation source: saline water (ENVO:00002010), including
CGGTGAGTCCACTGACCGCCATTATCGACCACGTCAATAATCAGTGGCTTGTCAAGCATTACAACACCTCTGCAACTATCGCATTTCGGGCGTGTTTGAAGGATTGGACACACAAATAGGTGTAGACTGAACCAGTAACAAAGAGCATCAGCATTGACACTGAGGCGTAATTCAAACCATCTGAAATAACCATAAAAAAGCGAGTCCCTAAAAGTGCGCAGAAAACACCGAGGAGAACCGCAATATGCATCCATATTTTACGCAGATCAGGTAAAACACTAGTCAAAATTCCGCATACTAAGATCGGTGCCCCGACAAAAGAAGGGATATATGAGGTAAACGAGTTTGAACCCGATAATACCGATACTGCGATGCCCCAAACAATCAGCATTGCACCATATCCGATAGTTAGGTTTGCCATCGTAAGACCAAGCGGCTTGTATTCGTCTGCCATAGTGTATGCTTTAACTGAATATCTAAAATTGCTTTGAGAGATTTGATGAATGATTATTTTCTGGATTATATTGGTCGACATGGATATAACAGTCATTCCAGAAGGTTGGCCGGGCAATATTTGGCTTGAAGGCAAAACCATTGTTCACCTACAAGAGGGTCAAGAAAGACCCTCACATATGCCACGTGGTCCGGCAAAGAAGACCGGCGGTGGATTTTTGAATCCAGCAATGGCACCATCAAGGACCAGATCGGTTTTGTTACTTAAAGACGCTTTACAGCACAATTGGTTAACCAGTCCAGAAAAACCGGTTAGAGCGTTTGATGCCCTGTGTTCTACTGGGGTGAGGATTAGGCGCTGGCGGAATGAAATTCCCGACGAATTCCAACCAAGACTGCGGATTACCGGGAATGATTTGAATGATTTCGCCCTGTCGTGGGCGATTAACTCACACAATAATAACCTCCCAGCCTATACCGAAAATATCGAAATGAATCATGATCGTTATGGCTCTATGGTTCAGCGCGTACCCGTCAATGGTATTTACTTCCAAAAGCTGGATGCAAAACTAGCAATGGCAGACGCATCATATCAGTGGATAGATATCGACCCGTTTGGTTCACCAGTGCCGTTTATTGACTCCGCTATCCAGAGCCTCGCCAGAACGGGAGTCTTAGAGGTCACGGCAACTGACACAGCGGCACTCACTGGTTCATCATTAAGCTCACAAAAGCGGCGATATGGTGCGCAGGGAATTGTCGATGATTATGCTCATGATGATGCAGTACGAGTATTACTGGGACTGATAGCAAAAACTGCGGCTATGCATGACAGAGTCATCAGGCCAATCTTATCTCTGTTTGATGGTCACCATGTCAGAGTGAGCGTGTTAGTCAAAACATCAAAGGAAGCAGCATCGAATTTCCAAGAGCAGTTGGGCTATCGACTGAGGACTGAAAATGTGCCTTATGAATTCATCAAATACCCTAGTGCTGAACAGATAGATTTGGCCAGTGGACCGCTGTGGATTGGGCCGTTGATGGACAAGGAGATAGCCGGACGTTTAACCGAAGAGTGTGTCATTGGCACCTGCCTACCAACCGAAATAGAATTGGCTGAATTAATCGATAAGGGTCTTGAATGGAGTGACCAAGATATTGAACATGCAACCCGAGAAATGATAAGAAGCGTGAGGCATATTTCTGCTGCTGCTGACTTGCTTAGTCGCGATCATCTGTTATTGAGTTTGAATTCAATGCCGCGTCTAGCGGGCACCAGGGGAGCACCAAAATTGGATGATGTGATAAGTGACCTTATCGAATTGGGACACGGTGCTGCAAGGTATCCTGACATGGAACCAATGTTTGTAACTGATGCTGGATTTGATGAGGTAATTGCAGTATTCAGAAAATACCATTTTAATTAACCGAAGGACGGGTCAATAAAATCATCCTTCTCGTCCGGTGCGGGCAACATCGTCATTGATTTCTCGAATACTTCGCGCACACTATTTTCGATTTCTCGAGCATTTTCAAGCAACTCAGTGAGAGGTATTTCTAATCCGGTTAAGTCACACACTGCTTCAATTGCTAATGCGGCTGCACGCGCATCGGGATACATCGGACTGGCTTCGGCTAATAGTGCAGTTACATCGATACCTAGACGGTCCCCCTCGCCAAGAAGAAAACCGGTTATACCGGCAACAATGCCTTGTTGTATCGGTTCAATGCCAGCGCTTTTCAAATCACTGCGAGCCTGCTCAGATGAACCCACACCATACAGCTCGCCGTGATTGAGTTGCTTCTCCGGCGAAACTATACCGTCGATTATTATTAGTTTGTCAAAACCTCCTTTAGTATACCATTCAAGAACTGTAGAAGCGAACATGATATCTTGTTTGTCCTGGAATTTTATCTCCGAAGTAAACACGCCAACTCCTAGCCCTTGATAGACACGAACTGGATGTTTAGGTATCTCATCCTGAATTAGGGCAACTGCTGGAAAATCGGCATTGAGAACCGTGCCCAACTGATTGAGTTTTAGTGCTCTGATAATATGTGAGGCAGCAATTACCCCTACCATACCGGCAGTAGTAAATCCGGCAATAGCAATACCTCCTGTTGTTGGATCTGCGCCACTTTTCAACACTAACGCATAGCCTTTAAACCCGGGTTCTGCCATACCAATCAACACCTGCGTCGGGTAATTCCTTTGAAAAGACTACTGTAAACTACGCTTGAAAAAACTTTGTTCAATAAATCATTGTAAACAGTTATCAATATCACACGCTTGGAGTAGCCCGAGAATAATGTCTGGGCTGGTTAAAATCTCGATTCAAGTGGGGGAATTTGAGTTTGAGAGCGAGGGCTCAGAATTAGAAGTTGATGAAAAATTTACGCAATTCAAAGAAGAAGGGTTCTGGAACATTATCAAGGAACGCTTAGAAGAAGCAAAAGATATGACAGTCGATGCAACCAATGCTAACTCACAACAAAAATTGATTCCAGAGAGAGGGATGAAATTCCGTACACTGGTAGAGAATTGTAGCCTCGAGGGGAAACCCGAACAGGTTTTGGGAGCATTACACTTTTTACGCGACGTCGAGGGTTTAGACGATTGCCCGCCCAGAGTAATCAATGCCCTATTCGAAGAAGCGAGTATTGAACCTCCGGGTAATTTATCCTTATACATAAATCGGCTTAGAGAGAAGGGTTTCCTTACCATCGCCAAACAGCATGGCGACAAGAATAGATTTGCCGAGTTGACAGAAAGCGGGCGAAAACATCTTGAAACAAAAGCAAAAAACTGAGGGCTGCTAATGGTAATGTCAGGCAGCCCGGATGACCCGCGTGATAATGTCGGAGAACAAGCGGAAGTTCTCGACTGGTCATATCAGAATAAGGCCAGGGTTTTGCTTAGAAAAGGCCGCCATGCCGGCTCCAATTTCAAACGGGCAATTCTTGATGGTGCGGATCTAACCGAAGGAGATTTCTCGAACTGTAATTTTCACCGCGCTTCGATGGTCGAGGCTGATTTGATGAAATCGGCATTCGATAACGCTGATTTTCGTGGGGCTGATTTGAGAAAGGCCAGATTAAACCTATCAAATTTCAATAATTGCAAATTTGCAGGGGCGGACCTTAGAGGAATACGAGGTAAATACGCTATTTGGCGCGGTAGTGACTGGTGGAATGCAACCTTAGACGAAAGTCTGGAAAAGGCGCTGAAGAAGAAATGGCCCAAGCCAGCTAGTGAATGAATGCTTCACTCCGCTTCAGTAAATTCAGTGTCTTTGACTAACTTGACGCGAGCCGAGCGGTCTGTCAGAGCAGCTCTAGATCGAGCATTAATTAACGGCAGAGCGGAAAATGCACCACACAAGAACATACAAGTCCCACAGAGGTAGACATATATTTCATATGTCAATAATAGAGCTCCGCTGAGATTGTCATCTGAAGCAATCCTGACTAAGTGGCTACCATACAAGCCTGAAATAAAACCAATTACCGCACCAGTTGTTGCTATTTTAGGACCTGAACTATACAATCTGTACAGATTAATCGAGCCAACAATAACTAGTAGACCCGAAATGGCCAATCCAATTGCTCTGATAAGATACCCTCCTGAGTCTCTTGCATCATCGTGAAATTGCTGATATTGTTCATTGGTAATGGGAATATCTGACTGACTATTTGGTGTTTCCAGCAGTCGTTCAACATCTGCATCCGGAATATCCGCCAAATTATGCGATTGATAATCTGTATAGGCTAAGAATAGTATCAGTATTCCACCCAAAAACAGTAGCATTGCAATGGTTTTCGGCCCTCGCCTATCAGGTTTTACTGGGATTACATCCCAATCGTCATCAGGAACTGATCTCTCATCTTCATCCATTATAATAGAAAAGTCAAATTGTTTCTCGCTAATAATAACACCTCACAAAGTATGTTTTGTTAGTCCAGAGGACAGCCACTCTGGAATTTTTATTGAGTGGAGATTATCCATGTCAACGCATACCGTTACCTGTGTTGATGACCACAAATGAGTTTTATCTTGATTGTAAAAGTCATATTGCCACGTACACGATTTATTACCGACCTTTGCAATACTAATTTCTGCAGTCACCGTATCACCATAACGCAATGGATGAAGAAAATCTGTTGCAACATTGACAACGGGAAAGCCAATTCGGTGCTCTTGTATTATCTCAGGGTATGAAACACCGCACATCAACTCCCACGCCTCCTCAAAAAAGCGATGGGCTAAATCGTAAATCCTTGGATAGTATGCAATGTTGGCATTATCTATCATTGGGTAATCAACTCGCCTCTCCAAGGTCACGGCCATGGTGCTACCAATTGCGGTGTCATGATGAATCCTTGTATCGAGTTAGATGTCAACCCGTTGCGCTTATATTGAATACTCAGGTCGCCTACAATAAGGCCCCATAGTGTAGCTTGGATATCACACTGGTTTGCGGAACCAGTAACCCGTGTTCGAATCGCGGCGGGGCCGCCAAATAACCGACTACAATTTCCAAGATTTTATGGGCCAATTATTTGTTTCAGCTAACTTCGCCATTTTTTTTCCGGGATTGATCGCAACTGGATTCCCGGTCACACTCATGAACCAGGTATCAGCCATTGTATTGCCATAACCATAGCATTGTGCCAAGTCATGATTATTTTTCTCAGCATCCTGTTCGACTACGGGGACCTTACCTTTACGCCTAGGTACACTCCAGCCAATTTCTGAGCCAGATAACACTCCTCGTCGTATTTGTGGGCCGCAACCATACACATCATCCATTTGCAATATCTCTGCCATCGCTTCTGCCATAGGAGCTATCGTTGCAGTTACAAGAACACACCGATGACCTTGACTGCGATGCCATGCTAAACATTCTTTAGCCTCTGCCGGAATCTTATCTTGTAGTTTATCTTTAGCAATCTTTGTCGAGTAGCTTTCCAACACCTGCCACGATGCAAAGGCAAAGTGTCCTCTGTTACGGGCAGCATCGTAGAATGATCGCCCCCGAAGAAGATTACCAATCAGTCCAGCAGTCCACATTACTGTCCCAATAGGGATTCGCCAGGGGCGCCGTTTTGCCAAGCCTGCCGTGAGTGCTTTTTCACTGGATGAATCAAGGAGAGTGCCATCAAGGTCAAAATATGCCGCAATCTGGCCACTCATTGATTATGCCTCCAATCAATCATACATGAGTGAAACGGCTTGTTCAAGCGGGTAAATGGCTATTTGTGGACCCTGGTCCTATCGCCATAGACCCTTCTCCCTGCCTTGTGATCTTGCCACCATGTCAACTTTTCAGCAAGGTTGCGCGATATAAAAAACCCCACTTTACGTGTTGTTAATCCGTGATTACGCATGGCTTTATCATGCGAAAGATTTGCCACTATTGATTGAGCTGAACAACCATGATTCGCCAACACAAAACTGGTAATTTCAGCTTTCAACCGTTCAAACCGTGCTCGTTTTTGTGAGCCCTGTCCCACTTGTTTCTGTTTCATGAAACAAGAAATCAAAGTTAACCCATATGAAAGAAATGGTGGTTATCCCATGACCCAAGCGATCATAAAAAATCTACTGATTGGGTGGTTTTCCAGTTGGCGGTTGCCAGTTTCTTTGCTTTACCATCAGCGATTATTGGATTTATTTTACCTAGACTACCGTGCATCCCGTGCACTTGGAACTTAACTCGCAGTTCTGCTACTCTATCCCTTTGTAATACCTCTAATTCTTCATCCGAAAGCTCAACAGAAGCCAGTTGATCACCGCTGATAATATCAGAGATCTGAAACAAATTGCCGTTACAGGATAAGGATGGTCTGAAATCCCAATCATCGGGGTGATTCATCCAGACAGAAACATCTACCGATAAATTATCACGGATGTTAACTCTGCTAATCTCAACCGTGTCGACCATGCTATCAATCACCCCGATTCAATAGATGTAGATTATAGTTTCATCTTACAGTTAATCTAAACAGCGATCTCAGTTAGTATTGGAACTTGTATTTCTATCACTACCTCAAGAGTCCAATCGTTACCAGGGTCAGGGTCAGGTAATCCTTCAAACAGTGGGTCGGGGTCTGCCTGCTGGGCAAAGATAGTCCAAGTCCAGTTGCCTTGTCCGTTGCGATATCCTGGTTTAGCCAATAATTGCTGGAGTACATCATCAGCAAAATCAGCGGTATATGTTCCATCTTCACCAACCGGATTGATACCAAAACGGTCTAACTCTGCTTTCGAGGTTTCATTGGCCGTGATGTTTCCACCCTCTGTCTTGGCAGACTTACGATATCCGTCATCAAATATTTCAAGCTGCAAAGTAAAATTATCCTGGGGGCCTAATTCTTGATCAAGCTCTAACACGGCTTGGAAGGAGATTATTCTTCCCTCTAAGCCTGGATTGATGGTTTCTTCCCAAGAGGCACCCTGTTCCAGATACCCGTCCCAGCTAAGAGCGATTTGCTCAGTTCGCCACTCAACTTCAAAAGTTCTGGTCGAGATTTCAAGTTCAAATGAGGTATATTGAGACGCACCATCGCCGTCAGAGATTGTTAAGCTACCCCGTTTTGTTCCTGACTTGTTTGTTGGTAATAGAACGGTGGGTGTTATTGCATCTGCATCATTTCTGTTATCCCCATCGTTATTGGTGTCTTCAGACCAATCTAAGTCCCATGAAAACATCAATTCCTTGCCCTCAGGGTCATAACTTTCCGAAGCATCGAGTAGAGCTGATTCGCCAGCCTTGACGCTTTCAGGAACAGTAAGATCGAGTATTGGAGCACCGTTAACAACTATGTTAACGCTAATCTGATCTTCACCACCACCACTGTTTTCAACAGTTAACGTAACTGTGTAAACACCAAATCTATCATAAGTGTGGGAGGTAAAACCAATAACTGTTTCCGCAGTTTTACCGTCACCAAAGTTCCATTTGAAATCGGTAACAACGCCTTCAACTGCTTCAGAATCCCTCGCATCGAGTGTTATTGTCTCGCCTTCTTGAATGAACAGTGGGTAGGCTTGAAGGACCGCTCGAGGATTAACTGTTGACTCAAATGCAACGCAACCAGCCAGCATGACTGATAAGACCATCAGCGAAGAAAGGAACAATGACTTTGCCTTGCATCTTGCCGTCATATCCGTGACTAAATTCTTCACACTTCTAATAGTATGCATTGTACCACTTCGATTTGTATCGAATCTCGGTGCTCGGGAAAAACCGACTAGAAAGTTACTTCCTCAGGAATGTCACCAATTATCTCAGCATCTTCTAAATGTTCTGTGATATCATCCAGTGATTCGTGCTCAATAACATTTAGTTCGGTGTAATTCGACATCTCGGCTTCATCAACGACCAGTTGCTCAATTTCAACGTCGCCTGCATCATACTCCGAGACTAACACGGGTTGAACCTCACCAACTGTATCGGTCTCTTCTGCTAGTAGTTCATCGAATACCTGACTGCTGATTTTGTCTGCGAGAGCCAAAAATTCCGCATTATCCGCTTCTTCAGCTGTGGTTTCTTTTTGGTCAGGCACAGACTCACCTTTAGAAGAGTTCTCAAATAGCCCCTTGAATTTGTCTTTCAGCCCCATAAAGTAAACCACATGTTGGAATCATTCTAATTTTGCCGCTAATTGTTAATCGTGATATTCAATAGGTAGCAACGAGTGCTGGCATCCATGGGTCACGAATTCCTTGCCGGTGAATCTGTATTGGCGTTCGACCTCGAAACTACTGGAATCTCGACTAATACCGACAGAATCGTCCAGATTGCACTGGTTGGCTCGAATTCTGTCGGCGAAGCTGTCCACTATGAGACCCTCGTAAATCCTCGCAGACCAATTCCCGCGGGCGCTAGCGGCGTCCACGGAATTTTCGACAGCGATGTGAAAGGTCAACAGGACTTCCAGCATCATGCAGATCAGATACATGAACTAATAGAAAATTCAGTGGTAGTTGGCCACAATATAAGAAAATTCGACATGCCCCTACTAGAGAATGAGTTTCGCAGGATAGGTCGGTTACCACCGAAACCGAAAGCAATGATGGATACGCTTGAAATTGTCAGGCGGGTAAAACTTGGTAGGCCACATAATCTTGGCAGCCTTTGCCGTCGACATGGCATATCATTGGATAACGCTCATACTGCAGCAGCGGACGCTGCAGCTTCTTTACTGCTGTTTTGGCGGTTAACAACCAATCACGCGTTGATGTTTCGCAACTCGCTAGAAGAAATCGAACGCTGGCTGATTCATGGCAAATTAACGACCGATGATTCAAACCTCGGAAGGGGGTTGAACGATTTGGAAATGCTTGATTCTCTAGGCAAAATTAGAATTGATGATGGACACTATGTTGTTGCTTTCGGTCGCCATCGTGGGCGGCATTTGACTGAAGTTGCTCGACTTGATCCCTCATACATCAACTGGTTGTTATCTCCCTCAGGGATCGAAGACGAAGCAGCTAGAGAAAAACTCAGAGAATTTCTGTCATAGGTCCTTCCTTGTATATTCCTCACCGTCTGGTATCGGTGACCACGGTAACACGTCACACCAATGTCCAACGCGCCACGAGTTACGATTGGTCATTGCAGACCCGAGGTATATTGGGCCATGATGACCTCGTTCCAACAACTCCTCTAAGGCCTCTTTACCACGATTGTCAAATTTTGCTCCGGTCCTAATGCCAGTCGGCATAACTCCGCCATCACTGTCTCTTGGCTCGCATAATTCAATCACGGCTGAACCACTAGCCTGATCGTAGTTATGCAATAGTACAACAGCATCGGAGAAATCGCTTTTGTGTAGGGTATTGTTTTGGTGGCGCCATTGCCACCAATGTGGGCACCACGCTTTCCAATCACAAAACCCACCACAACTACCCTCGCCAATGTTGGGCGTTAATGGTACTTTGCCTGGTTTAGTTGCCTGCCACGCAGCATAAGCATCATCAAGGACATTTTCCCCCTCAGCCGTCCATTTAGTCGAGTCGCTGGTATACCACCCCTCAGTTCTTATCGGGGGGCCATTTGGATTATTATCTCGTAAAATATCACGATAAAGTCTGAGTTGGCGGTTAACTTCAAGCTTCAGACTATCTTTTGGTGCACGACCGGTTTTGAGATCCGCTACCAGCCAGCCTAACATCTTGCCATTGGTGTCGACGTCTGCCATCAACAAGTCAAGCCGGCCCATCAATTTACCATCCTTGGTCTTCAGTTCGCCTTCGACTGCTATGGTAAGGGATTGAATTTTACGCCAGAGTGCCCCTGTTATTTTGTCCTGTTCAAGGCCAACGATACCAATATGTTCGAGTAACATCCTTATTGCGCCTTTTTGGTGATTAATGGCCTCTTTCCATTTATCTTCTTTCCATTGTGGTCGACGTGGTGTGGCATGAAAAACGGCTTTTTCTTCTTCCCACCGTAACTTGAGTAACCGCTCTCCTTCTTTCGGTAACCAACCGTCTTGGCTATTACCGATGTGCGAGTAATCCTCCTGTAATAGATCCTCGACAGACGCGTGTACTGCTGTCCCCAAAGATGCTGCCATACCGGCTTTCCTTGGCAGCCTCTGCCGGCTCAACCAATACATTCGCGGGCAGGTCTCAAAGCGGTTCCAAGAAGACGGTGAAATCATGTGGGAAACTTCTTCTCCGCCTGCTCCTGACATAAACCTCCCTAACCGGCAAACATCATCAAACCACCGACCCGTCAAACGATGCAAGCGTTCATACATCGAACTGAGGTAGGGCTATCTATGCAAGGACCTAGTGTGAGAATAAATGCAGAAGTATCAACTGAAAATGCGCTAGTTGTTGCCTGCTTCCCAAGTGTTGGTATGGTATCAAGCGTTGTTGCTCATTTTTTGATTGACCACCTCGAATTAGAATTCATTGGTGGAGTAATTGATCCAAGGTTGCCGGTGCTTACTTTGGTCGATAAAGGCGTTCCACTGCCCCCAATTAGAGCCTACGCAGGCAAACCTAAGTGCAACATTGAAGGCTGTGACCAAGTTATTCTGCTCATGAGCGAATTGGTTGTCCCAGAAGCACTTGCTCACGATATTGTATGGGCAATGTTTGAATGGTCTAAAGAACAGAAAATTGTCGCTGGTGTAGTCATTGATGCCTTTGCCAAACACGGCATGAAAGGTAACCTAAACGGCAATGAACCGGTAGTCGACTATGAAGATACAGAGGGTATCGACGTGGTGGGTATTGGCGCTAACGAAAAAAGCCGTAAGCGACTTGAGGAAATGAATGTCCCGCTATTACAACAAGGCGTCATTAAGGGAATCAATGCATCGATTTTAGGCGAGGCACGTCGTCGTGGACTCGATTTGATGTCAATAATGGTCGAAGCCGACCCGCGGTTCCCAGATGCTCGAGCCGCAGCAACTCTTATTGAAAATCTCAATAATTTACTGCCATCGATTGACTTGCCACATCAACCACTCATCGAGGAGGCTGAATTCCTAGAGTCACAATTACAAGCCATGATGGATGGTGCGAACATCACTCAAGATGCGCAGCCGAGTAACTCAATGTTGTATGGCTGAGCGATTTCTCAATCCCATAACTGCCAACATAGTTGCGGTCAAACCTGTGAACAGAACAATACCTGTTGCCCACATCGGCATGAGTAAAATAGTATCAAAAGACAGATTGAATATATCGAATAATGACTCATTTCTGGAGAACTTACCGCCTAATGACGCAGTCAATAACATCATGCCGCTAGCACCCAGCCCTGCTGTAGCCTGAGTTAGTGACGATCGCTTGTTCGCCCAAACCTGTTGGCCAATTGTGTATCTAGCATAGAGAACCGATAACGCTAGGCCCGCTGCTGTCATTGAAAGAAACATCTTGTTGATTAGAAGTGGTGAGCTTACATCAGATCCGGGGGACGAGGCAATCCCCGTCATAATGGCAAATGGTGTAGCAATCAATCCAAAGCCGAGCGCAAAATGTCCGGTGTTATCAGTGATTTGAGATATTTTTTCTGTGCTAAAGAAATTGAATGCTTGTAAGGCTTTAATCAAAAAACAAATCCCAGCCATTGCAAATGAACCAACGACTAATTCAGTCGTAATAACGTGAAATGTCGCGGATGAAATCACTTTGATTCCTCCAAATATTCGTGGCCATACCACTTCCATTGTTCGAGAGTCCAACCTGGTGGTAGACCTCCTTCTGGGAGTGGTGCGATTTCGCCGTCTTCCAGTTCATTGAAACTATCTGATTGGTCAGATACAACCAGTTGTTGAGATTGTTGTGCTGTGCTAAACCTATTGTGTAAAGTCAGCACTAAGCCGATAAAAAATAGACCTAAAGCCATGGATTGCAAGTAAACCTGCAATTGATCAACAATTAATGCAGGTTCCTGCGCGGCAATTCGAAACCAAGGTGTAGTTTGGGTGGGCCCATCGCCTTGCATTATCGCTCGCCATTCGATTATCGAGGGCTGCAGCGCAGCAGGGAGCTCAAAATACCATTGCTCTTCATCAACGCTCGTTGCATTGACGAAAATCGATTCACCATCGACTAAACGCCATTGAATCGTCATTGCCTCTACATCTATCGTTTCTACAAGCATAGTGGTATTCTCACCGATGTCACGCGTTATTGCTGGTGAGTAATCGCTAGCTAACCGAGGCAGATTTTCTGGTACGTTTTCGGCACTAATTGTCAGGCCGTTACTGATGCCGAAATATGGTGTATTTTCGCTGCCATGATGAATTGAAAGATAAAAATTGGTCGGTTGAAGGGTCTCTGGCTTGATTGTCCATGATACCACATACTCACTAGACAAGGATGAGCCACTCAGTTCGATGTAATTGTTAGCACCACCATTCTGGTCGGAAATTACTCTCCAGCCAGCGTCCTCAGGCAAATCGCTGTGACCGGTAGTATCGGTGATTAGGAACAATCCAACCTTATCGGATGAAGAGAATTGCACGCCGCTGACTTTAGCAGTCACTGAGACTGGTAAATCAAGGTAAGCAGCACTGTCCAGAGTCAATTCTAACAGTGCCGGTGAGGTTTGGTTTTGTGAGGCATCACCGTGGCATGCACCCCCACATTGCATGTCAAAATTACCATCTCCAACCCCGCCGGGATTAGCCCCCCCTAGTGAGGTGAATCCTAGGAGAATTACTATGCTACACAGCACGGCAACTCTATTCATCTGACTCCCTCCTTTGTAGCAAGCCAAGAGATATAACGCCAATACTAGCGATGAGAAGCATCACGCCCAGCACAAAACCACCGGTGTCAGAAACACTGCTAGTAGAATCTGTCAAGATGGCGACATCAAAATCGACGATTGAGGTTGAGCCAGCGATCAGCGTTTGATTGTCAATGACGGGATTTATTGTGTACGAGGTGGGGCCAGCTATAATTGGTTTGTCGGTGAAGGTATATTCGGATGTTACAGCAACCTCTTCACCGTTTCTTAAAATCGCAAATTCTGCTAAATCACCGGTCCACTGCCAGGTTAATTCCACTCCTGTTGGTTCATTTGATGCAATTAGTCCTGACGCTGAAGGCCCTTGGCTGGTTTGAATAACTCTGGTGGTGGTAGCTGTCAAACCTAGATCGTCCTCAACGGTAAGAATAATGCCTATTGTCCCACTACCAATTATTTCTATTTGCTCGCCAATGAGGCTGACTAAATTACCACTGCTATCCTGATACTCCCACAGGTAGTTGACAACTACGCCATCGTAGTCAATTGATTTTCCCCCATCAACCAGAATTATCTCACCGTCCCACAAATTTGTCGATAATACCTCAATACGTGCTGTTGGTACGAGATTATCAATTTCAAGAGTGTGAATAAATTGTTGTGGAGGTCCGTCATTATCATGGTAGGCGATAGTGAGTGTCCAGGTCTGTCCAGCACCAAAATATGCTGCAGGAACTGTGGTCATATTATC
>CESN01031491.1_pt1 | contig 13423 bp, 10 predicted proteins | sample 531181 | NCBI WGS metagenome assembly CESN01 (sample SAMEA2621990, study PRJEB7988) | marine metagenome | isolation source: saline water (ENVO:00002010), including
AATTCATGAGACGATCTCGATTTTATAAAATCTGCAGTTATTTTCTAGTTTCATTCGATAACATGATCTCAAAAAAGTTTCCATATAATGTTCCCCATTTAGGGAAGTCCTGATTTGTCATAATCATTTTCTGCAATTTTGATTCACAAAGATCGTCACCGCTAGGAGAAGTCATTTTTAATCCCTTGCAGATACTCATCAGCTTTTCACAGGTTAAGGTTTTATTATCCCAGAAAGGAGGATGTACAGCCAAAAATATATTCAGGTTCTTTACTGATTTAGATACAATTTTTAAATCTTCTAATATTAATTGTTCTGCACCTTCTATATCTATTTTTAAAAAAATATTATTAAAAATTCCAATATCATTTATATAACTCCTGAGAGAAATTGTAGATACTTCATAGTGTCCCTCTTTTGATATCATTGAGTTGCTTGAGATCTTTTTACCAAATTTTACGATATCCCCGTCTTCATTAGAAACACATTTGTTGGATAAAGTAACTAGTTCTCTTAAACTCTTATTCGCATTAATTGTTTTTTGTAGTAATTTATAGCTGATAGGGTTTGCTTCAACAGCGTGTATTTTCTTACAGCCAATTTCAGAAGCCCACATTGAGCAGATTCCCACCCAAGCACCTAAATCTATAAAAGTTGTCTCACTACTTAGATGTTTTTTAATGTTCGCGTATGTCTCGGGTTCCCAACTCTCTCTTTTATATTCTCTCCAAAATTCATGAGGTGTAACCCTAAAAGTTGTATTTAAAATATTAATTTTGTCGTAAAATCCGCTAAATCTTTTAATTTTAATTATAAAGTTTAGAAACTGATAATAAGGTCTTATGATTTCTCTTACTAGTTTAGAAAATGTAAACTTTATGAATTTATTTTTGTGCATATATTAAATGAGTTCTAGGTATTTCTCTATGGCAATGGGCGTCGTAAATTTATCATCAATCGGGATTTGAAAGCGCTTAGGTGTTTCGATTGCTTCCTTTAGAAGTTGAACGAAATCATCGATATCATCTGTTTCGAAGAGATTCTCCGAAGGCAAAATCTCATTTGGACCGCTGGGGCAATCGGAACTGATGGTTGGCGTTTTCAGGCATATGGATTCGAGCAAAACCACTCCTAAGCCCTCATAGTCTGAACAAAGCACATGTAGTAGCGCCGCTTTGATATAAGGGTAGGGATTTTTTCGAAAGCCCATGAAGTGAACGCGATCTTTGATGCCTAGCTGCTTAGCCAAGTCTTTGGCGTCCCTCAAGAGTGGTCCCTGTCCTATGAAGACCAAGGGCTCTTGGCAATTGATGGCTGCGAATGCCCGAATGAGGCGATCCTGGCGCTTCTGTTCTTTGAATTTTCCCACGCAAATAATGGCGTTCGGGATAATGTCATCGGGTGATTCACATGCTGCGGCTTCAATTTCTGTTACGTCAATGGGGTTGTGAATGGTTGATATTGGCGGGAGTGTTTGTTGGCTAAGTAACTCCCGCATATCATTTTCTACCCCCCTCGATACGCAAATGCTAGGCTTGGATTCATACAACCGCTTACGTTCGGCAAGTTCATGCTGTTGCTGTTTGGAATTATTAAACGCGACCTCTTTTTGAGTGGTGTTATGGATAATAAAGTGGACTCCTGGTAATTTGCTATAGGCTAGAATTCGGTCCGAAGGCATTAAGTTTGACAGCACGAGATCTGGGGTGCCGGCGTGTTTTTTAATAAAGCGGTCGAGCCAGGGAGCGGTTAGGAGTCCGCGAAGTCGGCGGGGAATCCAGCGGAATCCTTTCTCTGAAAAAATATGAACAGAAATGGATTCAGGAACCGGTAATTCAATATGTCGTTTGAAGCAAATGATGGAGGCACGGTGACCGGCTTCTATAAATCCACTCGCAAGCGTTATGACAACCCGCTCGGCACCGTTACCCTTGAGGTCATTTATGACTAAAACAACATTACGTTGGGGTTCCATGATCGAATTAAAGTGTATCTTTTGAAGGTATGATTTCTTTAGATTCTGCTGTAGTAAGTGCGCGCGCTTTTCGCAGGGCGATTTTTAGCTGGGCAAGTAATCTTCGCCAACGAAAAGGTAGGGCCATCTTTGCTTTAGGTTTATCGACGTGGTGAATGTGGGTCTGAGTTTCCAGAGGGCATTCGATGCCGTAGAGGTGACAACAGTCGAGTTGAAGGGCTGCGGCAGGCTCGATTTGTCCGTGGAGGAGGTTAGGTCCCGCCGCAATGATGGCATCTGCAAGGCCTAGGCCGCGGGTTTCGATCCAATTGAGGAGTTTTTTTGCGCCGTCGGGCCAGAGGACGTAGGCTGCGGCTCCGCTTTTGTTCTGTATTAGTTTAGAGATTTTAAAATCCTCAATCAGCGGAGTTTTCTTTTTACTAACGGTTTTACGCCTGCCGCGGGTTTCCAAATTTACACAATCATAATTTTGATAGGCTTCGAGGGCATGAAGGATCGTGCTAGCTTTGGAACAGAGGAGTGCGTCGTCTTCCAAAATGAGATGTGGACAGTTTGAGTCTACGACGATCTGCCATGCCTTTGTGTGGCTAAGGCAGCAAGCAACCTCGGTATAACGTAGCGGGCGTTCCCAGTCATAAGCTTTCGTTAGATAGGTGTCCGTATCGAGCGTATCCGCATCAATTGCCTCTACGCGCTCAAACTCGATTCCAAGACCTTCAAGTTGTCCTGCTTGGAAATCCATGCGCTCACAAGAGCGTGCTAAATTTATGACGAGGGCCCGCATTGCTTTTACCACCAGACCGTATTTTTGCGGGTGTGTTTCTCTTTCATGCGTTTGTAGGCGGTTTCATGGATGTTTACGCGGTGGAAGAGCTCCTTCAGTATGAGAGAAGTTGGAGGTGCTTCTGGTAGGCTATCGAGACGCCAGCGCATATTGCGAAGGGTGTCGTCGGTTTCGATGACGAAAACGGAGGTTCCGTCAAAGAGGGGTATTCTTTCATTTTGAAGCGTTTCAATTTGCTTGGGATCGGTGGGCATTGTTTGCGTCTTGCAGGCAAAGCGTTCACTTTCGTAGACCTTGCAGGTGTTGATCAGGGTCACTGCGCTAAAGGCGTAAGCCCGAGTGAGGGGATCCGGGTGGTGATCAATGAAGCTATCGACAGCAGAAATTAGCCAACGGGTATTGAGACGTTCGATGAGAAATGCATACTCGGCCTCCCATAGCTCGGCGAATTTGCGGAAGCTTTCTTTGGCTTGGAAACCGCGCCGCAACAGTACATTTAGTTTTGCATGGTAATATTCCAGTTCCGTTGCGCCATGAAATTCCTTTCGCAGATTATTTAGGTGAGCCTGCAGATCATTTTCCGAACCATGAGTATAGCTCTTGCACTCGGCGTCTACCACTTCGTGCTTCATGCGGTCAAAATCTGCCCTTTCAGCAGTTATTTTTGAAGCGCCAAAGCGTCGGCGGTGCTGTTTGAAAGAAAGGAAGCGTTCAAAAGCAGATTTTTTTCGCCGGGGCATGATTATTTCGTTATCTTATTTGTGTTATTCAGAAGCAAAACTTACGAGTCTGCATGTAAGTGGCGAGACCAATCCGCTGCTTTGGTGTGCGACTGAATTGAGGCTGCGCAGTGGTTTTCGCGGCCTAGTTTTGTAATTTTGACTCCCCCTGAATCTGCATAATAATCAGGATTGAGTGTAGTTTCAGGATTTGAACAAATTGAGAGATATTTAAATAACTAATGAGTCGAGGATCTTCATGGGCGATTTACGATTGGCGGCACACTTTTCCAGGAAATTTTTGATTAGTTTTGGGATTGGTTTGATATAAGTGAGTAGGTTGCAGTAAAAGATAAAATTATATTACTTAAGCGATCGAAATTCGCTCGAGCATTAATTTCTTAAAGCAGAGGTATACGTATCGCAGACCCGCCAAGTGATGGCTTTCATGAAATACCGCATCGAACTGTCATCTTTGCTAATAAGATGGTTTTTTAATGCTTAAAATAGCGGCATACAAGTCGTTTGCAGTCGGGAATACGAACCTTTTGAAAATTTTCTCTGATTTAACGCTCGCAACAAAATTAAATTTGGGTATTGAGTCGAGGATTGCAATGACAAGGACTGCCAAAGAAAAACTGGAAGGGCTGGAAGGCTTCGAGAAACTCGACATTGGTGAACTCTATTATATTGGGGATCGCAAGTTCCTCGACAGCGGTTTGGCCAGATATCGGCAGTTCGCGGTTGAAAGCCTAGAGTGGGATGGCAAGGCGAAGCAAATGACGGCTCTTGTCGAAGGGCATGGGCATCATACCTGCGAGATTATACTCAAGGTCAGTGACGGCCGCCTTTTTCACGAGTGTGAGTGCCCTGATTGCAAAAACTACGGAGGCTGTAAGCAAGCAGTCGCGGCGGCGGCGGCTATGTTCCTTTCCGTCCAAGGGCAGAGCGTGGCTGGCATCGACATGCCCGACGACTATGCGCAAGAATTGCGTAAGCAACTTGGCTACCGCGATGTTGGTGGTGATGGCCACATGGGCGAGGAGGAAATGCCCGAGCAGACGGTCGAGTTTGAGCTCACCGAGGTCGATGCCTACGGTAACCTTGGTTTTAGTATAGAGGGGCCAGTGCCTAAAGACTTTCTGGCAGACTTTGGTATCACGATGAGCGCGAGCTATGGCTTCCGCTTGTCTAGGGAGTTCAGCCTCGTCAATCCAGGGTCGAATCTGGAGTCCTTTCTAAAAAAAGCTAAAGTTGCCAAGATTAAGGTGTCTTCCATTTTGGAGGGTGACACCCACCTTTTGAGGATGGCCAGGCAGACCGCGCACATGGAGATCCTGCACGCACTCTCAGGCGACCGAGTTGTGCGTCGTATGCTTTTCTTAGATCCAAAGGGCGAGGAGCTTGATGTCGTCCATTTGATTCCTAACAGCTCACTTGTGCTGCTATCGGACAGCCGCGTTTGCAAAGTTCATTCTAGCGACCTCGGCCTTGCGGGTGACCTAGGGCCACTGCGCATGGATTTGGAAACGGAGGCTTTTAACGAACAGAATTTAACGCCGCAATCATCCAGCAATGCCTATCTTTTCGCTGTTAAAGGCGCAAAAAAGAAGCCTAAGCAGGTCAGGCCAAAGGATGTGCAGATCGAGCTTGATCTCACCGCGATGGAAAACGTGGCGGGAGAATGGGAGGCCTTTGAATTTGATCTCCGGCTCAATCTCGACGGTTGTCGCGTAGAGCTTTACGAGTTGCAGTCGCGCTTTCTCGCTCCAGTGCTTCACGTTTACGCGGGCAAGCTGCTCAGTGCGAAGCGACGCGTGCGTGCGCTTTCCGACCTGCTTCGCCGTGTGCTCTCCTCCGAGCAAGCTGCTGACGCTCTGGGTATTGAAGCATACGAGCCCGATTACCCTGAGCTCTTTGATCCTAATTATCGTGTCGGTGTCTGTGAGATTGCGGAAAAGTTGGTGCAATCGCTCGAAACCTATGGGGCTGATTATGAAGTCACGCTAGCGGATAACGATGCCCAACGCTGGCTACGTGGCGAGCTTGATTTGCGCAAAGTCGCCATGCTGCTTTTCAGCTTAAGTGATGCCACTAGTCGCGCCGACCTACTCAACCTTGAAGAGGGTACGATTGAACTCGTTCAGCCTGAGGCGGGCGCAGAAGCTTTGCAGCGCATTGTTTCCGTCTGCCGGTCGCTCGGCATTCAAGTCCAATTTAACGAGCAAGCTATTCGCTCTGAGCCGCTTAGCATTTCCGTTGATACCAAGGCTTCCGGCTCCGACATCGACTGGTTTCAGCTACATCCATCGATTCGTTGTGGCGACCGAACGATCGCCCCCGAGGAGTGGCAGAAACTCATTCTAGGGCAGCTCTTGATCGAGGATAAGGATGGTAGCCTGATTATGCCACAAATCGAAAGCGGCGAGAGCGGCCTCGAAATGCTTGCTGAACTGCTGCGCCCACGCCGCAAAAAGCCCGACGGCACCAAGGCCAAGGACGATGACGCCTTACAAGTTTCTCGCCTCGAGATGCTTGAATGGATCATGTTACGTAGACACGGTGTAAGAGTCACCCTGCCAGAGGAAGCCGAAAATCTCTTTTCTAGTCTTTCGCAGTTCAACGGCGTAGGCGAGTTTGTGAAGCCGGCTAGTTTGAAAGCCGAGTTGCGCCCCTACCAACAAGAGGGCTGTGCGTGGATTGATTTTCTTTACCGCCACCGCTTTGGTGCCTGCCTCGCCGACGATATGGGTCTGGGGAAAACGGTGCAAACAATCGGCTTCCTCGCGCAATTCTTTGAGCAGAATCCCGACCACAAAAAAGCCCCCGTCCTCATTGTGTTACCGCCCAGCCTTGTATTTAATTGGCAAGAAGAGTTTGCCCGTTTTGCGCCGAGCCTCAAAGTCACTGAATGTTTGAGAAAGGGTGCGTGGCACAAGGCACTCGATGATTCTCAAATTCTATTGACCACTTACGACCGAGTTCGTCTCGACCTAAGCCCGATCGAGGGTAACCGCTTCGAGATTGTGGTTTTTGACGAGGCGCATAACCTTAAAAACGTTTCTGCTGCGAGGACCAAAGCTGCCGCTCAGATCGCACGCCGCTTTACGCTTTGCTTGACTGGCACCCCGGTGGAAAATAACGCCTCTGAGTTCTACTCCGTCATGTCCGCAGCAGTGCCTGGGATCTTCGGCACTCTCAAGGCCTTTAAAGAAAACTTCCGCGAGGCACCAGACCGTATTCTCGGCCGCTCACGTCCCTTCATTTTACGCCGCACTAAGGAAAAGATTCTTAGGGATCTTCCAAAGAAGGAAGAACACGAACTATTCCTTGAAATGTCGCCCATGCAGAAAGAGATCTACACGCGCACCGTCGCTGAGGTCAAAGCGGAGGTGGCTGAGGCCTACGAAGATCGCCCCGAACAACAAGCCGGCATCGTTGCGCTCGCTGCGATTCTACGCCTACGCCAAGTATGCGTTAGCCCCGAGTTGTTAGGCAAACAACTGCCGGAGCACGCGCCAAAATTCGACTACATGGCGGACAAGCTCGAAGAGCTTCAGGCCGAAGGTCATGGCGCGCTCATTTTCAGTCAATTCATTGGTGGTCTTGATCAAATGGAAGCGGTCGCCAAAGAGCGTGGCATCGATTACCTCCGCATGGATGGTCGCACTCCTGTCACCAAGCGCAAGGAGATTGTCCAACTCTTCCAAAGTGGGAAGGGCCCTGCCTTCTTTTTTATCAGTCTCAAAACTGGTGGTGTTGGTCTGAATCTAACGCGTGCCAACTATGTCTTTCACCTAGATCCCTGGTGGAATCCTGCGGTGGAGAATCAAGCCAGCGACCGTGCACATCGCATCGGTCAGACTAGCTCTGTTTTCGTCCAGCGCTTAATCATGCAGTATAGCATCGAAGCTCGTATGTTGGAATTGAAAGCCCGCAAAGCAGAGCTCTTCAAACAATTAGTCGAAGAACCTAGTTCTAAGTCCGCGAAAGCAGGCCTGACGCGTCAAGATTTCGATTATCTGCTGAATGGGTAAATTGTGGCGCCTGAACTAAGCTAGGTCTGTTGTGCTAAGGCGGTCTTCAGCTTCCTCGAGGGGAAGTTTTCTGGTGCCTTAATCCCCGCTTGGCTGGCATCCAGTCTTGACTGACTACACACTTCTGTCTTCAGACTTACTGGTAAAATGATCGATATTAAGTTTCTTCGCGAGCAACCCGACGTCGTCTGTGCTGCCGTTGCCCACAAAAAATTCAAGACCGATATCGATGCAGTCTTGGAACTGGACACTGTGCGTCGCACTAAAATCACTGAGGCGGAGCAAGCACGTGCTGCGCAGAAGGCCGCCAACAAGGAAATGGCGGCGCTAGCCAAGGGTTCGCCCGAGTTCATGGAAGCGGTCAAAGGCATGAAGGCCATCGCCAACCGTGCTAAAGATCTGGAAGCTGAAGCCAAAGCAGCTGATGAGGCCTTTCAAGAAGTCTTTCTCTCGATCCCTAATTTGCCCGATCCATCCGTTCCTGTGGGTAAGGGCGAAGATGGAAACGTGGTTGCTTCGACCCATGGAGACGCCAATGTGGATTTTCCGCATGCTATGCCGCATTTCGATATCCCTTGGTTTGAGTCGCGGATCGACTTCGCCCGTGGGGTGAAAACGGCTGGTGCAGGCTTCCCTTTTTATGTGGGCGAAATGTCGCGCCTAGTGCGTGCTTTGATCAATTTCTTTTTGGAGGAGGCTCGCCTCAATGGATACGAGGAGGTGCTGCCTCCGATTGTAGTCAATGCCGAGAGCGCCACCGCCACCGGTCAGTTGCCTGACAAAGAGGGGCAAATGTATGTCGACGAGAACGAAGGCCTTTATTTGATTCCGACCGCTGAGGTGCCAGTGACCAATTTCTACCGAGACGAGATTCTCGATGCTGGTGACCTGCCCATTATGCGCTGCGCCTACACGCCTTGTTTCCGCCGTGAGGCTGGCAGTTGGGGCGCGCACGTTCGCGGGCTTAACCGCCTGCACCAATTCGACAAGGTTGAGCTAGTCAAATGGACAGACGCTGAGAGTTCGATGAAAGAGCTGGAAAAACTCCGCGATAATGTGGAGTCGACCCTTCAGAAGCTGGATCTGCCTTACCGCGTGCTCCGCATGTGCACGGGCGAGATTGGCTTCCCCCATGCCAAGCAATACGACATCGAAGTTTTTGCGGCGGGACAGAAACGCTGGCTCGAAGTGTCGAGCTGTTCGAATTTTACCGACTTCCAGGCGCGCCGAGCTGGTATCCGCTATCGTGGCGCCGACGGCAAGCCCGTGACCGTGCATACGCTCAATGGATCTGGCCTAGCCGTGCCTAGGGTGCTTGCTGCAATTCTCGAAAACCACCTTCAAGCTGATGGCCGAGTGAAAGTGCCCGAGTGCCTGCAATACTGGATGCGCCAAGAATACATTGGCGAAACGAACTAGGTTTATTGCAGCTTGATTGCCTATTTTAGAGACCAATCCCCGGGTGTGAATATTAGGCAGTGTGAAGGATTCGCCTATTTGAATTTAGGGACTGACACAAGCTTGCTATCTGCCTTTGTGACTTCAAAATTCTAAACAATGGAATTTCTACAAGAAGCTATTGCCTCGCGAAACATCGTTTTCTGGATCATTCTTGTGGTCCTATTGATTCTTTTATTTAAGATTCTCAAAAGTGTTGGTAAGTGTATCCTGAAGCTGATCTTAATTATTGGAATTGTTGCACTACTTGTGAAGTTTTTCCCGGGACTCTTCGAGCCTCTGATTGATTTTGTGCGCGACGCTTGGCTCGGTGATCAAAGCCCTGACAAGCCCTGATAGCCCTGATAAATCTGTGAGTGTTCTAGCCAAGCGGCCATTTCTGCTTTCTTAGGCTGTAATTTGGCATTGCACGCCCCACAGGTCCGCGTTTGCTATCTATCCCAATGTCAAAGCAGTTAAAAACAGCAATTTCTCCGACTCGTGAGGAGGATTACCCCGAGTGGTATCAGCAGGTCGTTAAGGCAGCCGATCTGGCCGAAACCTCGCCCGTGCGTGGTTGCATGGTGATCAAGCCCTGGGGCTATGCAATATGGGAAAATATTCAGGGAGATCTCGACCGTCGTTTTAAGGAGACCGGTCACAAAAATGCTTACTTTCCGCTATTTATTCCTATGAGCTTCTTGCAAAAAGAGGCGGACCACGTCGAGGGCTTTGCCAAAGAATGTGCCGTCGTCACTCATTCGCGCCTCGAAGCTGATGAAGATGGCAAGCTGCAGCCTGCAGTGCCACTCGAAGAGCCGCTCATCGTGCGCCCGACTTCAGAGACGATCATCGGTGAACTATTTTCCAAATGGGTGCAGTCTTACCGCGACTTGCCACTGCTTATCAATCAGTGGGCCAACGTCGTCCGCTGGGAGATGCGCACGCGTCTCTTTTTGCGAACTGCCGAGTTTCTCTGGCAAGAGGGGCACACCGTTCACGCGAGCTCTGAGGAGGCGATGGCGGAGACCCGCCAGATACTCGATGTGTATGCCGATTTTGCGGAAAATTTTATGGCGATGCCTGTGCTGACGGGTGAAAAGACCGTAGCGGAGCGCTTCCCAGGTGCGGATGCTACCTTCGCGATTGAGGCGATGATGCAAGACCGTAAGGCTCTTCAAGCGGGCACTTCTCACTTCCTGGGTCAAAACTTTGCTAAGTCCAGTAACATTAAATACCTCAGCGCCAAAGGGAATGAAGAGTTTGCTTGGACGACTTCATGGGGTGTGTCCACGCGTCTTGTCGGTGGTTTGATTATGACACATTCGGATGACGATGGTCTCGTGTTACCGCCACGCATTGCACCCTCGCATGTCGTTATCATTGCGGTCACACCGAAGGAGGAGACGCGCCAGCAGGTGATCGACTACTGCCTCGAGCTCAAGCAACAATTACAAGACCAGAACTACATGGATGGGCGTGTGCGCGTTGAGTACGACGACCGCGATATTCGAGGCGGTGAAAAGGCATGGGGCTGGATCAAGAAGGGCATCCCGCTTCGCGTCGAGATAGGACCTCGCGATATGGAAGCAGGTACTGTCTTCGTAGGTCGCCGCGATCGAGGACCAAAGGACAAAGAGAGTATGCCAGTAGAGCAATTTGTTAGTGGTATCGCTAATTTGCTCGATGAGATGCAGGCTGGTTTATTAGCCAAAGCCAAAGCCTTCCAGAAAGAGCACACTCGCGAGATCACGACCGAGGCTGACTTTGTCGAATTTTTCACACCAAAGAACGTCGACGCGCCCGAAATACACGGTGGTTTCGCTTCAATGGGCTTCTGCTGCGATTCTGAACTCGAAGATAAGATCGCTAAAGAATATAAAGTGACGGTGCGTTGTATTCCCAGCGCGACTGCCGACGAAGTCGTGCCCTGTGTCTTCACCGGCCAGCCTGGCAAGCGCGTGATCTTTGCCAAGAGCTATTAAAAGGGCTGCGTAAAACACCCTTTGGGTGCACCGTCTTTTAGCGACAATGTTATACCTAGAGGATGCCCGTTGTTTGATTAGGCCACAAGTAAGTCTATAAAGAAGAGTGCGATCACAGTTAAGCTGATTCCAAAATTTAGGGCGAAAGCTAGGATGCCGCCGATGACCGTGCCGATGCCTGCTTTGCTACCATCTTGAAGTGTGCGTCCTGCCGCCAGTTCGCCGAGCACCGCACCAAGAATGGGTCCTAAGACCAGCCAGAGGAGCGGAGGCGGTATGAAAAATCCGATAAAAGCCCCGAGGAATGCACCCATTGTGCCCTTCCATGTAGCGCCAAATTTACGCGCACCCCATGCGCTTAAGACAAAGTCAGCGATTTGCCCTATAAGCATCAGCAGACCAGCGATGATCACGATCTTCCAAGTCACCGAGTCCTCTGGACCCATCCATAGGCGGTGGGTAATCACACCGACCCAGACAATCAATGTGCCTGGGACGATTGGCAGCAGGGAGCCCAAGAGCCCTATTATGAAGATCACCGAGCAAAGGCCCAGTGCCGTGTATTCCATTGGTGTCATATTAATTCCTAAATCAGAATTGTACAAAAGCATAGTCCCCCACATTGCCGATCTTTTTCCTCATTCAGCCGCTGTCGAATTTGCATTTGCCATTTCTGGGGAGCCGCGCAGATTCGCGGTTTGCTATGACAGACCAGACCGCCACACCCGACAACTCGCACGATCTTTATGCCGTGCGCCTACAAAAGCTAAAAAATCTTTGCAAAGAGGCGCGAAACCCCTTTGCCGCTAATTGCGAGCAGAGCCACAGCTCCGAAGAGGCAGTCAAACTCTATAAAGAGGATGCCACTGACGAAACGCAACCCAAGGTCTCCGTGGCCGGACGCATTGTCGTCTTCCGCATCATGGGCAAGGCTAGCTTTATTAAGATCCAAGACCGCGACGGTCAGATCCAAGCCTACGTCACTCGCGACGAATTGCCAGATGGCGAATACAACACCTATTTCAAGAAGCTCGACCTCGGCGATATCATCGGCATCACAGGCCGTCTTTTTAAGACCAAAACCGGGGAGATTACTGTCCGCGCCGAAAGCTACACGCTCGTATCCAAGTCCCTTCGTCCACTACCCGAAAAGTGGGCAGGCCTGACAGACGACGATAAAATTTATCGTCAGCGATACCTAGACCTCATCGTCAACCAAGAGTCACGCGGACGTTTCCGTCAGCGCTCCAAGATTATTCAAGAGATGCGTAAATATCTCTGGCAACGCGACTTCACCGAAGTCGAAACGCCCATGCTGCAATCCCTGGCAGGCGGAGCCGCTGCGCGCCCTTTCGTTACGCACTCTAATGCCCTCGACTGTCAGTTCTATATGCGTATCGCACTAGAGCTCTACCTCAAGCGGATGCTCGTTGCTGGCGAAGATCGTGTCTTCGAGATCGGTCGTGTCTTTCGCAACGAGGGACTCTCTCGCCGCCACAACCCTGAGTTCACCATGCTCGAACTCTATCAAGCTTACACCGACTTCCGGGGCATGATGGAGCTCACCCAAGGCCTCATCCAGCACGTCGCGAAGACCGTTATCGGTAGTCTCGAAATTACCCGACCTGACGGCAGCACTATCCACCTAGACGGAGAGTGGCGCGAAGTAAAATATAAGGATCTCATCATCGAAGCCACTGCCGACGCGGACTGGTTCAGTCACTCGCGTGAAGACAAGCTGTCCAAAGCCCGCGCTCTCAACATTGAGGTCGACGGCGAACTAGAAGACTACGAGATCACTAACAACGTCTTCGAAAAGTTGATCGAACCGACGCTCATTCAGCCTACCTTCGTCACGCACATCCCACGCGAGCTTTGCCCATTGGCTAAGATTACTCAAGGCGACGACAGCACGATCGACGTCTTCGAACTCTGCATCAACGGCCAGGAAATTGCCCCCGCATACTCCGAACAGAACGATCCGATCATCCAGCGCAAGATGTTCGAAGATCAAGTCGGCGAGGAGCAGCAGGATATGGATACTGACTTCCTGACAGCGCTCGAGCATGGTATGCCTCCCGCAGGCGGCATGGGCTTGGGAATCGATCGCCTCATCATCCTCCTAACGGGAGCTGAAAGCATTCGTGACACCATCCTTTTTCCTAGTTTAAAGCCTCTTACATCAGAAGCCTCAAAGAGCTAAAATAGAAGCGAAAATTGGTCGCTTAGGCTACATGCTAACGAAAATCGCTGTCTACTCGTTTGAGCAGAATATAATAAGGCACTCACTTGACACTTTCCGCAGCTTTGTTATGTTTGTATTATTAATTCAACTTTTCTTACATTATGTTCAGTCTTCGTTTACATCCTAAATTTAGTTCCTTTTTTGCACGCATCACTGTAGTTGCTTTTTGCTACGTCGCTTACAGTTCTACTGCGACTGCTCTGGTTCCATCCACGATCTATGTGAGCGAGGGCATTTATTC
>CESN01100185.1_pt1 | contig 13287 bp, 10 predicted proteins | sample 531181 | NCBI WGS metagenome assembly CESN01 (sample SAMEA2621990, study PRJEB7988) | marine metagenome | isolation source: saline water (ENVO:00002010), including
CTGCTGGAGCTTGGGGAGCTGCAACGTCAGCCGCCGATGGTTGTATTGACATCCCTGCTCAAACTAAAAAAGAAGAAGTAGATACTTTTGAATTAGGTGTGAAGACCGATCTATTAGATGGTCAATTAAGACTTAATGCGAACTACTTCATGTCTGATTATTCTAATCTTCAAATAGCTTCGGTTATCGCTGCGACGACTTATAACTTTAACTCAGATGCAGAAATTTCAGGGGCCGAAGTAGAGCTTACTTATGTTCCAACTGATGTGCCTAACTTAAGAGTAGACTTTATGTTGTCGCTCTTAGATACGGAATTAACATCAGATGATAGGAGAATCAACCCATTCAATAAATTAGGAATAGGTACTAAAAATGACATCTCTACTACTCATCACGAGATTAAATGTACAGCGATTCTTTATCGAGCAACTGGTTGTATTGGTAATAACTTTGTTGTCGCGAAAGCTGATCTTTTAGCTAAAGGACCTGCTGGAGTTGGAGCTGCAGGTGGTGTCGGCGGTGATGGCACTATTTCTACTACTGAATGGTTAACTGGATTAGGAACTATTGCAGGGTTCGCTTTATCTCCAGTTAATGTAACTTCGCTCCCAACTTATGGGGACAGAAGTTGTTACGATAATGAAGCAGACTGTTCTGGTACTTTCTATGATATTCCTACTATTACAGGATCGTCTCAGTCCTTGAAAGGCAACCAACTGCCTCAAGCACCGGAATACTCTGGTAATTTGAGTGTCAGTTATGACTTTAGAACTGCGAATGGATATACATTAATCCCAACAGTAAGTTATTACTTCCAAGATGACTCTTTCTCAACTGAGTACAATGCTACCATTTCAGATATTATAGAGTCTTGGGATGAAGTAAATCTTGGGTTGGTAGTAATTCCGCCTCAAGGAGACTGGTCTATAAAAGCCTATGCAAGAAACGTAACAGATGAAGATAATGTTACTACTAAGTACAACTCGACGGATATTACAGGTAACTTCCAATCATGGCAGTACCGTGATCCTAGAACGCTTGGTATGGAATTCACAATGAATTTCTAAATTCATAGAATTTCCAATTAAAAAGCCCTGTTTCGACAGGGCTTTTTTTTGAAATAGAATTAGATAATAGAAAACAAATTCTTTATAATCTCTCTCTGTTTAAAAAAAATTAAACAATATTTTAGGAGAAAAAATGAAAACAGCAGTAATAGTAGATAGCGTCCGAACTGGATTAGCTAAATCTTTTAGGGGAGGCTTTAATCAAACTCGTGCCGACGATATGACAGCTCATTTAGTCAATGCGCTATTAGAGAGAAATCCTGGATTAGATCCGTCTTTGGTAGAAGATATGATTTTAGGTTGTGGAGCACCAGAAGGAGCTCAGGGCCATAATATTGCAAGAAATGCGGCTGTATTGTCTAATCTGCCAATAGAAGTAGGCGGTACTACAGTTAATCGTTACTGTTCTTCAGGCTTACAGACTGTGGCTATGGCAGCAACTCAAGTTCAAAGTGGTTTTTCAGATTGTATTATTGCAGGTGGAGTTGAATCCATTAGCACTACTCAAGGAAATACCAATATGCATATGTATGTAAATGATAAATTAGCAGCTGACGTTCCAGGTATTTATCATGCAATGGGGCAAACAGCAGAATGTGTAGCAAAAAGATATGACGTTTCTAGAGAAGCTCAAGATGAATATGCGTTATCTAGTCAACTGAGAACAGCTGCAGCTCAAGAAGCTGGTCTCTACAGCGATGAAATCGTTCCAATGGACACGACAATGAAATTGGTTAACAAAGAATCTGGAGAAGAAAAAGACGTCGAAGTCACTGTAGATAAAGACGATTGCAATCGACCTGAAACAACAATTGAAGGATTGCAATCTTTAAAACCAGTCTTTGATCCAGAAAATGGTTCTGTGACTGCTGGTAATTCGTCGCAACTTTCTGATGGAGCTTCAGTAACTTTAGTCATGAGCGAAGACAAAGCTAAAGAAATGGGCTTAACTCCAAAACTTTATTTCAGAGGCTTTACAGTCGTTGGTTGTCAGCCAGATGAAATGGGCATAGGGCCAGTCTATTCAATTCCGAAATTACTAAAATCAGCGGGCTTATCAATTGAAGATATTGATCTTTGGGAACTTAATGAAGCTTTCGCTTCGCAGGTTGTATACATCAGAGATCAACTAAAACTTCCTAGCGATAAATTGAATGTGAATGGTGGTTCAATTTCTATTGGACATCCTTTTGGTATGACTGGGTCAAGACAGGTTGGTCACATGGCTAGAGAACTCAACAGAAGAGACGGTAAATACGGCATCGTCACCATGTGTGTTGGCGGCGGCATGGGAGCAACTGGCCTTTTTGAAGCTTACAAAGCTTAAGTAGACCTATTCCGTATCTTTCATGAAAGATTCGGATGAGTTTGCAATACTCAAAAAAGTATTCAAAAATTTGGGGAATCAATATTTTGATTCCTCAAATTTATTAATAGGGCCTGGAGACGACGCGGGTTTATTTCAGGCAAAAAAAGAATTAATTTTTTCAACCGACACCTCAGTTGAAAACATTCATTTTCCGAAAGGCTTAAATGCAAAGAAGATTGCATATAGATCCTGTGCTGTAGCTGCAAGTGACATAGCCGCATGCGGTGGAGAACTAAAGTGGCTAGCCGTCTCGCTCACTACTTCCTCAAAAGATAGAAACTGGATAGAAGATTTTTCAAAGGGCATTAGGGAGTTTTCCGATTCTTATAAAGTACCAATAATTGGAGGCGATCTAACCTCAGGTAAGGAAATTTCTATTTCTATTGGAGTTTGTGGAGAAATTGAAAAAAAATATTTCATGAGAAGAAGCGGTGCTAGAGAAAATGACCATATTTTTGTTACAGGTGATTTAGGAGAAGCTTTTATTGGTTTAAATCTATTAAAAAATAAAAAGCAAAAATTATCCTCAAAAGAAAAAATTTATCTGAAGAGATTTTTAAAGCCAGATATTGAAATTGCATTTAGTCAGGATTTATCTAAGTTAGCTAATAGTTGTATAGACATTTCAGATGGCTTACTGGGCGATCTTAAGCACATTTGTGAAGAAAGTAATTTGGGCGCAAAAATATTTTTGGAAGATATACCATTTATCGGTGAATATAAAAATGCATTAACTTGTGGTGACGATTATCAACTCTGTTTTACCGCGAGTTCTAAAAATCTTGAAAGGATCTATAAAATTGCTCGAAATCATAAAATAAAATTATCAACAATAGGAAGCATGAAAAAGAGTAAAGGAATTTCAGTTTTCTCAAATGGAAAAAAAATAGCTCTTAAAAAAGCTGGGTATAATCATTTTAAATGAAAAAGTTTCCCATCTTAAAAAATCCAAGTCACTTTTTTGCAACTTTATTTGGCATTGGTTTATTGCCTCTAGCTCCTGGAACATGGGGCTCTTTGTTTGGTTTGATTTTGTTTTTATATACTGGAGTTTATTTATCTATCAGCCAAGAATTATTTTATTTTTTTCTTCTATGCATTATTTCTTTATCATTTATAGTTTGTTATTTTGCTACCAAAGATTTAGATAACAATGAAAAAGATCAAAAATCTATCGTCATAGATGAGTTGGCTGGAGTTTGGCTAGCTTTCACTCCTGTTGCTGGGGTCGTAATGATGAAGGAGTTTTTAATTTATTCATTTGTGGCGTTTTTTCTTTTTAGAATTTTTGATATTTGGAAGCCCTATCCGATAAATATAATAGATAGGGGGATAAAAAACTACTTTGGAGTTGTTTTGGACGACTTAATTGCTGGAGTTTATGCAGCGATTACAGTGATTCTAATTTCTTATTTATTTTAGTAAGTAATTCTTTTTTGGTTAATTTAGAAGCTTCTTTTTGATCATCTGGCGAACCCACTACTGGAAACTCATCTGAAACACCAAAATTAAGTACGCTTGTATTTAAATAATTTGCGTTCATAAATTCATTTACACCTGAACCTGCACCTCCAGCAATTACATTTTCTTCAACAGTTACAAAGAGCTTATGGGTTTCGCTTAACTCCTTCAAAAGTTTCTCATCTAAAGGCTTAACAAATCTCATATCTATCAAGGTTGTATCTAGTTCAGACGCAACTTCTTTGGAAATGTTTAATAAACTACCGAACGATAATATTGCAATTCCAGAAGAATCTTTTCTTCTTAATACATTTGCCTTTCCCAATTCAATTTCATCTCCAACTTTATTTATATTTTCCCCAGGAGCATTACCTCTTGGGTATCTAACAGCTACAGGACCTTTGTGGGAATAACCGAAATTCAGCATTTGCCAGCATTCATTTTCATTTGATGGAGCCATAATAATTAAATTAGGAACACACCTAAGGTAGGTTAAATCAAATATTCCAGCATGAGTTGCACCATCTTCACCAACAAATCCGGCTCTATCAATAGCCAAAAGTATATCTAAATTTTGAATTGCAACATCATGGATAAGCTGATCATAAGCTCTTTGCAGAAAGGTAGAATATATAGCTAGAATAGGTTTCTTGCCTTCACAAGCTAAACCGGCGGCGAAAGTCATGCTGTGTTGTTCCGCAATTGCAACATCATAAAATTGATCTGGAAATCTTTCAGCAAACTCTGTCATTCCAGATCCTTCTGACATTGCCGGAGTAATAGCAACCAAATCATTATCTCCCGATTCAGCCTTTTCACACAACCATTCGCCAAAAACATCTTGATACTTCGGACCTTTATTTTTGCTAGAAGAGGGCTTGCTATTAGAAAGGGCATGAAAGGTAATTGGATCTTTCTCCGCAGGAATAAAACCTTTGCCTTTCTTAGTAACCAAATGAAGAAAAACAGGACCTGAGAGATTATTAATATTCTTTAGGGTCCTCACTAAATCTTTCAGGTTATGACCATCCATAGGTCCTATGTATTGAAATCCCAATTCTTCAAATAAAGCACCAGGAGATAAAAAACCTTTGATAGAAGTTTCAGTTTTTTTAGCAAATCGTTTGGCCGAGGGAATCATTCTTAATACTGATTTTCCACTCTCTCTAACTTGTATGTACCATCTACTGGACCATATTTTCGCTAAGTAGTTAGAAATTCCTCCTGTATTATTTGAAATTGACATATTGTTATCGTTTAAAATCACCAAAAGATCTTTATCTATTGAGCCGGCATGTGCCATTGCTTCGTAGGCCATACCAGCTGTTATTGCCCCATCACCAATTACTGAAATATGTCTATTTTCGGAATTTGCAACACTCATACCTAATGCAGCGCCAATAGAAGTACTTGAATGTCCCACACCAAAAGCGTCAAAATTACTTTCTTCTCTCGATGGAAAAGGATGAAGACCATCTTTTTGTCTCATGGAAAGCATCTTCTCTTTTCTGCCGGTAAGAATTTTATGGGGGTATGCTTGATGACCAACATCCCAAACAATCTTATCTTTGGGAGTATTGAAAACATAATGAAGTGCTACAGTTAATTCAACAACTCCCAAACCAGCACCAAAATGTCCACCAGAGATATTTGTTGAGTATAAAAGAAATTCTCTTATTTCATCAGAAAGTTTTATTAATTTTTCTGTAGAAAAATTTTTTATAAGACTAAGATCATCTAAAGAATCCAATAGAGGAGTAGAAGGTTCAAGTTGAGGTAGATCATTATGAATTTTCATCTTAATTTTTTCTGTTTATAACTAACTCACAAAGAAATTCCAATTTATCGGTTTTAAAAGGCAATTCGTTAAGGATTTCTAAAGCTTCATCAATTAAAAGCTCTGCCTTTTTCTGAGATTTTTCGATTCCTATTATCGAAGGATAAGTAGATTTATTATTTTTAATGTCTGATTTAATCGGCTTACCAATTTTAGTTTCATCGCCAATTTCATCCAAGATATCATCTCTAATTTGGAAAGCTAAACCAAATTTATTTGAAAATTTAATTAATTTTTTTACCGTAATATCATCAATATTTTTTTTGATAAGACAAACACACATCACACATGCTTCGATTAATTTTCCTGTTTTTAAATAGTGTATTTCGTCGAGCTCGGCTTCTGTTAAAACTTTGTTTTCAGAGAGTATATCTCTATTTTGCCCCTCTACCATTCCTTCTGGTCCACAAGCTCGGGCAAACAAATTAATTATTTTTAATTTTGTATCATCTTTTAGATTTGGATCTTCTATGGAAGTAAGAACTTCTAATGATAATGGTTGAATAGCATCGCCAGTCAGAATGGCTGTTGCTTCATCGAATTTTTTGTGACAGCTTAATTGTCCTCTACGAAAATCATCATCATCCATTGCAGGAAGATCGTCATGAATTAAGGAATAACAATGAATTAATTCTCCTGCAGCAGCAATTAGATCAACATTATCATTTGAAATTTCAACGTTTAATATATCGCTAAGAATAAGAATAATTTGAGGCCTTATTCTTTTGCCTCCATTCATTACAGAATAATGGATGGCCTCAGTCACCCTGGAGATTTCTTTCTTTGGAAGAGTTTTGAATAAGGCTTTGTTTATTCTTGTGAGATTTTCTTCCAGGAACTTATGTTCGTTAGCTATCATCAAATGATTCTAAATCAAAAGATCCATCATCAGAATCAACTAATTTTTCTATTTTGAGCTCAGCTTCAGTTAGTAATTTTTGACAATGCCTAGTTAATTTTATTCCATCTTCAAAAGCTTTTATTGATTTTTCAAGAGGAAGATCTCCAGCTTCTAGTTCGGTAACAATTTCTTCTAATTTTTTTAAGGAAGATTCAAAATCTTTATTTTTTTCAGGCATATCAAATATTTGGTTTTGGTTCTGATTTTACAGAATTAAAATTTGCATACAATTCTTTAATTCTTACAGGCAACATAAGCCAGCAGGGCGTTAAAATAAGAGTCATAAGAGAAGCAAAAGTTAAGCCCCATACAACAGCGAAGGATAAGGGAGACCACCATTCTACTGTTCTACTTCCGACTCCAATGTCTCTTGATATTAAATCTACCCCTAAGCCGGCAGCAAGTGGCATTAGACCAACTACTGTCGTAGCAGTGGTAAGAATTATTGGTCTTATTCTTTGGGCAGCAGTTCTGACAATAAGATCTTTTCGAGATGTATTTATATTCTCTTTTCTTAGCACATTGTAGGTATCAACAAGTACGATATTATTATTTACAACGATTCCTGCCAAAGCAATTATGCCAAGATTTGTAAAAAGAAAACTTACTGGGAACTGAGTTATAAGATGTCCTAGATAGACTCCCGCGGTTGATAGAAATACGGCCGATATAACTATCCAAACTTGATAAAAACTATTTAGCTGAATCATCAACAGGATGGCCATTAGAAAAAGACCTATAATTGCTGCAGAGACAAAAAATTCTGCATCTTCTGCAGCTTGTTCTGCTTGACCGCCAAAATCAAATTGTAGTTTCTGATATTCATTATTATCTTGAATCCATTGATTTATTTTTGGGAGTACGTCTTCTACCAAAGCGCCTTGAGCATAATCAGCAGCTATCGTGAAGGCTCTCTCTCCCTCAACTCTTCTTATTGCAGGAGCCTCATAAGATGGTTTTACCGAAACAAAACTGCTTAATGGAACTGAGCCAAATCTTGTTGATATAGTCAATTGGTCAAATAAATCTAATCTTCTTTGAGACTCAGGAAATCTTACTCTTATATCTATAGCTTCATCTAAATCAGCAGGACGGTATTCTCCAACTTTAACTCCTGCAGTTAGAAATTGAATTGCAGTTCCTATTTCGCTAGTCGTAACTCCAAATTGCTTAGCTTTTTCCTTATCAATCTTTAATTTCCATTTGAGATCTTCTCTCGGAATTGTGTTGTAAACATTCCTAGCTCCAGGAACTTGCTTATCAATGAAATCAGTAAGAGCGAGTGTTGCTTCATAAACCATCTGACTGTCTGGTCCAAAAACATCTATTTCAATAGGATTGTCTGAAGGTGGACCACTATCTCTTGCTTTAATTGCAATCTTTATTCCTGGTATATTTTTTAACTTATCATCAAGCTCTTCTATAACTTCATCACCACTTTTAATTAGCGAGTCTCTATCAAAAGGCATACCAACATAAATTTTACCTATGGAGTCAGCGTTACCTCTATCTCTTGGATCATTTGAGCCAGCTTGTTCTAAAAAAACACTTTCCGGTCCTTCTACAGAAAGAACAATTTTTTCAATTTCTTTTAAATACTCAAGAGTTTCATTAGCATTAAAGTTCCCTCTGGCCTGTACTTCAACAATAATTGTATCGGGGTCTTCTTTAATGAAAAAGGAACCACCTGGACCATGTTGGCCATAAATACTAAAAATTGTGACAACACTAAGAAGTAAAAAAGTAATTACTATGCCTGGTTTATCTAATAACTTATCTAGAAACCTGGCATATTTTCCAGTAAAACCGTCTAAAGTCTTTGGATCTCCGTTTTCAAGAAGAGCAGAATTTTGTAAGGTTTTAAAATTTCTTCTACCAAGACTTCCAAAAATAGAACCTATAGCTGGAGTAAAAGCCAAAGCATAAAGAATTGAAGCACTTAAGACTAAGAATAAAGTAGTAATCATTGGTCTCATGAATTGACCTGAAATTCCTTCCCAAAATAAAAGCGGGAAGAATATTGCAAGGGTCGTTCCAATAGAAATGATCACTGGCCAAAACATTCTTTTCGCAGATCTTTTGTAAGCCTCAACTCTATCTAATCCTTCGCTCATTTTTCTATCGGCATATTCAACCACCACCACACTACCATCAATCAACATCCCTAAAGAAATCAAGAAACCAAAGCACACCATAAAGTTAAATGTATATTCAATAATATTTAGAAAAATACATGCAAAAAGAAAACAGGCAGGAATAGCTAAAGCCACCATAGACGAAGATCTTAAACCCATAGCTGCAACCACTATGATCACAACTAAAATTAAAGCCGTTAAAGTATTTCCAACAATTTCTCTTATAAGTAAAACTGAAAATTGAGTCCTATCTTCTGTAATTACAATATCGATATCAGGAGGAAGAATCTCTTCAGATTTTGAAATAATTTTATAAATTTCTCTTGCTACTACAACTTCTCTTGCATCTGTTTTTTTATAAATAGAAATCGTTGCAGAAGGTTGTCCGTTGACTCTTGAGAAAGAATCTTTGTCTCGAAAAGTTCTTTTGATATCTACGAGGTCTTCAAGAGAAACAACAGCATTGTCGTTTTCTAAAACAGGAATTCTTTTTACATCTTCTGCAGTTTCAAAGACAGAAGGAACAATTACTGAAAACTTACCCGTACCAGAAATTATATCTCCTGCGGGGATAGCTCTATTATTTTGCTGAATGGCATTGTAAATATCAAGGGCAGAAGCCTGATAACTATCTAGTTTAGTTTTATCAACAATAGCTTCTAATACTTCATCTGGAGCTCCAACCAATTTAGCTTCCAACACTCCAGGTAATGATTCAATTTCAGTGGCCATCTCTTTTGCGAAGCGAATTAATTCTCTTTCAGATGAGGCAGCAGAAATAAAGTTAAGGTTCATCACAGGAAAGGCATCAAAAGAGAATTCTTTTACAAACGGTTTTTCCGATTCCTCTGGTAAATCAAGCAAGATTTCATCAATCGCGTCTTTAACATCAACTAGAGCATCTTCTTTTGGATAACTATCAGGAAATTCTAAAATGATGTAACCCATGCCATCTCTGCTCCAAGATTGCATGCTTTTTACTTCACTTAAAGATCTAAAACGATCTTCCAATGGCCTTGTAATAAGTCTTTCTACGTCCTCAGGCGAAGCGCCTTCATATTCAGTTGAAACAAATACATAAGGAATGTTGATGTCAGAATATGCAGAAGCAGGAATTAAAGCTACTGAAGAAATACCCCAAACGATTATTAAAGCAAGAAAAGTTAGTGTTGCTTTATATCTATCTACAAAAAAATCAATTAACGCGTTCATTTGACATTAAACGCTCATCAATAGCTACTTCAACTTTTTCTCCGTCGCTTACATAGTCTTGGCCAACAGTAATGATTCTGGATTTTTTTGGCAATCCTGAAATCCAAGCACCTTTTTCGGTATCTTGAATCAAATTAATATTAATAAATTCTACAGTTCCTGAATCGCCAACAATTCTGATACCTAAGTCACCTGCGTCATCTAATCTCAAAATGGAAAGAGGTACTAAATTAGCGAGTTGATTTTCTCCCGGAAGATAAATTCTTGCTGATGAGCCATCTTTTATGATGCCTTCTTTATTTTCAATTGTGACTTCTACTCTGAATGTGTGAGTTCGACTATTGGCAGAAGAAGAAATAAAACTAACTTTCCCTATATGAGATTTTCCATCTAAAGTCTCAATTTTTGCCTCAGAACCGATGTTAACAAATCTAATATCGGTTTCAGAAATTTCACCACTCACAATCATAGGATCAAGATCTAATAAAACTGCACAAGTTGCCCCTCTTGTTAAGAAATCTCCTTCATCCAAAGCAATTCTGTCTACAATTCCTGAAAAAGGAGCTTTAATTGTTGCATTATCAAGTTCAAGTTTTGCTCTTTCAAAGTTTGATTTAATATTTTGAAACTGATTGGAAGAATAAAGCCCCTCATCAAAAAGTTTTTGTGCAGATCTATATTCAAGTTCTGCTTTTTTAAAAAAAGATTCTTTTTCTGCCAAAAAAATTGAACAAATTGGATCTCCCTCTTTGACTAATGAACCTTGCTTAACCGGCAAAGAAATGACTCTTCCCGACGTTTCTGCTTTAAGCTCAACTTTTTTATCTGCTTCTGCAAATCCCTTAACTAGTATTTCCCTTGTGAAATCTTGTGAAACTTGTTCAATTACTCTGACCATTGATTCTTTTTCAACATAAGCTTCAAGAGTTTCTTCTTTTTCTACAAGCACGCCAGAGATCATCCAAATCAAAGCAAATCCTAAGAACATTGCAGACCACTCGATATTAGATCGAGTTAGTAAAACTTCCTTAATTGTGAGGAAATATTTATTTTTCATATTTTAAATAATGGGACTAAAACTGATTATATCAAGGTAATTTCAGGTAGTTAAATTACTTTTGAAAGTGTCTTAAAATTAGTAATTTTTCTTAAGATTTTCTATAAAACTTAACTGCTGAGTTTTATCTAAAGAAGAAATATTTTCTTCTAACTTAGGCGTAGCTGGATTCTCGAATTTTTCTCCTGAAAGCCAAGCTTCAATCAATAAATCAAATTTATTTTCAAATTCTTTTAATGCAGTCTGTTCAGATTCGTTTTGAAGAAGAAACCATCCTGTTTTTAATCCAGCATGATAAACAATTGGATGAGACCAATTATGTTCAGTAGGCGCATCACAAAAAGTCGAAGCCTCTTTAAAGCATTTTTCTAGACTTAGAATGCCATTAGCTTCCAAAGTTAAGAATTTGCATTTTTGAAGAACAGAACTTAAAGACGGCAAGTATTCAGAAGTGCTCATAATGTCATCAATACTTTTAAAAATAATTTCATTTTTAAATAATGAAAGTTTTTTTAACCATAATTGTTTTGCCAGTTTGAGACTATCTGGATCAGGAAACGCCTTATGAAATTGGTTGTGATAAGTAATTTCTAGTTGAGTGAATACGACGTTGATTAAGTCTACAGGATTTTCTGGAATTTTAATTTTAGTATTCAACTGCCCACTCTTTATCTGTTAATCTGGAAATTATACCTGAGGACTTAGAATTATTTTTAAACCACCTATATTTTACGTGTTGGATAAATTTTGAATTCCATGAAGTCATAACCTGATTTGAATCAAGCCAATATATCTTGAATTCTGGTATTTGATCTTTAGCAAATTTTTCATCAATTCTGGCTAACTTTATAACATCCAAACAGTTTTGATTTGGCATCCAATCATGCGTCATTTTTTTAGGAGAAACATTGTCTTCGATAATGTTTTTATATCTTGCCCATTGTCTTCTGACATGATTTATGAAAATAGAATTCCATTCGTTAGATTTAAACTGTTTCTCTGTCCAATAAACTATAAATTCTGGAATACATTTTTTGATAAAATCAGATTCCATATCGGCAGATTCTAGAATTGATATTACGTCTTCAGACGGAGTCCAATCTTTTTCGATTAAAACCTTTTCTGCCTCAGTCTTTTCTTTTTTCTCTTCTTGTCGCCATGCCCTGATTAAATATTTAAGCAGTTGAAAATTTGTTTTAAAGTCTGATTCCAAATTTTTATTTGAGGCTTTGAAAAGGCTAGAATGAAACTGAATAAATTCCTCTGTCATACCGAGGCTTTTGGCCTGAGTAAGAACATCGTTATGAACTTTTAATTTAAGATCGTTATCGTTATTTTCTTTTTTTAAATTTGCTCTGATACTGTTTTTTAATACAAATTCGGAGTTTAATTTTTCAATCAACTCTAGTACTAATAATTTAGACAAAGCATTTTTAATTTTTTCTTGTGATAAAAAATTTAATTTTTTAAATAAACTTTCTTCATTAAGTTTGAAGCTTTCAATTAAACTTAAGATTATGGCTTCTTCAAGCCCTAAAGATGAGGCAATTTCTGGTGAAAAAAAAATTTTTTTTAAGTCTTTAGACATTACTCAAGCAGATTTCTCTAGATTTTTTCTTCTAGATTTTACTGCTGAAGCCAAGAGATTTAGCATGATTTCTGTATCTTCCCAACTAACACAAGCATCTGTAATGCTTTGTCCGTAAGTAAGATCTTCTTTTGGCCCAATAGACTGATTTCCTTCTATGAGATGACTTTCTATCATGACACCAAAAATGGACTCTTCGCCAGAAGAAATTTGGTCAGCAACATCTTTGTTGACTAACAACTGTTTTTTAAACTGCTTTTGACTATTGCCGTGACTCATATCTATCATCAATGCAGCTGGATTTCCTGACTTAGATAAAATACTGGAGGTTTCTTTGATAAATTTACTTTCAAAATTAGGCAATTTTCCACCTCGTAAAATAACATGACAATCTTTATTGCCTGATGAATTAAAAATTGCAGATTTTCCTTCTTTAGTTATTGAAAGGAAAATATGAGGCTGAGATGCCGAACCAATTGCATCTATAGCAACTTGGATGGAACCATTTGTAGAATTTTTAAAGCCAACTGGGCAAGAAAGACCTGAGGCAAGCTCTCTATGAACTTGACTTTCCGTTGTCCTCGCCCCGATTGCTCCCCAAGAGATTAAATCAGAAATATATTGCGGAGTAATAATATCTAAATACTCAGTAGCGGCGGG
>CESN01012134.1_pt1 | contig 13256 bp, 6 predicted proteins | sample 531181 | NCBI WGS metagenome assembly CESN01 (sample SAMEA2621990, study PRJEB7988) | marine metagenome | isolation source: saline water (ENVO:00002010), including
TTATAAGATTGCTTGTAATATCTTCTGGGTACAATAATTGGAACCGATCCATTATCAGATGAGTAAATAATGTAAGTATTATTTTCAATACCTAATTCTTTTAGTTTATCCATTATTAGACCAACGCTATGGTCTAAATCTTCCGTCATGGCTCCAAGACCAATGTTGTCATGAATTTTTCCTTTTTCCTTTTTTGAATATTTTTCATAAGATTTCTTTGTCATCATCAAATTAGAATGAATTGCATAGTGGGAAAGCTGTAGATAAAAAGGAGTTTTTTTCTGAGCGTTTTCTTCAATAAAATCTATTGCTTTTTCAGTAATACTAAATATCTTCTTTGGGTCTTCACTAATATTATTACCCCATTGTAATTCACGAGAATCATAATCAAAAAAACCATCTTTATTTTTTGTTGGCCCATCGCCTTGGTCATAACCCAAAGTTTTGGGATCACTATCCATACCCCATTTTCCAAAATGTGCTGCTTTGTAGCTACTATTGGTTTTTTTTATTTGCTTTACAAGTGTATTAGGACTATTATGATCGATGTGATTGGTATTCATCCCAACACGAATCATTTGTAACCTTGCTGGTGTTTGACCAAATTGAATGCTATATCTGCTAGGAGCGCATACGGGGGCACTTCCATAAGCATTGGAAAATTTCATTCCTTTTTTTGCTAATTTTTCAAGGTTCGGAGTCTCGTAATAATCACTGGCAGAGTAGGGTATAGTATCGTTCATTCTAACCGATGTACCGTTCCATCCTTGATCATCTGCAAGAATAAAAATAAAATTAGGAGAATTTGTTTTTTCTTGACTTGAAAAGATAAAATTGGAAACAAAAATCAAAGAAATCAATAAATATATTGATCTTTTTAAAAGGTCTTGCTTTATTATAAATTTAATCAATTTGACTATTTGTTGAAGTCTCAGTAATAGGAATTGGCCAGAAATAATCTTCAGGTTGTCTAGCTCCTTCAATGTCCCCGTATATTAGTCTACAGTACTCATCATAATAACCAAATCTTGTAAGATCAAAAAATCTGTGACCTTCCATATACAGCTCAACTGCTCGCTCTCTTAAAATCTGTTCTCTAAAAATATCGAATGGCATTCCTGTGTAATTAATATCTTCCATTTCTACTCTGTTACGAAGGATATTAACATTTTCATTTGCATCTGCTGGATTGCCTGATATTTCTGCCATTGCCTCTGCTCTCATCAAATGAACATCAGCGAGACGAATCACATGCCAGTTTTGTCTACTTGTGTACTCGGTTGTTGCTTCAGTGTCAATGTATTTAGCTGTCCACACCTGCCAAAGGGTTCCGAAAGTATTTCCATTTTCATCACTTGGAACATAACCGGTTGAATATTGATTTAAATTAAAAAATCTAGTTGCGGTTGCATATTCTCTTATGATAGAAAACTGATATCGATTATCATATTTGTCAATTCTGTTATTTATAAAAATAGGTTTTAGTTTATTATTACCCCCAAAACCACTACCTGAAAGACCAGCATTTCTTGGGGTAAATAAATTAGAAACTGCTGTGCCTTGACCGGAAAGAGAAGATCCTTGAATATCAAATAACATTTCTTCATTATTTCCATTATCAGCATCAAAAATAGTAACCCAATCAGCGAGATTTGTTTTCAGTGCATATCCACTGCCATTTAAAGCTGCATCACACTGCTCCTTGGCATACTGATAATACGTTTGGTAAGATTCTGGAAAAGCAAGATACAAGCTGTTTCCTTCATTACCCTGTTCAGCAGTTCTTTTACAAGAAGCTATTCTAGTGTAAACCTTTGCAAGAAGTGCATGTGCGGCTGTATTGGTGGCCCTTCCCAATTCTAAATCAGATTCATTTCTATCCCAACAGTTTTCAGAGGCGTAAATAAGGTCATCGATAATGACATCATATATGTCCACAATGGAAGATACTGGAAGACCTTCATCCTCTCCTGACTCGAGAGGAACGGTTCTTAAAGGAACTTCACCAAAGCCTCTAACTAAATTGAAATAGTGGAGAGCTCTTAAAAACTTTGCTTCGCCAACGATTCTATTTCTGAGGTTTTCATCCATTTCAATTGCAGGAACTTTAGCAATCACATTATTAGCTTCTCTGATGCCAATATATATTTCTCTCCACAGATTAATAAGACTTTGATTGGTTGATGTAACAGAACCTATCTTAAACTCTTTATATAAATAAGTAGATAATCCTTGATCAGAAGATGCAAATAAAGTTGGAAGAAATTGTTGTCTATAGTACCCATTTCCGCTTTTAAGTCTTGCATAGGTTGCATTCAAAGCAGATATTGCATCGGATTCATTTTGATAAAAGTTTTCAGTATTCGGCTGTGTGAAGGGTTGCTCGTCAAGATCACTACATGAAAGAGCTAACAATGACAAAATTGCTAACGTAAATACTATCCTAAAGTTTTTTATAATGTAAAGCATATTCTAATAATTAAATTTTAATCCTAATAAGTATGTTTTTGTTCCAGGGTAAGTTCCAAAATCAACACCTCTTTTTTGAGGGTTTTTTGTATATGTTCTGACCTCTGGATCATATCCTGGATAATCTGTCCAAACAACTAAATTTTGACCAGAAAAGTATAATCGCATATTTTTACCTCCGCTGAAATCAAAAGTATAACCAACATTTATATTTTTTAATCTTAAGAATGAGCCATCAAAAATATTCCTGTCTGAGGAAATAGCCCGTGAACCAGTGTCAAGAATAGCAGCTGGATGAGATGCATTCGATAAATTACCCATGGATGGATCGTAAGAATAAGCTCCATCAGCAAATGCAATCGGTGCAATCCATGAATTTTCAAATGATGATGATAAAACATTGGTAGTTTTTTGTAATCCACTTAATTGCCAGGAATCAACCCAAAAAATATCTCCTCCTTGTTGACCGGTAAATAAAATGCTTGCATCCCATTTTTTGTAAGAAAAATTATTTGTAAAAGAGAAAGTGAAATCCGGATTTGGATCACCAATTTTTACATAATCATCAAAGTTAATTTCCTGTATATCAGCAGGGTTCCCAGACTCATCTAAATCTACGTAGTGGTTAATGTATTTAATTTCCCCAGGGGCTGCTCCTGAAATTCCTGAGTTTATCGCCTCATCCCAATCAGCATAAATACCATCTGTTTCAGCTCCCCAATAAATTCCTAATGGCTGGCCGACTTTAAATAAAATAGGGTAGGCTTGAGAAAAACCAACAGAGGGGCCAAGCTGAAAATCTAGATTCGAATTCAACTTTTTAAGCTCGTTTTTATTCAATCCAAAGTTAGCATTCAAATTCCAAGAAAAATCTTGGGTAGATACTAAATCTGTATTTAAATTAAAATCAATTCCCTTGTTTTCAACCTCCCCAAAATTATCAACTCTAGTTGCATATCCGTTGGAGGGAGGTAATTGAACATTTTGTAATAAATCATGAGTTAACTTATGGTAAGCATCAATTGTAAAATTGAGTTTAGATTTAAATAAACCAAGATCAATTCCAAAATTAAACTGATCGGTGGTTTCCCATGTTAAATCATCATTTGCTAAATTTGATTCATAAAAACCTGTTACAATTTCATCATTAAAATTATATCTGATTCCAGTCATTAGCGCTAATGATTGGTAGGGAGAAATTGGGTTACTACCAATTTTCCCATAAGACAATCTAAATTTTAAACTATTTATTGCTTTGATCGAAGACATAAATTTTTCTTTGGAAGCAAACCATGATAAAGCTAGCGATGGAAAAAGTGCACTTTTTTTGTTTGTTGCAAACTTTGAAGATGCATCCACTCTTGCATTAATATCAATAAAATATTTTCTATTGTAATTATATCCAACTCTGAATAGTGAGGAAATTAATCCAACTTCTCTAAATTGAGTTAGTGGTGTAAGTATTTCTTCAGCAGTAGTAAAATTATAAAAACTTGTTACATCACTTCCAAAGCCTCTTGCTTTATTAAATATGGATCGAACATCATTTTTTTCGTAAGTAGCAACTAAAGTAGCGTCTACTCTGTGAAAGCCAAATTTGTTCCTGTATCTAAGATTTGTCTCAGCATAGATTTTACTATTTTCTAAATAAGCCTGCGAAGCTTCTCCGTTTGTATTTCTACCTCTAGTTGTGTTCAGCGGATAATAATTATCTCTCACACTTTTTTGATAATTGTAAGAACCCTTCACAGTAGCCGTAAGATTGGGAGTTATTTTACCTACTAGTTGCAATGTCTGCCTAAAAGATGTAGATTGTTTAATATCCACTACAAATTTAGCAAGTGTGTACGGATTGGATATAATATTTCCTTCATTTAAATAAGCATAAATATCATCGTCTTGGCCTGGTTCAAGGAGTGAGAAAGTGGGTTGAAACTGAAGTGCTTGAGAAACAACACCTCTTTGTAAAAAGATTTGACCATTACCCACCGATGATGCGTTTCCTTTTTTATGGGTAAAATATGTTCTAGAATACACATCAATTTTCTCATTAAATGCTTGTCTTTTTGCATTCATGTTATAATTTATCACTTTATTAGTTGAATTAATGATTACTCCTTTCTGATCGTGTAATCCTACACCAATTGAAAGATTTTTTTTAAAATCTCCACCACGATAATTTAGATTATACTTATCACTCAAAGAAATATCATAAGTCTCGTCTTGCCAATTGGTACTAACCCCAGTTGACTCTTGAAAGGGAATGTTATATTCCATTAACTCTGGAAAATTGGTTGAATTTATTTCTTGAGAACCATCATAAATTCCCTCAGGTCTAGCTTGAATTGGGTTTGGGTTTGTAATTGCTTTCCAAACTTGATTTAATACTCTTTGATTCATATAACTTTCAAAACCTGGCCCATCAAGAACATTTATATTTCTCCTAACCTTTGAAATATAGCTTTCATAACTGATAGAAATTTTATCTTTTCCGCCCTCATTATTTGCAGTTTTTGTAGTAATTAATATTACTCCATTTGCACCTCTTGCACCGTATATGGCAGTTGCAGCAGCATCTTTTAACACTTCAATCTTATCTATATCATTGGGGTTAATAAATCCTAGTGAACTTTGAGCTTGCCCTGATCCACTATTCCCCTCAGCATCAGTAATTGGGTCAACAGGAATCCCATCCAATACATAAAGAGGTTGAGTACCACCTAAGATGGAATTAGTTCCTCTAATAGAAACTCCGGAACCACCACCCGGTTCTGAACTTTCTGAAACAACTAAACCAGAAACTTGTCCTTGCAGTATGCTTTCCACAGAACTATTTCTGTTTTTTTCTAATTGCTCAGATTTTATTTGTGTTATAGAGCCTGATAAATCTTTTTCACTAATATCAAAATAACCCACGCTAACCATAACTTCATCCAATTGATTTAAGTCTGTCTCCATTTCAATTTTGATTGGAGAGGATATAATTGGAAGTTCAATGGTTTTCATACCAACATAGGACACTTTTATTTTTTCACCAATTTTAATAGTTATCGAAAAATTACCGTCAAAATCAGAAACTACACCTATGTTTGAATCAACAATTTGAACAGTGGCTCCTGACATCGGAGATCCTGTTTCCTTTTCAATAATATTTCCATTTAAGTTAATTTCTTGAGATAGTATAAAAAATGGGGTAATTAATATAATTAGTGTAAGTAATCTTTTCATTTTATTTTCTTTTTTTAACCTGTTTTCTCAACCACCAATCTCTGTCGGGGTTGTACTTGTATTTTTTTTGTAATCTTTTGGATTCTTCACGTAAATCTTCTTCAATATCATCAAAATCTTTATCATTAATCAAATTTGTCATTTCACCGGGGTCATTAATTAAATCATAAAGTTCATCGATATCATTTTCTAAAAAATTATCGACAAGTTTAAATTCTTTCGTTCTTATAGCAATTTGGTTAGGACCAGCAAATGGCCATGCATCATCTTTGTAATATTCGAAGAAAACAGATTTTCTCCATTTTCTAACTTTTTTTCCTTTTAATAAATTCAGCATAGATTCACCTTGCATATAATTTGGCTTGGGAATTCCTGCCAAATCTAATATAGTAGGTGCTACATCAATATTTAAACATTGATCTTCAATTTCAGACCCTTTTTTAATCATTTTAGGATATCTAATTATCATCGGTACCCTCATAGAATTTTCATAGGCTAATCTCTTATCTCTGTAAGTGTGTTCGCCCATAAAATAACCATTATCACTACTGTAAATTATTACCGTATTTTCTAATTCTCCAAGCTCTTCAAGTGTATTGATAACATTTCCTAAAGATTCATCTACAGCAATTAAACTTCTTAGAAGCTGCATGTTTTTGAACTTATTTATTGGCCATTTTTTCTCCTTCAAAACTTTTGGTATTTCTTTACTTTTATCCCACTTAAATCCAAAGGTCTTACGTCTTTGCCATGCAGGTTTTCCCTCAAAGGTTTCTTTGTGAGTGTTATGAGGTGGTTCCGGTAAAGGCAGCCCTTTGAAAAGTTCTTTATGCCTAGGGGCAGGTAGATGTTTTTCATGTACAGCTTTATGCCATAAATTCAAAATAAAGGGTTTTGATTGATCTCTTTTGTTTGTAAGCCAATCTATTGCCTTATTAGTTAAAATATCTGTGATATATCCATTTTCCTCAATTTCTTTACCATTATCATTAACCATTGGGTTAAAATAGTCTCCTTGACCAATAAAACTGTACCAATAGTCAAATCCAGGCCTAACATGATCCACACCTCTTTTATGAGCCATATGAATTTTACCAATATGTGCTGTATGATATCCATTTTCTTGTAACAATACAGAGTATGGTATATTGTTTTCCCAATCTGGATCAACATATTTGTTATTTTGATTAACACCGTGCATATGGGGGTAAGTTCCAGTTAAAAAACTTGCCCTTGAGGGAGAACAAATAGATTGAGTAACAAAAAAATTTTTGATATTTACTCCTTCACTTGCTAATTTATCAATATTAGGCGTTTTTAAAAATGGGTATCTTCCGGAAAATCCTAAAGCATCATATGGCTGATCGTCTACAAGGATGAAAAGAAAATTAGGTTTTTTTTCATTATCAGCAAAGAGTTCATTGCTTACAAAAAAAAACAATATCAGGGAAAGTAAATATTTTTTCATACAAGAAATTGCAAAATAGTTAAATTTCATCATTTTTTAATAAATTTTATTGAAGTCCCATCTACGTTTAAAAAATAAGTTCCATTTTCCAAAAATGAAATGTCAATTCTTTTTGATCCATCAAAAAATTTAATTCTCCGACCATTGCTGTCCAATAATATTATTTCACTGATAGTTTTTTCAGAATTGATATAAATGTAGTTTTCACTAGGATTTGGATAAACCGAACTATAATTATTTATATCTTCAACAGAAAGAAATGAAAGTTCTGGATCACAGTTATATTCATAATTGTTTTCCAATTCAAAATTTGAAATATTATTATTCATTTGATAGCTTTGATTTGGCAGAGAAGGGCTAGATTGAAAATTATAATAAAATTCTCCAATCCAGGTTAAATTATTATTTTCATCAAAAAAATCAGCAACATCTGTAACTGGCGGGAAAAAAGAATATCTTTCTACATAATCTAAGTTTTCTAAGTAAGGAAGTGCTAATTCCAAAAATTGTCGATGTACCCACTCATTCCTGTATCTGTTTGCATTAAATTCAGTTATCCAAATAGGAAGCCCATATAAATCATAAACTGATTGAAGATAACTTATAAACCTATAAAATACATCTTGCGGATTCGCATTTGGGTTTTGTTGAGGGTTAGAATTCCAATCATACCAATGAACAGCAATAACATCAATCCTTACATCTTCTTCTTGTGCTAATTGATTGAATTCATTCAACCAAGTAAATACCTGATCCTGCCTGCATGCAGGTGATACCAATCTCATTCCAGTTTTTGCCAAATTTTTATAAAATGTAAAGGCTGTATCAACAACACACATATTTCCATATTGACCAGACTGATCATTGCAATTATCAGGTTCATTAAAAGCCAAAACATGTGTTGATTTTAATTTAGAAGTGAGAATGTCAATATCTTCTTGTTCGTCTGCAGCCCCTCTTCCCCAAACCATGGGTGCATATTCGCGATTTAAATCTGATTCACCATTATTACTCCATCTGTAAAACCAATCATTATTCATGTAGGTTATATCCCCAGCCGTTCCTTTTTTATTAACCCAATTCCATGGTATGACTCTAATGAAAGAAATATTATTTTTCAAATAAGAGGGAAGATCATTAATTATAATTTTTCTCTCCGAAGCAATAAATACCTTACTTTTTCCAGTACCATCGTTGTTGCAAGCCAAGGTTGCCATATATCCTCTCTCAAGTGTAAATGACTTTGTTGAATTATTAAAATTGTCAGGAATGTTATCACCAGAAAAAACTTCAAAAAGATTGATATTTGTTGAATTTCCTGCTAAATCCTCCTCTGAAAATAATTGTAATGGAGCAAAGGAAAGATCTAAGGGTCTAATTAATGCTCCGCTGTAATAATTATCAATTTTGATGTTTTCATTAAAAAATGCAGGATTACCACTTACATAAAAAAATTCTATATTTTCATAGGAGTGTGTGGGAGAATTATTTTTTAATGTTAGTGAAGAATTTGAGGAGTCAAAATTAAAGGTGGTTCCATTGAACTCTAGGCTTTCATCAAAGATGATATGTGCATTTTCATTTAAATTTACAATCCCGGGTCCAGTGATTGTGTTTGTAATAAGCTCACCATTTTCGAGAAAAAGATTTTTTCCATCTGCAAAAATTATTGTTCCATTAGCTATGGTATTACATGTTAAGTATAGGTTGTAAGTAATTTGCTCATTGGAATTCAAAGTATTTGCTTGTGGCGGTAATCCATTAGAAAAATCTTCCCAATTATTTTCATTAAAAAAATCATCGTTTTCTGCACCTGTCCATTTCAAATCTTGTCCAGTTAAGTTTAAGGAAATAAATAGTAGAAGAATACTTAAACAGATTTTTTTTTTCATAAATTCGGAAAACTCTAAAAAGTTAAACTAATTTAAAAATGTTTAAGGGCATAATTAATCTATTTTTAATTTTTTTCATAACAATTTTTTCATCAGCAAATGAAGAAAGAGCAAAACTTAATGTGTTACTTATTATTGCAGATGATTTAAATTGTGATATTTCAGCTTATGGAAATGAAAAAGTAATGACCCCTAATATCGATGCATTGGCTGAAAGAGGTGTTCTTTTTGGAAATGCGCATGTTCAGTATCCATTGTGTAGCCCCTCAAGAATTTCAATGATGACTGGTTTATACCCTGATCAAACGAAGTCAAAAAAATTGCGTCTTTATTTGAGGCAATCCATCCCTGAGGTTATTACAATTGGTCAGACATTTAAAATGAATAATTATCATTCTGTTAGGGTCGGAAAAATTTATCACTATCACAATCCCAGGGATATAGGAACTGCAGGACATGATGATTTTTACACATGGGATCAAACAATAAATCCTTATGGCCGGGACAAGTTGGAAGAGTATAAATTAAATAAAGTAAAAGATGTTTTTGATGGTGCAACACTGAGTTGGTATTCTTCAGATGGATCTGATGAAGAGCAAACAGATGGAATAGGGGCTAGTGAAACAATGAGGTTACTAGAAACATTTTCTGAAAGCAAAGAAAATTTTTTCTTAGCTTTTGGTTTATATAGACCTCATATTCCTTTTGTAGCTCCCAAAAAATATTTTTCCATGTATAACGAAAAGGAGATTGAAGTTCCTTCTAACGGAGATGATTTTCTTTTAACAGTGTCAGTTCCAGCTAAGAGATCTTTACGAGCAAGAAAAGAACAAATTAATTTAGATTATAATTTAAAAAAAACAATCAAGCATGCTTATTATGCAACTACAACCTTTGTGGATGCTCAAGTTGGAAAGGTGTTAGATAAATTAAAAGAAACAGGTTTAGACAAGAATACAATAGTAATTTTCACCTCTGATCATGGTTATCATTTGGGAGAAAAAGGTCATTGGCAAAAGCAAACTTTATATGATAGATCAACTAGGATTCCCCTAATAATTGCAGGTCCAGGAATATTATCGAACAAGAAAGAAATGAATGCTCCCGTGGAATTAGTTGACATATACAAGACAATTACTGATTTATTAGGATTTGAAACACCAGCATTTGTCCAAGGGGAAAGTTTAAAGCCAATTTTAACCAAAGAAAGGAAAATTAAAAAGACTAGTGCTCTTTCTGAATTACAAGTATATATTAACGGAAATTTGGCGCAGGGTTATTCCATTAAAACAAGTAGATACAGGCTAATTAAATGGAACTATAAAAATGATACCCACTATGAATTTTATGATCATAAATTTGACAAAGGTGAATTAAATAATTTATCAAATAATTCATCCTATCAATTTGTTATTGACTCTTTGAAAGTTGAGTTAAACAACAGGTTGAAACAAGCATCGTTAACCCCCGTGGGAATTGGAAAGCAAATTGAAAATGCACAGCCAACTTTTGAACCATTAAGAATTCACTCTGAGCCAAAGTCAAAAAATTAAATTCAGTCTTTTACAGCTAAGTTTTTTGAAAAAACATAGTAGTTTTTATCAATAATTAATTCATTAGAAGTAAAAGCAATCTTCTCGAACTTTTTTGTAGGATTTATTTCAACTAAGTTTTCGTTAATAATTATTTTTACTGGCATTTTAAAATTTTCAATTGTATTATTCCATCTGTATTTTAAAAATCCATTTTTTATTTCATACTCCAATACTGGAATTCTTATATCACGAAGATATTGATCAAAAACTGAGCTTAAATCAATATTTAAGGATTCAGATATAAAGTTTTCTATTTCTTCAGTGGTAACAGTTTTATGATAAAATGTTTTGTTTAATCCTCTGAGTGTTTTTCTCCATTTTTCATCATCATTAGCAATTTGTCTGATGGTATGTAATAAGTTTGCTCCTTTAGAATACATATCGCTGGATCCCTCTCTGTTAACATCATATGGTCCGATGATTGGTTTTGTATTTGAAATTCCTTTTCTTGTTCCAATTACATATTCTGCAGATGCATCTTTACCAAAAAAATAATCAACATATAGGTTTTCTGAGTAGCATGTGAAACCCTCGTGAATCCACATATCAGCAATATCTTTATAGGTTATGTTATTTGCAAACCACTCGTGTCCACCTTCATGAATAATAATATAATCAAATTTCAAACCCCAGCCTGTACCTGAAAGATCTCTTCCTAAATATCCATTTTTAAATTCATTCCCATAGGTTATTGAACTTTGATGTTCCATTCCAAGATAAGGAACTTCAACAATTTTGAAGCTATCTTCATAAAAAGGATAAGGTCCAAACCAATATTCAAAAGCTTCAATCATCATGGGAACTTGTTTGAAATGATTTTTAGCTTTTTCAAGATTATAACTCAAAACGTAATTATCAATATCTAACAAACCATTTTCCCCGTCAAATTTAGATGAAAACCCTTCGTAATCACCAATATTAATATTCACTCCATAATTATTTATTGGGTTACTTACAAACCAATCGTAAGTTACAGTCTGATCTTTATTAGAGGTAACTTTTCTTAATCTTCCATTTGAAATGTTTTTTAAATTTTTTGGAACATTTACACTGATTAGCATGGAATCAACTTCATCATACATATGATCTTTATTAGGCCACCAAACACTTGCTCCTAGGCCCTGACAGGAGGTAGCAATAAAGTGATTGCCATTTTGGTCTTTATCCCAAGATAGTCCACCATCCCATGGTGCTCTTATTGCTTCCTTAGGATTTCCCTGATAATTTATTTTAATATAATTTACATCACCAACTTTTTGTCTTTTGTTCATTTTAATAAAGTAGGCATTGCCATCCCTGTAGAATTTCAAATTTTTTCCCATAGAGGTAACAGATGTTATTATCATCGGCTGCTGTAAATCAATCTGCATTAATTTCTTACTTTCTAAAACCTTATATCCAACTGTATTTGATCCACTGATATATTTTTTTTCTGGAAAAACCTTTATGTCTAAATGGTAGTATGTTAAATCCCACCAGCTTCTTTCTTTAGTGATACTTCCTCTTAAGGTATCCTGTCGATTTGTATTAACTTTTTCTTCCATAAGTCCTTGTCCTAGTATTGTAAAACAACCGAGGAAGAAACATATTATTACAAGATTTTTATTATACATTTTTTTTATTGATAAATTATAAATTTTAATTACTAGCAAAAATATTAATATTTAATAAGGATTGTTCTATTTTAATGATTTCTTAATTTAAAGTATATATTTTTATTAAAATAATAATATTATGCACATATATTTTCATATTAATAATAATCATCATTAAAAAAAATTAAGTTAGTTTAATTGATATAATTTATTACTTTTACCCTTATGCTTTATCTGTAAATATGGGTAAGAATATTAAAATTTTTGATACAACCTTAAGAGATGGTGAACAGACGCCTGGTTCAAAACTAAATACATCTGAAAAGCTATTAATTGCAAAAATGCTTGAGAAACTTGGTGTTGATACTATTGAAGCTGGATTTCCCATTTCTAGCCCGGAGGACTTTAAATCAGTTCAAACTATTTCTAAAAACATTAAAGATTCTCAGATTTGTGCGCTTGCCAGAGCAAATCCAAAGGACATTGAATGTGCCGCTCAAGCACTTAAGAAGGCTGTATCTCCAAGAATACATACCGGAATTGGAACCTCAGATACTCATATTAAACATAAATTTAATTCCACCAGAGAAAAAATAATTGAGAAGGGATTTCAAGCTGTAAAATATGCAAAAAAATTTGTAGAAGATGTTGAATTTTTTGCGGAAGATGCTGGTCGTACCGATAACGATTTTCTTGCAAAAGTTTGTGAAAAAATGATAGAAGCAGGAGCTACAGTTATAAATATTCCTGATACCACTGGATATTGTTTACCTCATGAATACGGAGAAAAAATAAAATTTTTAGTTGATAATATCAAGAACATTCATAAAGCAACCATCTCTTGTCATTGTCATGATGATTTAGGTTTAGCAACTTCTAACTCAATTTTTGGAATATTAAATGGTGCTCAGCAAATTGAGTGTACAATTAACGGTATAGGAGAAAGAGCAGGTAATACCTCACTTGAGGAGATTGTAATGATTTTAAAACAACACAAAAATTTGGGTTA
>CESN01030206.1_pt1 | contig 13185 bp, 13 predicted proteins | sample 531181 | NCBI WGS metagenome assembly CESN01 (sample SAMEA2621990, study PRJEB7988) | marine metagenome | isolation source: saline water (ENVO:00002010), including
ACAGATGCAATAAACTATGAATTTCGGTTTGGAGCGGGAAATGTAATTGAATCTCAAAACGGACAAGTACAATTTTCATTTTCAGAGCCTGGCCTACAATCTAGAACAATTTATGTTTATGCATATTCAGTTACGGGACATTACCTAAGTACTTCTATCTCTTTTGATTTATATGTAGATGACCAAGATCAGTCTACAGCCACTTGGTCTGAAGAATTTAATTATACAGGATCAATAAACGGAAATATTTGGACAGCTGAAATCGGAAATGGAAATAATGGATGGGGAAATGGGGAATCCCAATTTTATACAGCAGATCCGCAAAATGTAAGAGTTGAAGACGGTGTATTGAAGATTACTGCTAAAAGAGAAAACTTAGCTGGATATAATTTTACATCCTCAAGAATTATTAGCAAAGATAAATATGAATTTAAATATGGAAGAGTTGATATTAAGGCCAAATTACCAACTGGGGTTGGCACTTGGCCAGCATTGTGGATGCTTGGGGCTAATTTCAGTGAAGTGGGATGGCCTGAATGTGGTGAAATTGATATTATGGAGCATTGGGGGCATGATCCAACAGTCATTGCTGGATCGATTCACACCCCTATGAGCCATGGAGACACCTGGACTGATGGACATACAATTGTAAATGACTATGATCAAGAATTTCATATTTACTCAATTGATTGGAATCAAAACAGGATACAATTTTTTGTAGATGATGTGTTATATTATACATATAATCCAAATCCAAAAAATGATGAAAACTGGCCGTTTGATCAAGATGCATTTTTCATTCTTAATGTAGCTATGGGCGGTCACTGGTTTGATATAGATCCAAATTTTATTGAATCAACTATGGAAGTTGATTATATCAGAGTTTATCAGTAAATTTAAATTTTATACTATTATTTATATGAAACAAGTTTTTACTTTTTTTGCTTTTATTTTCTTATCATATTCGTGTAATAATGAAAAATCTAATACTATTACCTTCTCATCAATTGAAATTGACCGGAAAGTTGATTCAATTATTAGTTTAATGAATTTAGATGAAAAAGTTGGACAAATGACACAAATTGATCAAAGGTTTCTTGATACAATTTCTGATATATCAACTTATACTATAGGTTCTCTGTTAAGCGGTGGTGGTTCTACACCTAAAATAAATAAACCTGATGAATGGTTAAAAATGTATAACAGATATCAAAAAGAAGCAATGAACTCTAGATTAAAGATTCCACTAGTTTATGGAATTGATGCTGTACATGGACATAATAACGTAGTTGGCGCAACCATTTTCCCACATAATATCGGTTTAGGGGCTACTAGAAATGAAGAGTTAGTCACTGAAATTGGTAAAGCAACTGCGATTGCAGTAAATGCAACTGGAATAGATTGGACATTTGCCCCTTGTTTAACAAACCCTAAAGACTACAGATGGGGTAGAACATATGAAGGATTTTCTGATGATTCAAAATTAGTTGCAAGATTAGGGGTTGCATCAATAAAGGGTATTCAAGATAAAAGTATAAGTAACGGTAAAAGTGTTATTGCATGTGCAAAACATTTTATCGGGGATGGCAACACCGAGTTTGGAACAGGAATGAATGGTTTAGTTGACAGAGGTGATGTGAAAATGTCATTAGATTCTCTAAGAAAAGAATTAGTTCCTAAATATCAGGAATCAATTGATGCAGGAGTTATGACAGTTATGGCATCATATAATATGTGGAATGGTATTAGATGTCATGCAAGTAAAGAATTATTAACTGATCTTTTAAAAGATGAAATGGGTTTTCAAGGATTTGTAGTTTCAGATTGGGAAGCTATCGATCAAATACCTGGGGATTATAAGTCTGATATAGAAATTTCAATAAATGCTGGAATTGATATGGTAATGGTTTCAGGTGAAGGTCAACCATACAAAAAATATATAAGACTTTTGAAAGAGAATGTTAATGAAGGGTTAATCTCAATGGAAAGAATTGATGATGCAGTTTCACGGATTTTAAAAGTTAAGTTATTAAGTGGTTTGTATGAAAATCCGTTTGTTGAAAATGATAGATTAAATTTAATTGGTTCTGATAAACACAGAAATTTAGGTAGGCAAGCTGTTAGAGAAAGTATAGTAGTATTAAAGAATGATGGGATGTTACCAATTTCTAAAAATATAAATAATTTAGTTGTTGCTGGAAGAGGGGCTGACAATATTGGGATGCAATGTGGAGGATGGTCTATAGCTTGGCAAGGAGGTCAGGGCAGGATTACAAAGGGAACATCTATTTTAGAGGGTATAAAAAAGACAGTTGCTAACAATACAAATCTGATATATTCAATTGATGGTAAAGGCGTTGACAACTCAAATGGTGAAGTTGCTATAGTAGTCATAGGTGAAGACCCCTACACTGAATGGTTTGGAGATGTTGAAAAAGTTGAAATTAATAATGAAGATTTAAAAACAATCCAAAGACTTAAATCTAAAGGATACAGAGTAATGGTTTTGTTAATTTCTGGAAGGCCCATGAATATTTCTAACCACATTGATGGCTGGGACGGTTTTGCATCACTTTGGCTTCCTGGAACTGAAGGTATTGGAGTTTCTGATATATTGTTTGGTGATTATAGTTCAACTGGAAAACTTTCATTTCCATGGCCTATTCAGGTTGAAGATGGTGCACTTTCAAGTTATGATAAAATTCTTTTTGATAGAGGATATGGTTTATAGACTTATCAAAATAAATTATTGAAATTAATACTTAGTTAATTTTGATGTTTTGATTATTCGGAGTTTAATTTATTGAATTAATGACTACTTTAAAAGAGCTCGCAAAAGAACTTAATGTATCAGTTTCTACTGTTTCTAAGGCACTGAATAACAGTTCAGAAATAAGTCAGCAGACCATAGAAAAGGTAAAAAAGCTAGCTACCGAAAGGAATTATAGTCCTAATAAAATAGCATTAAGTTTAAAAAATAATAGAACTTTAACTATTGGAGTAGTTATCCCAGATATATTAAATAGGTTTTATGCTACTGTTCTAAATGGGATTCAAGAATCAGCAGATCATCATGGATATGATATTATAACTTTCACTACAAAAGAGTCTTTGGTAAAAGAGATGGACAGTTTACAGATTTTGTCAAGAGGCACTGTTGATGGTATTATAATTGCTATCTCTGAAGAGACAATCAACAAAAACTATTTTAATCACCTTAAAGAGTTTTCTTTGAAAAATATTCCTCTCGTGATGTTCGATAGAGTTACTGACAAAATTAATTGTGATAAAGTTATAATTGATGATTTTCAAACCATATATGATGAGGTTGTAAATTTATACAACCAAGGTAGAAGAAAAATCGGTTTTATTACAACCATTCATGACTTAAACGTTGGTAAATTCAGAGCAAATGGATTTAGAAAAGCCTCCTTTGATCTCTTTGGATCCTTTGATAAAAATCGAATGCTTAAGATTTCAAAATTGGAGGATAAACATTTAAAAATCAAAAATTTCCTGGAGAAGACTAGAGTTGATTCGGTAATTTCAGCAGATATTGTTTGTGGAGTAATAACTATAAATATTGCAAGAAGTTTAGGTTTAAGCATTCCTGATCAACTTTCTGTTGTAGGATTTGGAGATAATACAATCTCCGACTACTCATCACCAAGATTATCTGCAATTGAGCAAAATGGTAATCAAATTGGCTCTAGATCTGTTGACCTGTTAGTGGATAGAATGAATTCAAAGTGGTTTGGACTTAATAAAAACTCTAATGTATTTTCAACAGAGATAATACCCACAAATTCAATTCCTGGAGAATCAAAAGATAACACTCAAGTTTTCTAAAAAAAGTTTTATATATATTACCAAATATATAACTGTAATTAGACTTTTGGTAAAGCCTGAAATAATAAATCCTAGAAAAACTCCAAATGCAGATTTCAAAGATTTTTTAAAGTTTTTATTTAAAATCATTTCCCCTGTTATAGAACCAATCAATGCTCCGATAAATATTCCGAATGGAGCAAAAAATAAACCTAGAATTATTCCAATTGATGCTCCTATAATCCCATATCTACTTGCCCCGAATCTTTTTGAAGTGTAAATAGGAATTATATAATCTAAAATAAATATTCCAATAGCAATAATTAAACAAATTATAATAAGTTTACCACTAACCTCAACACCACTTATATTACTGAAAATAAATAATCCAACCCATGAGCTTAATGGACCCGGTAAAACTGGTACAATACTACCTATAATTCCTATTATCATCAAGGTAAAAGAAATGATAAGTAAAAATATATCCATTTTGAATTTAAAATTCTTTAAATAAATCAATTAACTTTATGAAAATATTGAATTATTATTTAAGTGAATAAAGTTTTTTATTTATTTTTTTTCATCATCTTTTTTTCATGTGAATTTCAAATTCAAAAAAAGATTTCTGCTGATAAATATCTAGAACAAGAACTTAAAACAATCGATTGGAACTCCGTTGATGAATTACCTTTATTTGATAGCTGTTTAAATTCTAATTTAGAAAAGCAAAAATGTTTTGTGTCAAATTTTTCAGACCTGTTAAAAAAAAATTTAGTTGACAATAATTTTATTTTAAATAGAACACTTGTTGATACGGTTTACTTTAATTTAAAAATTGATAAATTAGGAATTGTTTCATATGGAAATATTGTAATTGACAAAGAGTTAACTAAATATAAAAGTGCAATTGAAACTGCTTTGAATATTACAATTGAAAATTTACCAAAAGTTTACCCAGCACTAAAAAGGGGCCAGCCCGTTGATGTAGAATTTAATTTTCCCTTATTAATATCAACCGAAATGTAATGGATGAAAAAATTATTTTAGGAATAGACCCAGGAACAACAATAATGGGCTTTGGATTAATAAAAATAAAAGATAAAAAAATGTCTTTGATATTGATGAATGAATTAAACTTGACAAAATATAAAGATCATTATCTAAAATTGAAATTAATATTTGAGAGAACTATTTCGCTGATTGAGTCCTATAACCCAGATGAGATTGCAATTGAGGCACCTTTCTTTGGGAAAAATATTCAAAGTATGCTTAAGTTAGGAAGAGCTCAAGGAGTAGCTATGGCTGCTGGACTTGTCAGAGAAATTCCAATTCAGGAATACTCTCCAAAAAAAATAAAAATGTCAATTACTGGAAATGGAAATGCTAGTAAAGAGCAGGTAGCAAAAATGTTACAAAGTCTTCTAAAAATTGAAAAACTTCCAAAAAATTTAGATTCAACTGATGGTTTGGCAGCAGCAGTTTGTCATTTTTATAATTCACAAAATAGTTTTGGAGAAAAAAAATATTCTGGGTGGACAAGTTTTGTTAAAAATAACCAGAAAAAAATTAGATAGTCATCGCTAGTATTTATATTCATATTCCATTTTGCAATAAGGCTTGTCATTATTGTGACTATCATTTTTCCACTTCCCTGAAATTAAAAAGTGTATTGATAGATTCAATTGTAAAAGAAATCGGATTAAGAAAAGATGAAATTAAAACAAAAATTGAATCGATTTATTTTGGTGGTGGAACTCCTTCTCTTTTAAGTAAAGAGGAAATTAATTTAATTCTATCAAAAATTCGTAATTCTTTCAATGTCTCAAGTAAAGTTGAGTGCACGTTAGAGTGTAATCCAGAAAATGTAAATATTAATATTATTAATGATTGGAAAAATCTTGGAATCAATAGAGTTAGTTTAGGAATTCAATCATTTAATGATAACTCATTGCAATTAATGAATAGATCACACAATTCATCAAAGGCATTTACTTCTTTAGAATTACTGAAAAAAAATTTTAAAAATTTTTCCATTGATTTAATTTACGGAATACCACATTCAAAATTAGATGACTGGAAAAAAGCTTTGAAGATCGTTACAGACTTAGATGTTCCGCATATTTCAGCATATGTGCTAACAGTAGAGCCAAAAACCGCTTTGATTAATATGATTGAAAAAAAACAAATTAAAAGCGTTGATGAAAAAAATCAAAGAGAACAACATATGTTTGCTTATGAATTTTTAACTGAAAACGGATATGAGAATTATGAATTTTCAAGTTTTTCAAAACCTGGTTTTCAATGTAAAAATAATCTTACATATTGGACAAGAAATGAGTACATTGGTTTTGGACCGTCAGCTCACTCTTTTAACGGAACTGAAAGGAAATGGAATGTGAGTAATAACAGTATTTATATTAAAAAAATAAATGCTAATATTTTACCATTAGGATCAGAAACTTTAACCCAAAACAATATATTTAATGAGATGGTAATGGTGGGTTTAAGAAGATCATCAGGAATTAAAATTTCAGAAATTGAATCAACTTTGGGTATCTCATATATTGATTATTTAAATAAAGAAATAAAGCCAAAATTAGATGCAGGAATATTGAGAAAAAAAGAGAATAGGATTACCGTGAAAAAAAACTTCAAATTTATAACTGACGGTATTGCATCCGAACTTTTTATTACGAGTTAGTTAATTCGATTTTTCTCTAAAGAATATAAAAAAGTATTGTTTATATTTGCTTTCAATTTTGCGGGCGTGGTGGAATTGGTAGACACGCTAGACTTAGGATCTAGTGCCGCAAGGTGTGAGAGTTCGAGTCTCTCCGCCCGCACAAATCTTTCTCAAATCAATGAATACTGTTGATAATTTACTTGACCTTTTGAAGCTAAAAAAAAAAGAAGATTATTTTCTTGGAATTAGTAAAACTATAGGAAGTAATAGTGTTTTTGGTGGTCAGGTTTTAGCTCAGTCATTATATGCAGCATATAGTAGTATTGATAATAGAATATTACATTCTCTACACTCTTATTTTTTGGAGCGAGGAGATTTAGAAATACCGATAAAGTATTACGTAGATCAAATTAGAGATGGAGGTAGTTTTTCAACCAGAAGGGTTACCGCTAAACAAAAGGACAAGACTATTTTTATAATGGCTGCATCTTTCCAAAAAAAAGAAGCTGGTCATAAATTTTATAAAAAAATTACTAACAAAATAAAACAACCAGAAGAACTTTTGACCACTTTAGAGATTAAAAAAAAGTATGGTTTATTTATGTCAAAAAAATTAAAAAGTTTTTTAAGTGTTGAAAGACCTGTAGAATTCAAGCCAATTCAAAGAACCAATCCAATTTTAAAAAAAAATATACCACCAAAATTAGACGTATGGTTTAGAATTAAAGGGGAAATTTCATTTATGACATTAGATTTAAAACAGCAAATTTTAACTTATGTTTCTGATTACAATATTTTATCAACAACCCTATTTCCGCATTTAACAAAAGCTGATTTCTCCAATACAATTATGGCAAGCTTGGACCATTCGATGTATTTTTACAGAGATTTTGATTTTTCTGATTGGTTGCTATATAGAATTGAAAGTCCCAGCACTTCCAATGCAAGAGGTTTATCAATTGGCCATATTTATAGCAGAGATGGGTTCTTAGTTGCAACAGCAATTCAAGAAGGATTAATAAGACCTTTGAAAAAATAAACTATATTAGAATATGGAGCTTGAAGGATTTGTTAGTAAAAGTTATAGGGATCATGACGATCCATTAAAATTTTCATGGTCTTCTCCAAGTAACATTGCCCTTATCAAATATTGGGGTAAAAATATGGATCAAACACCAAGAAACTCATCAATTAGTTTTACGCTTAGTTCTTGCAATACAAAAACCAGTATTGTGTTTTCTAAAATTGAAAAACAAATAGATGCTGTAAACTTTACCATTTCTTACGATGGGAATATTAAAAATGATTTCAGACCTAAAATTGAAAAATATTTTGCATCTATAATTAAATATTGCCCTTATCTATTAAATTATAATCTTGAAATAAATACAAAAAACACTTTCCCTCATAGCAGCGGAATAGCTTCTTCAGCTAGTGGAATGAGCGCCTTGTCATTGTGTATAATGAGTTTCGAAAAAGAAATAAGTGAAGAACAGTTTTCTACTGATTTCTTTTTTTTAAAAGCATCTTTTTTATCAAGAATTGGGTCAGGAAGTGCCTGTAGAAGCATCTATGGTGGCTTTAATATTTGGGGAAAACATAAAGATTTTGAACAAAGTTCTGATCTATATTCTTTACCAATTAATCAATCCATTGCTCAAGAATTTCAAAAATTTCAGGATACTATTTTAATTGTAGATGAAAACCAAAAAGATGTTTCAAGTTCAGCTGGCCATAGTTTGATGGACAATCACCCATTTTCTATGAATAGGTATGAGATTGCATATAAAAATACATCTGCTTTAAAGATAATTTTAGAGAAAGGTGATCTGTTTGCTTTCTGTGAACTTGTAGAGAAGGAAGCTATGATGCTTCACTCGTTAATGATGACCAGTCATCCATCCTATATCTTAATGAAGCCTGAAACGTTAGAAATTATTGATGAAATTAAATCTTTCAGAAATGTGAATAAAGTTCCTGTTTGCTTCACTTTAGATGCAGGTGCTAATGTACACGTTTTATATCCTGAAAAATATTCTAAATCTGTTTTAGAGTTTATCATTTCAAAACTTTCCAAATATTGTTTTCAGGGAAAATTCATAACGGATCATGCAGGGAAAGGTCCCAAGAAAATCTAAATTTGTATATTTGCTCTGATGAAAGGCCCATTGTTTTATTCAAAAATTCTTCTTTTTGGTGAGTATGGAATCATAGAAGATTCTAAAGGTTTATCTATCCCATATAATTTTTTTAATGGTGCCTTAAAGTTTTCCAAAGGCGAGACAAAAGACTCAAAAAAATCTAATAAAATTTTACTTAAATTTCATAAGTATCTTTCTGAAATTAATGATCTACATTTAGACCTAAGTAAATTTGAAAAGGACCTAAAGGAGGGAATATATTTTGACTCGTCTATTCCACAGGGATATGGGGTTGGAAGTAGTGGCGCTATTGTTGCGGCAGTTTATGACAAGTATGCGTTAAATAAGATTAAAATTTCTGAAAATTTAAACAGAAACAAATTGGTGTATTTGAGAAATATTTTCTCTAAAATGGAATCCTTTTTCCACGGAAAATCCTCTGGTCTTGACCCGTTAAATAGCTATTTAAGTATTCCTATTTTAATTGAATCTAAAAATAAGATTGATGTCACCGGGATCCCTATTGAGAAAGTAAACGGAGAGGGTGCTATATTTCTTATAGATAGTGGCAAAATGGGTTCCACCGCTTCAATGATAGAGATTTTTATGAAAAAAATGAAAGATGAAGGTTTTCGTAAAATGATAAATGTAAAGTTCATTAAGTATACCAATAGTTGTGTTGATTCTTTTGTAAAGGGTGATTTGAAAAATTTATTTAAAAACACGAAGATTCTTTCCAGAATTGTTTTTGAAAACTTCAAGCCTATGATTCCAAATAAATTTCATAAAATTTGGAAAACAGGAATTGAAAGTGGTTCCTATTTCTTAAAACTTTGTGGATCAGGTGGTGGTGGTTATATTCTTGGTTTTGCACCAAATATTGAAAAGGCAAAAAAAGATCTTAAGGGATATAATTTAGAGGTAGTTTATAGATTTTAGATATGCCATCGTCAGATAAAAATAATTTGACGCTATCAAAAATTTTGGGAGCTTTATATGTAGTTAGGATTCATAATATTTTTCTAATTGTATTAGCACAATATTTTACTTCAATATTTATTTTAAGTAGCACTGAAAGCTGGATAATAATTTTTGATAAAAATCTATTTTTAGTCATATTGTGCTCCACCATATGTATAATTTCAGGCTTTATTATAAATGATTATTACGATACAAAAAAAGATAGTATTAATACCCCAATTAAATTTAAATTAGGGGAATCAATCGACGATAAAACAAAGCTCTTTCTTTATTTTTTTCTAAACCTTTTAGTTGTACTAGTATCCTCATTAATTTCTGTAAGGGCAATATTATTTTTTAGTATTTATATTTTCTTTATTTGGCTTTATTCCCATAAATTAAGAAAGCTTGTTTTTATTGGAAATTTGTTTTACTCAATTTTAACAATAACTCCTTTTTTTGCGATACTACTTTACTTTAAGAAAATTGAATTCATAATAATAGCTTATGCATTATTTTTATTTTTTATTCTTCTCTTGAAGGATATTGTAAAAGACATGAAAAATATAAAAGGAGACTTTTCAGCAAATCATAAAACTATTCCAGTTGTGTTTGGGGAGTCTTTTGCCAAAACATTAATATCATTGCTCTCGACAATAAATATTTTCTTAATTCTTAATTTATTTTTAAACTTCAATTCAGGTATGATGTACTTTTATTATTTTTTAGCTTTGGCTGTAATGATATATTTTATGTTTAAACTTTACTACACAAAAACTACTGCACAATACCAATATCTACACAATTTGATGAGATTTTTGATTACTATTGGTGTATTATCAATTGTATTGCACTAGCACAACATAGTTGGCAATGTAATGTCAATAAGCATTGAACACCTTTTTTTGTACTCAAGGTGGGAATCGAACCCACACTCTTAAAAAGAACTGGATTTTGAATCCAGCGCGTCTACCAATTCCGCCACTTGAGCGAGCGTGCTAAAGTAAAAAAATAATCAGAATTAAACCTAGTCGTTAAATTAAAATTTCTATTTTTGCATCCGGAAGAAGTGGATTTATAAATACTTATCTATCAATATAATAAAGTGGCAGTAGTAAACTTAAAAGCTAAAATTTTTAACTGCACAAATAGCATTGACCTAGCTAAAAAGGTATCCAAGTCCTTTGGAACATCTTTAGGAAATATTACTATTTCGAGATATTCAGATGGTGAATTTCAGCCATCTTATGAAGAAACTATTAGAGGTACGAGAATATTTATAATTGGATCTACCAATCCAAGTTCTGAAAACTTAATGGAATTACTGCTCATGATAGATGCTGCTAAAAGAGCTTCAGCGAGACATATTACAGCTGTTATCCCTTACTTTGGTTGGGCTAGACAAGATAGAAAAGATAAACCAAGAGTTCCTATTGCTGCAAAAATGATTGCAAAAATGATTGAGTCAGCAGGAGCTACTAGGCTAATTACAATGGATTTACATGCAGATCAAATTCAGGGTTTTTTCCAAATACCTGTGGATCATTTGTATGCATCGACCATATTTATCCCATACGTATTAAGTTTAAAGTTAGTTAATTTATGTATTGCTTCTCCGGATATGGGTGGTTCTAAACGAGCTTATGCATATGCCAAAAACTTGAGTTCTGACGTGGTTATTTGTTACAAACAAAGATCCAAAGCAAATGTTATCTCTCATATGGAATTAATTGGAGACGTAAAAGGTAAGAATATCGTTCTTGTTGATGATATGGTAGATACTGCGGGAACTTTGACAAAAGCAGCTGATTTACTGATCGAAAAAGGAGCTATTTCTGTTAGAGCAATTTGTACACACGCTATACTTTCCGGTAATGCATATCAAAAAATTGAAGAATCAAAACTCGAAGAACTAATTGTTACCGATTCTGTTCCTAATATCAAACCACATTCTAAAATAAAAATATTATCTTGCGCCGATTTATTTTCTGATGTTATGAAAAGGGTTCATAACAATAAGTCAATAAGTTCAAATTTTATAATGTAAATTAAAAATAATGAAATCAATTACAATCAATGGATCTAAAAGAGAAAGCGTTGGTAAATCTTCATCAAGATTACTGCGTAATGCTGGACAGGTTCCTTGCGTTTTATACGGAGGAGAAGGGCCAATACATTTCTCAGCACCAGAATTGGCATTTTCAAAACTAGTATATACTGCAAACGCTTATACAGTTGTAATTGCCTTTGGAGAAAAAGAATCATATAATGCAATATTACAGGATATTCAATTTCATCCAGTTTCTGACAAAATATTACACATAGACTTTTATCAATTATTTGATGATAAAAAAATATCAATGGATATACCCGTTAAACTAAATGGGAATCCCATTGGAGTTAAGTTAGGAGGGAATCTTCAGAGAAATAAAAGAAAGCTTAGAATTAAAGCATTACCAACAAATCTTCCTGACAATTTAGAAATTGATATTTCTGAGTTAAATATCGGAGATAAAGTTTATATAACTGAATTGTTTAATGAAAACTATGAGTTCTTACACCCTGATAACACTGTTGTTTGCCAGGTGAGAAGAGCAAGAGCTGCACTAGTGGTCGAAACGGAAGAAGGGGAAGGTGAAGAAGGCGAAGAAGGAACAGAAGAAGGTTCCGAAGGAACTCCGAAAGATTCAGAAAGCGCTGAAGGAAAAGAATCTTCAGAAGCTAAAGAAGATAAGCCTGCAGATGCTTAATTAAAAAGTGAAGTATTACTAAAAAAAGCATTCTGGCATTTAGCAGAATGCTTTTTTTTATTTTTGTAATCATGATTTATTTTCTAAAATGAAAAAGTTTCTAATTATTGGTTTGGGAAACCCTGGTAGTGAATATTCAAAAACTAGACATAATATTGGTTTTGAAATAATCGATTATATCTCGTCAGTAAGAGAATGTAAATTTGAAACAGTTAAGCTTGCAGATATTACAAAATTTAAAATTAAAGGAAAAACAGTCTTTCTTTTGAAGCCTAATACTTTTATGAATTTAAGTGGTAAGGCTGTCAAACACTGGATGGATAATCAAAAAATTAAACTAGATAATATTTTAGTTATCAGTGATGATTTAAATTTAAAGTTTGGTCAAATTAGATTAAGAAAAAAAGGAAGTAGCGGAGGTCATAACGGATTGGAAAATATATCTCAAGTTCTTGGTACTGAAAATTATTCAAGATTAAGAATTGGAATATCAAACCCTGGATCAAATCAAATAGATTATGTTTTAGGCAAGTTCACTGAAAAAGAATATGAATCCATTTTTAAGATGTTTTCAGATTTTAATAATTTGATTGAATCATTTGTTTTGAAAGGGGCAGATTTAACCATGAACAACTATAATAACTAACTTATTCAATTTGATTTCTAAGGACTTTGAAAAATTAAATCATAACTATCCATCGGTTATTACTGTTGGTACTTTTGACGGTATACATCTCGGTCATCTGCAACTGATAAAAAAAGTAATTCAAATTTCGAATGAAGAGCATTTAAAATCAATTGTTTTGACATTTGATCCACACCC
>CESN01105309.1_pt1 | contig 13182 bp, 9 predicted proteins | sample 531181 | NCBI WGS metagenome assembly CESN01 (sample SAMEA2621990, study PRJEB7988) | marine metagenome | isolation source: saline water (ENVO:00002010), including
GCATCGATCTTGGAAAGCATATTTACCGTAGGCTTACGGAATTTTCCATATAGGGAAAATACGGGCAGACCTGTACGATGATCCACTTTATCTTCAACCAGAACCGACGCTTTTTCATCACCATAAATTCCATGCTCGGGACCAAATAGAGCAACCAAGTCAACTTTTGAACTGTCTCGAAAAACTTCTACCGTACTTTTCCCAGAACCATTCCGGCCAGCCGGATGGGTTAGTAAACCCACTTTCTTTCCATTCAGGATCGAAAACTCGATCTCCTCCAAATGATCAACCCCCAATGAAAACCCGCTTGCTCCCAGAATCACTGAGCTCATTCCCAAAAACAAAAAGCCGGTCAAGCTCAAGGATAACCGAATAGAAAAAAGAGAAAGAAACAAAAGGAATTTAGTAAAGATTCTGGTCATCATTTTGAGTTTTGTACAAGTTACAAGAAATCTTGTAAAGAAAGACCGATAGAACGCCGAGAAAAATACCGATTACCGAACCCCCTAACATCATGGGAGGAAAAGTATCAAGAAGTGCGAACAAATCTGAGTATCTAAAGCTGCCCCAATCATAATCTGGCTTGAGCAACTTATTTTTTTCATAAGGTATTCCCACGAGACGAAAAATTTCCATTCCGATCTTGTAGTCCGCAAAATAAATTGGGCCCATGGTAAAAGGGTTTGAGATCCACTGTAGGGCAACAATAACGGGTAAATTAGCTCGGATAAAAAGAGCAATTACAAAAACAACCAGCATTTGAATGGAGACGATGGGCAACATGGCAATCCACATCCCGATAAATAATGCGGGAATAATTTCTCGGCTTCGAAATGACCATAAATAAGACCGTTTGTAGGCTGTTTTAGAAAACCATTTTAAAATAGGATAGCGATGAACATTTGACCTCCTTGGAAGCGGACGCATAATTTTCTTAAGTCTTCTTATTCGCTTGAACCTCTTTTTATCATCCGCACTCATAGTATTCGATTTGGAATATTAACGATGTAATATTTCTCTTAGTTTGCGGACAAAGAATTCTTCTGCCCTGGCAAAATTTTCTTCTAAATCCAGTTGGCGATCTCCAAATTCATGAATTTCGACATTGGAAAATTGTTCTTCGCAAAAAAATTTGGACTCATCTGCAATCGATCCAGCAAAAACATGGGCTTGTTTATGATATTGATCGGCTTTCCTGATGAGCTCAAAAGGACCTTTTCCTCCCACGGAAGTCTGATCAAATCTCCCCTCTCCCGTAATGACAATTTCACTATCCTTTATCTTCTGGTCTAAATTAAACCAAGTTCGAATTAAATCAAAGCCTGCTACCATTGACACATCATAAACCAGTCCCAAGCCATATCCTATTCCACCAGCAGCGCCACTGCCCTCATCGGATGAATTCTTTTCCGCGTCCAAGAAACAGTTCCCAAGTTTTTGTACCATTTTATTCATTTCATCTTCGACAGCTACTATGTCTTCAGAACTCAAGCCCTTCTGCGCTCCAAATTGATGAGTTGCCCCCGTGGGTCCAAGCAATGAATTCTTAACATCACAGGCAATTTTCAGAGGTGGTAGGCTTACCATTTTTTGAATTGAAACCTCGGCTAGATCTGACCAAGTTTCGGGAGATGGAAAAGTAAGCAAATCACCCGATTCTGAAAATATTTCCATCCCCAAACCGCTCAGAGCTCCCAACCCCATGTCATTGGTTGAACTGCCTCCAATTCCAAGCAATATAGCATCAAGCTCAAGAGTTGAGCAATATTTCAAAACTTCTCCAATTCCAACGGTGCTGGTCTTCCAAGCATTTCTTTCTTTCCGCTTCAAATCAGCTAATCCGACCACACTAGCCATTTCTATAATTACGATTCTCCCTCTATCAGGCAGAGAAAGAAAACCTTTTACCATCCGAGGAAGCTTTTCTAATTCACATAAACCGACTACGAGCTCTTTTTTTCGTCCCAAAGAATCCGAAGCACAAATAGGAATAAATTCTCCACCCGCTTGTAAGGTAAGAATTTCTACGAAGCCCTCCCCTCCATCCGTCAATGGAACCATATCAACAAGATATTCTTGCCCCACTTCCTCGAGAGTCTTTTTGGCGAGTATGCACAATTCCTTCGCTGCAAGGGAATCCTTGCACTTGTCGAATGCTGCAAGGATTTTCTGCATACTAATTCCCTACTTTACTTCCTCGCCAGAAGCTTCCTCTACCACTTTGAAATTTTCGACATGATAAGTATCAGCCGCCTCAAAGGAAAGGCTTAGGTTATAGTTTTGCTGCATTCGCTCGATTAACTTGGAATCCGGACCACGTAATCTGCGCAGATTACTAGGGTGCAGAAAAATCTTCAGCTTTAGTTCCTTACGAGTTGGGTCTGTTACCTTAGTTCTGGAGATGGCATTACTTATTTTCCTCTGGATTTCAATGCTGACCGAACGGGGGGATTTAACAATTCCTCTGCCGTTACAATAAGGACAAGGCTCGTAGATACCGCTTGAATTACTTTCGTCATGTCGCTGGCGGGTAATCTGCATGATTCCTAACTGCGAAATCGGTAAAATATTATGTTTTGCCTTATCCTCAGCCATCGCAGATTTCATCTTTTGGTGAACTTTTCGCTGGTCCCCCTTGTTTTTCATATCGATGAAGTCTACGATCACTAGTCCACCGAGATTCCGAAGTCTCATCTGACGGGCAACCTCCATGGCAGCCTCAATATTTGCTTGAAGAATAAAATTCTTTCCATCCTTACGGTCCCCTTTATGGCTTCCGGTATTTACATCAATGGAAACTAGTGCTTCGGTCTCCTCCATCACAATTTCCCCCCCGGAAGGAAGAAGAACCCGACGCATGAAAGTTTGCTCAATCTGCCTTTCTACATTAAACCGTTCGAAAATTGGGATTTCTTCATCAAAAAGCGATACTTTGGACTTCAATTTGGGGGAAATGAGCTGAATGGTTTCTAGCAAGCGGTTGTAGTCTTCTTTTTTGTCGACTTGAACGCGATCCACATCGTCGGTTAAAAAGTCTCGAGCAGTTAAGCCAATTAAATCAGGCTCCTCATACAAAAATGCAGGGCTATCTTGAGATTTCATCTTTGCCTCAATTTCATCCCATTGTTTCTTAAGCAGGTTTAAATCTTGATCAAAAAAACGCTCCGGTTTGTTTTGACCTGCAGTACGAATGATTACTCCCATTCCCTCACGCAAGGAAAGATTTGCAATAATACGCTTTAATCGAGCCCTCTCTGCTTTGTCTTCTATTTTTCGAGAGATACCACACTGTCCGGCATAAGGCATCATCACCAGAAACCTACCCGGGAGAGATAAATTGGTTGTCGTCCTGGGCCCTTTACTTCCGATTTGAGCCTTTGTGATTTGGATCACAATTTCAGAACTAATGGGGAAAGCCTTCGGAATATCTTTGATTGACTTTATTTCGTTTTTACCAGTCGACTTTTTCTTATTTTGACGAACGATTTCAATGGAAGGGTCATTGTTTGCACCAGGCAGCATATCCCAATAATGAAGAAATGCATTTTTCTCTTGTCCAATATCAACGAATGCAGCTTTTAGCCCAGGCTCAAGATTCTGCACTTTTCCTTTAAAAATCGCTCCAACCATTCGATCTTCATCCAATCTTTCGACATCGAATCCTTGAAGTATTCCATTTTCCATTCGGGCGACTCTTCTTTCCAGGGCCTCAGTATTGATTATCAATTCCTTGTAATCCTTATTCGCTTCCCTTCGAAAAACAGTAAGAATCCTTTCGAAAATGGGACGGTTTTTTGCTCTTTCCAAGGCTCCCTCACGGAGTTCTTTTTTATCTATTAAAATTGGACTGGGCTCACTCGGAGGCAAACTCAAATCATTTTTTGATGATGGATTCTTTTCTGTTTTTTTAGAAGTATGATTTCTTCTGTTCTTTGAATAACGGGATCTACGCTTAGTGTTTCTGGCCATGATTATTGGGTTTATCAAACCCACATTTCATCATCAGCAAGAGAAAATAGCTATTTGGCTGGAACCAAATCATCTAAATTCCTTTCGATAACGATAGACGCTCTGTACAACTCCCAACATCATAAAACAAGTGACAAGGAAGGAACCACCGTAGCTAAGAAAGGGCAAAGGCAGTCCAGTGATCGGTGTTATCCCGATTGTCATTCCTACATTGACGAACAAGTGCGTCATCAACAGCACGGACACACCGACAGCGATCATTGCACCAAATCGATCAGATGATTTGGCAGCCACCTTGAGGCAACCGAAAATAATCAACCCATACGCAAGCATTGCAAGTAAGCTTCCCCACAGCCCCGATTCTTCGGCGAGAACTGCAAAAATGAAATCATTGTGGGCAACTGCGGTTGGTAAATACCCAAGCTTAGCTTGCATTCCATTCCCCAAACCCTTTCCAGTAATCCCACCTGTGGCCACAGCAATGAGGGCTTGGATTCGGTTCCAATTAGCTCCGATGCCATGCGGGTCTTCCACTTCGGGTGCAATGAAGGTAAGAATGCGTTTACGTTGATAATCTTTGAGTGGTACGAGAGACGTTTCCTCATAAGCAATGGTTGCTTCCGAGGTACGTGGATTCTCAGATTTATATTGATAGTAACGAAAGACGTCCCACCCGAGCACACCAATCAAAACCACAAATACAACAAATGTGGCAATGAAGAACCGAGTTGGTATGCGAGCGACGTACAAAAGTGAAAAAGCAATGGGTGGGAAGACGAGGGTTGATCCTAAGTCTGGTTGAAGAAAAATCAAGAACATAGGAAGGCTAAAGCAAAGGCCAACCTTTGCAATTCCACTGAGTGAATCTTGCATACCACCGACCTTGGATCGGGCCAGAATACTGGCTCCCATGATCATGGTAGTCCATTTTGCTATTTCAGAGGGCTGAATTTTAAATATCCCGAAATCAATCCATCTACTTGCTCCGTAAAGAACCGGGCCTCCAAAAACGAGCAAGAGAGCAAAAATAGCGATTACATAAAGAAAATGTGCGTATCTCATCCACAAATGATAATCGATCCATGAAAAAAGGAGGTAGGCACCAAAGCCAAGAACGCACCAGATAACCTGCATTTTCCACTGATCTCCTCCGGTGTAAGCTTGAGCGGACTGAATAAATAGAATACTTAAAATACTCAGACCCAGAAGGCATAAAGGAGTCAGCCAATCCAATCGATTCTCCTGCCCGAGTAGACCGTCTGATGCATGCTTTTTTTCTTTGCTATATTCCAAGGTACAATTTGCAAATAGTAAGTTAGGGTTGCGATTTTAACAATTCTCCCACGATCTCATGCCATTCTTCTGCCAAATCTTCACTTCTCTTAACTGGTCTACCCGCTCGGGAATACCAGTAAGCCGCATTTCCAAGATCTCCTTCCTCACGGTGTAAATAAGCATGCACCCAAGACCCTTCGGATTCCCTAATTTCTTGAGCAATATCATGAGAACGGGACCAATCCCCTTTTTTGGCCCACCATAGAGCTTGTAAACAGCAGGATACTTCTGGTGGCTTTTCCTCCTTGGAGATTGACTGAGTAAATTCTTCGATATTCATTTTTAGTTTGAATAATAGCTACACCCGACGCCATCGAGTACCCAGAGAAACTGAAAATTGAAATTTTCTTCGATGTTCTCGAATTACAAAGGGAAGATCTTTGCTTTCTTCCAAAACAAAGTTTGGATTTAATTTTTCTTGGAGTCTTTCCTTCGAATTTCCAGAACCAATCCAATTTTCAACCGGAGTAAATTCTTCTAACCAGGTAAAAGGAGTTGCAAGGACAAGCTGTCCACCCTTGTTAACCAACGAAGGAAGTCGATCAAGCAAACGGTTTGGACTTTGCAAACGACAAATTAAATTCGCTGCATGAATCAAATCAAAAGAGCCAAGGTTGTCCGGTAAATTACATGCGTCACCTGTTTTAAACTCGATTCTTCCAGACGGATCTTCTACTTCAGCCAAGGCCTCAGAATAAGAATTTCCCTCAACCAGAAAACGGTAGGCTAAGGATCCCTTTTTATGCAGTTGACTGGCAGCTTTGATAAAGGAATCTGAGAAATCAATCCCCAGCACATATTGATAAATATTTGCCAATTCGAAGGAAGAAGCTCCTACTGCACAACCCAGATCGAGAGCCCTTGCCTCGGAAGGTAGGTTGCTGGTATCAACTAATTCATGAACAGTTCTTTTGGGAAAGTGCAAACCAACTTTGGGTCCAAAATCCCAAGGCATGATATCTTCATCTTTTCCATAGTGAAATAGGAGGTATTCATCCAATAATTTAGAGTCCTCGTAAGGGTTCATTTTTAATCCTTTTTAATGATCTTCCAGAGATGCAATTTGTCCAAAAGCTTCCTTAAGTTTTGGATAAAGACCTTGATAGATAGAGTAATTCTTTTGATAAATCTTTGCGTTTTGCCCAGGATATATCGTTTCCGTTTTTCGAATCCATGTCCTGCAAGCAGTTTCCACATCCTCGAACTGTCCGGATCCGACTGAAGCCAACAAAGCGGCTCCGTAAGCAGCTCCCTCTCTTGCATTAACCATCGTGCAGGGAGCATCAAAAATATCTGCTAACATTTGCTTCCATAAAGTGGACTTGGTCCCCCCCCCAGAGAGTTGTACTTCCTCAGGATGAATCCCCAGTTTTTTCATCAACTGGAGGGAATCATTTAGTCCAAAAGAAACACCTTCGAGTACCGACCTGGAAAGATGTTCTTTCTTATGCCTGAGGCTAAGCCCAATAAAACAGCCCTTTGCATAAGGATCGGGGTACGGGGTTCGCTCCCCGGATAAATAGGGAAGGAAAATCAATCCATCCGACCCGGGGGGGACGGTGGCGGCTTTGTAAGTTAAGATTTCATAAGCATCCTCACCACCCTCTTCTTCTACTTTTGATTCCAAATCTCCGAGGTTATTTTTATACCATTGAAAGGAGCCAGCCGCAGAAAGCATCACCCCCATCAAATGCCATTTCCCTGGTACAGCGTGACAAAAAGCATGCAGTTTTCCTTCCGGTTCCACCCGATATTGATCACTTTGTGCAAAAACCACCCCGCTCGTACCTAGGGTAACCGATACTCTACCTTCTTGAACGATCGAACTCCCTACTGCTTGGGCGGCACAATCGCCTCCACCAGCAGCGACTGGGGTATCCACTGGAAGTCCGGTTGCTTCAGCACCAACCGCAGAGATATTTGCCGACATTTCGGTTGATTCCGTTACTTCGGGTAACCAGTCCTTATTCCATCCAAGAGACTCCAAAATTTCATCGGACCATTTTCTTTCACCCACATTCAGCAAGGATGTACCAGATGCATCAGACACATCGCTACAAAATTCGCCCGTTAACTTGTAACGAATATAGTCTTTAGGCAGAAGAACTTTGGCGATCTTATTGAAAATATCGGGCTCATTCTTTTGCACCCATCGAATTTTAGGTGCGGTAAAGCCTGCTAGAACAGGATTTCCCGTGATTTCTAAAACCTTTTGGCTCCCTACCAACTGGGATATTTCCTGACATTCTTGATGAGACCTTTGATCATTCCACATGATACAAGGCCTTAGCACCTCGCCCGCTTCATCCAATAAGACAAGTCCATGCATCTGCCCCGTTAGTCCAATTGCAGAAACGGTGGATGGATCGATTCCTTCCAGAAGAGAACCAACTGCTTCCTTGGTTGCTTCCCACCATACATTGGGATCCGTCTCTGCCCACAAGGGCTTGGGGGTTTGAAACGGGTACTCTGGGGTACTGACTTTCAGAACTTCTCCTGTAGAAGAAACTAAAAGTGCTTTCACCGAAGAGGTCCCTATATCTAATCCTATTACATACATTCTAATTTGCTAAGAGCTAAACCTATGCGATGGCAATGACAATGCGGGAAAGCTTGCCTAATGATATAATGAGAAACTTTCCAAAATCCACTTAACTTTGGTCAAGGAAGTCGAGAAAGCAAAGTATTCTTTACAAAATCTCTTTGATCAAATGACCGAAGACTTCAGTCAGGCGCATGTCACGCCCACCGAAGCGAAAAGTGCTTTCCGTGTGCTCGATGCCAAGTAAATGTAACATGGTGGCATGTAAGTCATGGATTTCATAACGGTTTTCCACCGCCTTGTACCCAAATTCATCGGTGGCTCCAACGGTAACTCCCGGATTGATACCACCCCCAGCAAACCAAGTGGTGAAACCAAAGGGATTATGATCTCGACCGTTCGAACCTTGGGCAAACGGAGTCCTTCCAAACTCTCCCGTCCAGACAACCAAAGTATCATCTAGCATGCCTAGTTTTCTCAAGTCTCGGATTAAGGCTGCGATGGGTTGATCGACGGATTTACAATTCTTACCATGACCATCCACTAAACCACCGTGCTGGTCCCACCTATCCCCATTCCCCCCCGGACAAGTCAGTTCAATGAAACGCACCCCTCGCTGAACCAACCGACGGGCCAGAAGGCATTGCATTCCGAAAGTCCGGGTGTTCTTAAAATCTGAATCCATCCCGTACGACTGTTTGACGACTTCCGATTCACCAGTCAAATCCATCAACTCTGGAACCGAAGTCTGCATTTGATATGCGGTCTCATAATTTTGGATCGCTGCTTCGATTTGGGGGTCGAAGTTCATTTCCTCTAGGGATGACCTATCCAAGTCTGCCAGCAGAGATAGTTTATTCTTCTGTAATTCAGCCGATTTCTCTTTGGGTTTGATATTGGCAACCGGTTCATTCTGAGGAAGAAAAACCGACCCTTGATAACTGGCTGGTAAGAAACCAGAACCAAAACAATCCAATCCACCCGGCGGAATGAGTCCTCCATTCAACACCACAAACCCAGGTAAATTTTGATTCTCTGTACCTAATCCGTAGCCAAACCAAGCACCCATGCTGGGGCGGCCTTGAAAACCACTCCCGGTATGCAGAAAATAATTGGCGGATGTGTGTTCAGAAAAATTGGAAGTCATCGATTTAACCATCGAAATCTCGTCAATCACATCATCCTGTGCAATATGGGGAAAAAGGTCGGATACCCAGTGTCCACTCTGCCCCCTTTGTTTGAATTCCCAAGGACTCTTTAAAATTTTGCCGATATTATCAAATTGGGTGGGAGCCAATTTTCCAATGACTTCTCTCGGGTCTTTCCCATTGTATTTTTCCAAGGCTGGCTTGTAATCAAAAATATCCACATGGGAAGGTCCACCATCCATGTAAAGAAAAATCACATTTTTTGCCCGTGGGGAAAAATGTGGTCTCCTGGGAGCCAAGGGAGATGCAAGCGAATCATTAGACAAAGCAGAAAAAGCGAGTCCACCAAATCCCATGGCACAGGATTGAAGCATGGATCTACGCGACAATGGAGTATTAAATTGGTTACAATGCATAGCTTCGAATTTTAGTTTAGAAAAAGGAATCCTTTTGAATTAATCAAGACATGAGCTAAATCCGACCAAACCTCTTCGGTAAGACTTCCATGCAATTTCGTTTGAGTTTTTAAAAATGCGAAAAGTTTTTCTTGATCTGCTTGGCTCGGAGGTTTTCCCGTAATCATCTCGAAAAGATTACCAATTGAGTCCGATTTTTGTTTTTGTGCCTGAAAAATATTTTCACCTATAACCTTGCATTGACTTATTACAAAAGGATCATTCATAAGAGCCAAAGATTGAGCCGGGACATTAGAAACAGATCTTTTGCCTTTGGTCCCGAAGGGTGCTGGTTGATCGAAGGCCAGCATAAAGGGGGAGAGAAAATTTCGGTAAACTGACCCGTAAATACTTCGTCTACCCGCTCCGTCAAGAGGTCCATTTTTCTTTCCTCCTCGACCTGTCATAAAGGCAGTTTTGTAAATGGGAACCGAAGGACCAAAAAGTCTTTTATCGATTCGACCAGAGAAAGAAAGAATTGAATCCCTTATCGCTTCAGCCTGTAATCGACGAACCGGCATTTTATGCAGAAAAATATTTTGCGGATCGGTCAAGCTAACTTTTTCTTTCTCACAGAAAGGATTTAAAAGACTGGACTGTTGATAGGTTTTGGAAAGTACGATTTTTCGAATCAGATTCTTTACCGACCAATGATTTTCTCGAAAGTCATGGGCCAACCAATCCAGCAGTTCTGGATGGCTTGGTTCCTGCCCCATTGGCCCAAAGTCATCCGGAGTCGGCACAATACCACGACCGAAAAACTGCAACCATATACGGTTCGCCATCACTCGGGACACGAGTGGGTTGTCTTCGGAGATTAATTGGTTCGCCAAATCGAGACGAGATCCGGCTTGTCCACCCAAGGCAGTTAGGTTTCGGCCAACTACTGGCGCACCTAATTTATGAGGACTTCCCCGCACATACACATTTCCCTGAAAAGGGCTCCCCTCCCCCATGGTCAAGGTATATCGCTCCTGGGGTGTTTTGGAGTCAATGACTTTGGCTTGTCTCAAGCTTTTAGAAATAATTTGTCGTTTCACGAGTGGAATAAGACCCTCACGGAAGAGGTAATTGAGAAATTCATATTCTTCTCCTGAAAATTTGCCCGTATGCAATCTATCAAATGATTTTTCGAGGAAACCATCCAAGAATTCGGGGAGATTGCTTGCCTCTATTTTGTCATCCCCCAGCAACAGAGAAAAGCTAGAGTCAGGACTTCTTCCCATTCCGGAATTGGCAAACCTGACTTGATCAATTTCCAGGTAGGCATCTGTGCCTCGGTCCACAAATTCAAGGTAGGCCCAATGGCCTTTGTATTTTTTGGGCGACAAACTGAACCATTGGAACTTATCCTCTGAATTTGCCTCCTTGATTACAGTACCACCAAAAAGTAAGCCGGAGTGTTTCCCCATATGGTAATGATCAATCACTACCCTCATAAAACCTTTTTTTGCCTTGGCCTTAACTAAAATTTGATCATGCTCAATTTTGAAATGTGGGGAACGCAGGTTGCCCACCCTTCTATCTCCTAAAATATGGGAGGAAAGTATATTCCGACTAGGAAATAGATTCGATCCAGCAAACGAAATTAATTGATGCCCTCGTGGTTTAAAAGCCTCACCTGTGATCTTCCAGCCTTGGGGAATTTCAGAGGAAGTGAAAGTTGCAAAGGGTTGACTGTTTCGAATGAAATTCTGTTCCGCATGGACGAGCCTTGTGTATGAGCTTTTTGCACTTTCAATTCTTTGTGCTAAGGACTGAAGGTTATCTAACTGTTTAAAGTGCATGCACCAGGCACGAAGGGTCATAACCTCTAAACCGTTAGCCTGAGCATAGCTTTCGACAACGGAAATCGGAGGCACTGGTTTATCAGGATTCGGAATAACCGGAAATGGAGCAAATTCAAATTGGTCTGCATGGACATGCCCCCATCTGCCCGTTGCATTGTCAACCATCCTAATTTCTACTTCCCTTGAATGGTAATCCAACAAATCCCAACTCTTTGGCACTAAATCATTACTGTCTTCTCCGCGAGCAACTAAAACCCTATTTCCATCAGCCCATAACTCCACCCCCACTTGGTCTAACTGACCTCCTCCAACCGAGAAATTCAGAAAACGATGTTCGACCTTAATTTTCGGAGAAATCAAGGATCCTAACGATTTTTTAGGGTCTCTATTAAAGGAGGAAGCCCACCCAACTCCTGAATATCCAGTTACCAAACTCGTTTCAACCGAACCCTTAAATTTGGGTTTTAAGAACGCTTTCCCATAAGGTTTCCAACCACCAAAACCATTTTCAAAATCTACAATTACTTTCCCAGTAAAATTAGCATCTGTACCGGTGTCTGTATAATTGGAATGTGTGAGATGCAAAGCTCCTTTCCAATATTTACTTGGAGGACGCATGGCACCAACACCTTCTTGCTTAGAAGATAGTGATGCATAAGCCGACTTGCATAGGGCTTCAATTTCATTGCTAATTTCCTCCCTTTTACCACCCACATCCAAAGGATATTCCTGCCTATTGCTTCCCTGCATAAACGCGGCTAGTGAATAGTAATCCTTTACTGAAATGGCATCAAACTTATGATCATGGCAACGGGCACATCCAATGGTCAATCCTAGGAAAGTCTTTCCAAATACATCCAATTGACTCTCCATTCTGTCGGCATTGTCCTGCTTTGAGTCGGTGGGTCCATGAACCGCTTCGTGAAAATACCAAAAGCCGGTTCCAATGATTGACTCATTGAATTTTTCCGTGCGATGTCGGCGCGGTTCGTCCATGAGATCGCCAGCAACATGCTCCTTCAGAAATTGGTCATAGGGAACATCCGAGTTGAAGGCACGTATCAGGTAATCACGATACTCATAAGGGTTTTCCAATGGATAATCGAACTCATGCCCGCAAGTCTCAGCATACCGGACCAAATCCATCCAGTGACGGGCCCACTTTTCTCCAAAGTGATCACTGCTAAGCAAACGATCCACCACGGTATTATATGCATTTCCCGATTCGTCAGAAATAAAATGTCCGATTTCTTCCAAGGTAGGAGGAAATCCGGTGAGGTCAAAAGTTACCCGACGTAGCCATGTTCTCTTATCCGTTACCAATGCAGGCAATAGCCCGAATTCGACCAACCTCTTGCCAATAAAATAATCAATCTGGTTCTGTTTTAAAGCCACTTCTTTGGGTACCAATGGTTTTGTTATCGGTTGCCAGCACCAATGGGTACTTTTTCTCTTTTCCAAGTTAAAGGAATTACTTTTGGGGGAAGATGGAAGAGTTGGAACCGGCTCGCTTGGCCAAATTGCTCCTTCCGCAATCCATTGGCTAAAATCATCCACCACTTGCTTACTCAACCTTTCTTTGGGTGGCATTTGAAAGTCTGGCTCGTCATAACCAATCGCTTCTAGGATCAGAGACTCCGCGGGCTTAGCGATTACTAGGGCGGGACCGGTGTCTCCCCCCTTCAAGATAAGATCGATATGATCTAAGCGTAACCCTCCCTTGATTTTAGAAGCTTCGGAACTATGACATTCATAGCATTTGGTAGCTAGAACTGGGCGAATCTTGGATTCAAAAAAAGAATAATCACGCTTCTCATCTTTCCCCCAGAGCGAAACCGTAGCTACGAGAAGAAGGACCGTAAGAAGAAATGATAATTGGGAGTGCATAACTTATGTTACATTTTTAACAAAGTTCTGAGCATGTCAAATTCTGGCATCCATTA
>CESN01022678.1_pt1 | contig 13163 bp, 12 predicted proteins | sample 531181 | NCBI WGS metagenome assembly CESN01 (sample SAMEA2621990, study PRJEB7988) | marine metagenome | isolation source: saline water (ENVO:00002010), including
AATAACTACTTATTTACATCAGAATCTGTAACGGAAGGACATCCTGACAAAATTGCTGATTTAGTTTCAGATAGTGTAGCATATCATTTAATAAATGAAAACGAAAGTCATCGAGCAGCTATTGAAACAATGGTATCTTCAAATATGGTAACTATCGCAGGAGAAGTGAAAACTGATTTAATGGATAAGAAAGATTCAATTGAAAAATTAGTAAGGCAAACAATAAAAAAGATTGGTTATGAACAAAAAAATTTTCATTGGAATACATTATCCTTTAAAAATTTAATTCATAGTCAAAGTGTTGATATTGCAAGAGGTACTGATAACTTTGGTGCAGGAGATCAGGGAATGATGTTTGGTTATGCATGTAGTGAAAATGATTCTTTTATGCCAAGTGCAATCTACTATAGCCACAAGATTACTAAAGCGCTTTCAGTTGCTAGACATAATGGTCAAGACTGGATGGGTCCGGACGGAAAAGCCCAAGTAACAATAGAATATAGTGATATTAATAAACCAATAAGAATATCAAATGTGATTTGTAGTACTCAACATAGTAAAGATTTAAAAGATGATCCTGATGAAGTACAAAGAAGAGTAGAAAAAATTATCAAACCTGAATTAGATGGTATGCTCGATGAGGAAACTCTTATCCAAGTTAACCCAACTGGTAATTTTGTTACAGGTGGACCAGATGGTGATACTGGACTAACTGGAAGAAAAATTATTGTTGATACTTATGGTGGCTATGCTCCTCATGGAGGAGGAGCTTTTAGCGGTAAAGATTGTACTAAAGTAGATAGAAGCGGTGCATATATGGCAAGGTATTTAGCAAAAAATATTGTTGCCTCAGGTTCTTCGCAAAATGCAACGGTTCAGCTAAGTTATGCAATTGGAATTAAAGATCCGGTATCATTATATGTATTTTGTGATGGTGATATTAGAAATGATATAGTTGATTGGATTTTAAAAAATATTGATTTAACACCATGGGGAATAATCAATAAATTTAATCTATTTAAATTGAATCTATCAGACACTACAAACTATGGTCACTTTGGCAAAAAAAATCTTCCGTGGGAAAATACAGATTTATCTAGTCATTTAAACTTTTAAGGGGAAATATGAGACTACAAACGAATGATAAAAACAAAACTATAAAAATTAGTAAGAAAACAAAAAAACAAATTGGAAGTATTATTGAATCTTTACCATATAAAATTAAAGACATCAAATTAGCCAAGCTTGGTAGAGACAAAATAGATATTTCTGAAAAAGAAATGCCAGGCTTAATGGAGCTTAAAAAGAAATATACCAAATTAAAACCTCTCAATGGTTTCAGACTTACGGGCTCATTACACATGACAATTGAAACGGCAATTCTCATAGAGACATTAAAAGATCTTGGAGCTGATGTACGTTGGGCAAGTTGTAATATTTTTTCCACACAAGATGAAGCTGCTGCTGCAATCGCAAAAACTAAAACTCCAGTTTTTGCATGGAAAGGTGAAACTCTAAAAGAATACTGGGACTGCACACTTCAAGCTTTGACTTTTAAAAATAATTTAGGTCCAAATCTTATTGTAGATGATGGTGGTGATGCAACATTATTAATTCACAAGGGATATGAATTAGAAAGCTACTTTAATAAACATAAAAAACTTCCAAAAATCACTACAAAGGTTGAAGAAGAAATTGTGATTGAAAAAATTTTAAGAAAAGTTCATAGTAAAAATCCAAATCATTGGCATAATATAGTACCAGATATTATTGGAGTTTCAGAAGAAACTACTACTGGAGTTGCACGTTTACAACAAATGGTTGAGGATGCAACTTTACTTTTTCCAGCCTTTAATGTAAATGATGCAGCCACTAAATCTAAATTCGATAATTTATATGGTTGCAGAGAGTCTTTAGCAGATGGCATTAAGCGTTCAACAGAGATTATGCTTGCTGGGAAAACCGTAGTTGTATGTGGTTATGGAGATGTAGGTAAAGGTTCTGCACAATCCATGAAATCATATGGATGTAAAGTCATTGTTACAGAAATTGATCCAATATGTGCATTACAAGCAGCAATGGAAGGTTTTGAAGTGAGAAGATTAGAAGATGTATTACATAGAGGTAATATTTTTGTTACTACTACGGGGAATAAAGATATTATAACACTTAAAAATATGAGAAAAATGAAGGATCAAGCTATCGTTTGTAACATTGGTCATTTTGATAATGAAATTCAAGTTGATGCTTTAAATAATTCAAATGCAAAAAAAGAACAAATTAAACCTCAACTTGATAGGTATACTTTCAAAGATGGTAAACAAATATTTATACTTGCAGAAGGAAGATTAGTTAATTTAGGTTGTGCAACAGGACATGCAAGTTTTGTCATGTCTACTTCATTTTCTAATCAAGTATTGGCACAGATATTTTTAGCAAAAAATAAACCGTCTACAGGAATATATGATTTACCTCGAAAACTTGATGAAGAGGTGGCAAGAATTCATCTTAAACATTTAGATGCTGACTTAACAAAACTTACAAAAAACCAAGCAGACTATATTGGTGTTAAAGTGAATGGACCGTTCAAAAAAGATGAATATAGATATTAAGATTCATTAATGAACCCATCAACTAAAAGAAGTAAAATAATGTGATGAGTCATTTCAACTACATTATATTCCTTTGAATCAACCCAGAAATTAACTTTCCCTAAACCATTCAACATATTATCTCTAGAAAAACCAGATAAAGTAATCACATTTAGATTTAAATCATTACAAAATTTTGCTGCATTTATCATGTTCGTTGAGTTACCACTTGAGCTTATAAGTATTACTAAATCATTTTCGTCAGAATAAAATCTAACTCCTTCCTTAACCCAATTTTCATAACCATAATCATTGGCAAAACAAGTAATGAGATCGGCCTCATTAAAATTTATTGCTCTTATTGATGCATTTTTTGTTAAGTCAACTGCAACATGACTAGCCATAGCTGCACTTCCACCGTTACCAGCTAAAATAACTTTACCACCACTACGTTTAGTCTTTTTAATTAATTCAACGCACTTTGATAACAATTCTAAATCAATGTCATTATTAATTGCATTAATGTATTGTTTCATGAAGCTTTTGAATATTTTTTCCATTAACCCTCCATAAATATTATTTTCGAACCATGATTTTCAAAACTGAAATTAAAGAAATTATATTTGTTCATTTTATTTATAAAATTTTCTTGATTATCGCTTGGAACATAAAATAAAATAAATCCACCTCCACCTGCACCTAGTACTTTACCACCAGTAGATCCAGCACTTAATCCTTCTTTATAAATTAATTCTATTTTATCATTTGAAATTCCCTCAGCCATATCTTTTTTAACATTCCACATCTCGTTTAAAAATTTTCCAATATCATCAATGTGTGATGAAAAAATCATTCTTTCAAACGCGTCAACACTCTTGATAATTAAAGAATTTTTTGATTTATTTATCTTATTTAATTTTGATTGTTTAGACAGAATGGTATTTGCACTTCTTGTAATATTTGTAAAACAGAGAAATAAGTTATTTTCAAGTCGTTTAGAATATCTACTTAACTTTTCAACTTTAACTTTTCCATCTTTATTAAACTTTATCTTTTTTAAACCACCTAGCGAACATCCATATTGATCTTGTTTACCAATTGGACTTTCGCAAATATCAATTTCAATTTGACATGCTTCATGAGCTAGTTGTTCTTGTGACTTTATTATATTTTTATAATTATACATTGCGTTTAGTAAACCTACTGTAACGGCACTTGATGATCCTAAACCAGATCCTGATGGTATATCAGATAATGTTGTAATCTCAATGCCATTTTTAATACCAGTTTTTTTCATTGTCTCGCGGACCAACTCATGCTCAATGTTTTCAACTTTATCAACAATTTCCTTCTTTGAGTAATTGATGTAAATCATATCATCAAATCTTTCTTTTAAAATTACATAAACATATTTGTTAATAGATGTTGAAATTACTTTACCTACCTCATTTCTATAATAAGCCGGTAAATCTGACCCTCCTCCTGCAAATGAAATCCGTAATGGAGTCTTTGAAATAATCATTTCACTTCTCTAACAACATTTAATTTTTTCATTGTTTTGATTGATTCCTCCAATATACTTTCATCAACATCTGAATTCATCATATAATTATAATAAGACTGCACACTAAAATTTGTATTTCTTTTGGGTTGCCACCCTAATTTTTGAATCTTTGAAATATCTGAAAATGCGTGTCTTGTGTCTCCAAATCTATATAAGTTTGGAAGGTTTAAAGGTAAGTCTTCTTTATTAAACACTCTAGCAACAATATTACAAAATTCTTTAATAGTAATTTCCCTTCCACCACCAACATTATAAGTATTAAAATCAGAATCTGAATTTTCCAAAATTAACATGTTTGCATCTACAACATCATGAATATTAACAAAATCTCTAATCATATTTCCATCTTCATATATAATTGGAGCTTTATTAAAATTATAAAACATTGAAAAAATCCTTAATGCGCCACTATATGTATTATAAAATGATTGCCTTTCGCCTTGAACAATTGAATATCTCAAAGTAGTTGTAGGTATATCATATCTTTTCCCAAAATTCAATGACATTATTTCTTGGGCATACTTAGATATTGCGTATTGATTTGGAGGATTTGAATGATTTTCACTTGTTTTGGTCCACCTAAGTTTTCTCCCATTAGAATCTAAATGAGACCATATACCTTTTTTAAGATTCTTTTCATCTCTCATATTTGGGAAAACTAAGTTTCCATCAATATCTTTATAAGCTCCTTCACCATTTACAAATTGGCTTGAGGCAACAATAATTTTTTTAATCTTTAATTTATTTTTTACAGCAATTTCATAAATCGATGCATTACCCACACAATTAGTTTTGAAAAATGTAGAGAAATATGGTAGATAATCTTGATAAGCAGCAAAGTTGTATATAACACTAACATCCTCCATTGCTAGCTCAAGATTATTGAAATCACAAATATCTCCAATTATTAATTCAGCTTTAGGATTTAAATATTTAGGAACACCATTTTTATGAACAGGTTTTTGAAGATTGTCTAAGATTCTTACTTCATACCCTTTTTCAATTAGTGCGTCAACAGTGTGTGAACCAATGAACCCTGCTCCTCCAATTACTAATGCTTTCATCTACCTGTACCCTTAAATACTGTTGAAATGGTTTTCAGTATAATATAAAAGTCAAAAAATAAACTTCTTTTTGATATGTACTCTAAATCTTTTTTAATCCACTCATTTGCATCATTTATATCATTTCTACCTTCGACCTGCCACAAACATGTAATCCCCGGCTTTACTGAAAGCTTTTGTTTTTGAAAACTTGAGAAATTTATGTACTCAGTTTGTAGTGGTGGTCTTGGACCAACAACACTCATTTTGCCTGATAAAACAGATATAAATTGAGGTAACTCATCTAGACTATATTTTCTTAAAATTTTACCACTTTTAGTTATTCTTGGATCATTTTCCATTTTAAAAAAAGGTCCAGTCATCTCATTTTTTTTTGATAATGAATCTTTAATCTTATCTGCATTAAATACCATTGTCCTAAATTTATAGCTTCTAAAAAAAACTCCATCTTTACCAACCACATTCCAATTATAAAGAATAGGGCCCTTTGTAGTGATTTTAATAACAAATGCTATAATTACAAGAGGAAAAGCTAATAATAGTAGAACAATAAGTGAGAAAAAAATGTCAAATGCTCTTTTGAAAAAATTATACAGAAATTCATTCTTCATTTATTACAGCTCTTCCTTCAAGTTGTTCCCAATCTTTTTCAGGTCGAACTTTTTCATTAGTTTTTATTGCTGCGTCTATTACATCGCAATCTACATTCAAATCTTTAAAAAATTTGCTTAGAGAATTTATATCTTTTGGAAAACAACTACCCCCAAAACCAAGCTTTGAATCAGGACCAGGGACTTCCCAGTGGGAAACTCCAATTCTTTCATCGTTTTGTGCCAAACTTATAACATCATCATAATTAATACCTGTTTTATCACACAACTGCTTGATTTCATTTGCAAATGATACTTTAGTTGCAAGAAAAGTATTAATCATATTTTTTGTCATCTCCGCAATTTTTGGTTTCGTTCTTACAATTTTAATTTCTTTAAAAACACTTGAATATATTTCTTCAACAACATTAATCATCTGCTCATTTCCACCCAAAATGATAAATTTTTGATTTTTAAAATCTTCGATAAAATTTGCTTCTCGTAAGAATTCAGGATTATATATAATATTTAAATTTTGATATTTGCTTAAAAAAATATCGGTTGTTCCTGGTGGAATTGTTGATTTAATAATAAAAATTTTATCAGAAATGAGATTTAATAAATTTATTTCTGAAAGAACATCTTCTAAAATCCCAAGATAACATGAACCATCTTTTTTCATGGGAGTTGGTAAACAAAGAAAAACTATATCTGAGCTATCAACCAGGTCTTGGATAGAATTATGAGTTGATTTTTTACCAATATATTTATCAAATGTATTTACAGTGAAATCCTTTTTAAAACCTAGCTTTATAGCTGTCCCAACATAGCCTTGACCTATTATTCCAATTCTTTTACTTTTAATACTCATTTAACTTTTTGCGATGCGATTTTGAATAAAAAATATGTATTGCCAAACAAATATCTTCTCCACATTCTTCTGGGATCTTTAATTAATCTATACAACCATTCCATGCCAATGGAAGTAATCCACTTAGGTATAACTTTTTCACCACTAAAAACATCAATAAAAGCTCCACCATTTGTAAATACATTTGCATTAATATTTGGAATATTATCTGTGAGCCATTTTTCTTGTAAAGGCATACCCATACCAACCATTAAAATATCAGGGCTAAAAGAATTAATTTTTTTAATAACTATATTATTTTCGTAGCTATTTTTTTCAAAATAACCGTTTTGAGATTCAAATATAACATTTGGAAATTCTTTCTTAAAGTTTTTTAAAGCTTTTTGGAGTGTCTTTTCTTTAGCACCGAGCAAAAATACTTTCAATTTTTTTTCATTACAAAAAGTATAAAGTTGAGGAATCCATAAATAATAAGACAAATGATTAACCCATACTCCGTACAAATACTTTATTGCAATTTGTACCCATTTACTATCACATATTATAATGTTAGCATTTCTTTGAAAATTATAAAAATTACCATTTGTTTTACTTATATAAAAAGCATTGGCATTTGCATTGCTAATAACAATTTTTTTATTTTTATTAATTGCATCCAGTATTGCATGGTTAATTTCTTTGTTTGAAATATCCCATATATTTTGGTCTATTAATTTATATTTTTTCATCTTTTAATCTTATATTTGAAGAAAATTAACATTGGCCACATTAGGAATGTTACTAAAATATAATCAATAACCTTCATATTTTTTTTCCAGTCATTATCTATAGTTATCGATCTGAAATTAACAAATTTATTAACGTTCCCTCCAATTTCAATATTGAAACTAATCTTTTTACGATTTAAATCAATTGAATATGTTTTACCAAAAAATTTTAATGTCTTTAATGATTCAAATTCTTCATAAAAATACTTTTTATAACTTGTGTTATAGTTTATTTTTGAAATAAATAAAGTCCATAGATGATCATTAAGCCATCTTAGACTTGAGCGTAAAGCACTTTTTCTTTTAAAATAAGTATTTTCTTTATAAACTTTTTTTCTTTTCCACGAAAAGGAAGTTGCCCTTACATCTCTAACCAAATGAATAATTTCAATATTTATTTGAGAAAAAAGAGTAAGAATAAATAGCTGTCTAGGATCTTTTGAGGCATCGATTATTATTCTATTGCCTGATTCTATGTATACTCTTGTGAGAATTTCATAAAAAACATTAAAGAAGTTTGGAAAAATTTTAAACAAAATATTTTTATTAAAATATCCTATCAAAAGAAAAAATGGAAAAATAAATGGGTTTTTTAGGAAATGGAGCTCTCTAGATGCTTTCTTGTGATTTAAACCATGAAATATTTTTTGCCAAAAAGGATGTTCCAAAAATTTTACTCCATCTGCGCATTTTTCATTATTCTTGAATCCTTTTTCAAAAATATAAAAAAACTCGCCAATAGATATAAAATTTGAATTTTTTGTTTTTCTAATAAGAGCATCTAAAATAGTGCTTCCACTTCGAGGATAAGATGCTATAAAAATTATTTTCACTATGTATTTATTTGATTTTCATTAGTTTGTGAAGCAATAAATCCAAATATCGCAAAATAAAAGAGCATAACATTCATATCAACATCTAAATCATAGAAAATTGAGTGAACGATACTTATAATAATTATCTGAGTATATAAAATGAACTTACGCTCATTAATTGTTTTCTGATTAAATGAAGAGAATATTTTTTTTAGTAAAATAATTTGAAAAGAAACATAGCTTAAAAAAGCAAAAATACCATATTTAAACAATAAGCCTATGTAAGTACTGTGCGAACCAAGCTTTTGAGTTTTTTGATAATTATAGAAGTCTAGCTGTGAACCATGACCAAAAAATATTGTCCATAATGAATCGAAAGTCATAGTTACAGAATTCATATAGTTTGAAATTCTTCCAGCGTTCGAATGTCCGCCTTCAAATCTTGAAATAATTATATCAAAAAAATTAAAAAAATATGTTACAATTATTAATCCCAAAATGGAGTATACCAAGTTTAAAGATATAGATTTTTTCATTATCGACTTGATAGTTTGTACTACAATGAAAGAGAATAATAATGCAATCCAACTACCCCTACTAAGTGTACTTACCAATACAATTAAAGATATTAAGAAAAAAGCCATAAAAATATATGGAGACAATTTTTTAATATTTTTTAGATATAACCCAATAACTAAATTAATAACAACGATTTGGGAGAGTTCATTTGGAAATAACATTAACCCTTTCGGTCTAACAAAACCTTCAATGAAAAACAAACCGCTGTTTGGATCTGCAAAAGTTTTATAAAAGAAATTTTTAAGGAAATCATTTGAGGCAAATTTGTAAAGAGGTGTTTCATAGAAAATATTAATTCCTAAAATAGGTAAAAATCCGGAAAAACAAATTATAAAGGATGAAAAATAAATTAATTTTAAAAAATCATAATGCGAATTATAAATTTTTGATGAATGAAAGTAATGATAGCTCAAAACAAGTAAAGCACCTACATATGAATAAATATTTCTTAATAATTGAAAAAGCTTTGTTGTATCTGAAATATTTACAATTGAAAAAGTCATAAAAATTATTATAACACAAATAGGAATTGTAATAGTGCTTATTTTAAACTTTTTACTTCTAAAATATGTTATAAGTAGATAAAAAGGTGTAACAATGAATTGCTCTACTCCGGCGAGCCAAAAGAAGAATATATAATAAAAAAAGTTTTGAAACTTAGTATTCATTTTTCAAAATAATTTAGCTAACGAATTAATCTTATGATTTCTTTTCAAGTTATATGCGAAGAGAGTATATGTCAATATATCAAATATTAGTACAGCTAAACAAATTCCTAAAATACCAAAATATTGAGGTAGGATGTATAATAAAACTAGGAATATGATTAATGATGATGAAACTACCTTAAATACTGTATTCTCTTCATTAATTGCTATTAAACATATGCCAGCATAACCTAGAAAAACTTTTAATATGCTCGAAATAGATAAAAATGTAAAAATTTTAAATCCTAAATTATATAGTTCAATATCAATATTGTAAAACAGATAGGCGCTTTCAAATAAATAAATGAAAAAAATAAACATTATGAGGCTCAGAAGCGTGCCATAACCAGCAATAGTTCTCAAAAAATCGAAGCCAGAAACTTCTTTTTTGTTGTGTGCTTCTTTTATGAATGGAATAAGTATGGGAGCAAAAATTTGTCTGGGCATAAGTAATAATCTTGCAAAAGATGAGATAGTAGTATATAAATAAAGTATATTTTCACCTATAAAAATTCTTACAAAGATAACATCCAAATTAAAAGATGCGACATCTGACAAGTTTTTGAAAAAGATCAGAAAACCCTTTTTAAATACATTTTTTACATCAAAGTAGCCTTTATTTTTAATCTTGGAGAAATAAAGTGTTGATAAAGAAAATAATAACATAATCGCGGACAATAAATTCAATATCATCAAGAAAGTATTCAAATCTAATTTGAGATTAGAAAGTGATATAAAGAAAAGAATTAAGTTTAAAGAAAAGCCAAAAAGAAAACCATTTAATTGTATTCCACCAAAGAAATTGCCAAGAAAAAATTTTTTAGATCCAATTAGTATAGAAATTATAAGTTGGTACGAAACCATGGATAAGCTAAACAAAAGGAAATTTATAAAATTAGATATATTGAATTCTTGAAAAATAAAAGAAAAGACAGGAAAGCATAGAACAGAGGTGTTAATAATAGATGCAATGAAAAAGCTAATATTATTGACTCTTAATTTTCCGTTCTCAAGTTGATTTCTTTGAATAGACAACTTCATACCAAGTGTGTAAAATGAGATTAGTATTGGCATAGTATGTATCAAGAAAATCACTTGACTTAAATACTGATTTTGAATTACATCGAATGCAAGTTTGTTAAAAATTAATAAGTTAAATCCTAAAAAAAACTTAAATATCGTAGAAAAGGATGATGCCCGAAAAAAAGAATTTGGGAAAATCTTAAAATTTAAAATCATTTTCTTTTAAATAAGAAGAATGAGGCAACAAATAAAACAATAAAGATTAGTACAAAGTGTTTTAAAAATAAAGATACTATTGTATTTGATCTAAACTCTGTCATTTCAGGCTGTTCAATAATAATTAACTGTGCATTATCTTTTAATTCACCGCTTTTTAAAATTTCTATTTCAAGAACAAGTTGTTTTAAGATTTGGTAATTTAGTTCAACATCAGTTTTTAACTTATTGTACTCAATTTGTAGCTTTGGAGAATCAATGAAATTTTTGTTATCACTTAGGAAATCATTTAATCTATTTTCTGACGATAAAATTACTAACTCTACCTCAGAAAGGCGTTTTTCCAAATATTGTCGTTTTTCTAATGCATTATTTTGCATTGTTTTGATTGTAAATTCATTCAATCCTTTCATTATAGCATTTGCAATTTCATACGAAATAACATTGTTTTTTGTTGATATGGAAAATCTAAAGATTCCAAATTCGTCCTCTGAAAAATTTGATGAATTAAGTATTTTATTTCTAGCGTAAGTACGTGAATATTCATCAAAAGCTTTTTTAGAAATAATTTTTTTATAAAGAAAATGCTTCGGGTTTAGTGAGTTTGCTAAATCATAATATTCAACTAAATCTAAGTTTTGACTATCAATAAAAAAATTAATTGAAATAATATCGTCTAAAAATGTACTTGAATTTATTACAGAAGACAAATTGATTGTACTTCCTGACGAAGCACCTGTGATCTGACTTAAAATAGATGATGTTCCAATTGATGGAGTCTCATTATCTGGCGAGTTCACAACTACAAAATTTGATGAATACTTCGCACTTGTTAAAAATAGAGATAAGAAAGAAAAAATAAGAGCTGTCTTAATTTGGCTTTTAATCTTTGTTTTATTAATTGTGAAAAATTCGGTAAAATATTCTAAATTTAATTCGGTATTGTTGACTATTAGAGTCAACATAGGCATTCTAAATCCAATTATTTTTTTAAGATTGAACATACAATAAAGAATGAATTTAATTAGAATACATATATTAATCTTATTTTTTTTTAACATTTTAAGTGCCCAAGGTTTACATATTTATGGAACAACCAATATTTATACATCAGATACTCACGATTCTTTTTTCACAAATAATAATGTATACGATACAATTAATACTGAATCCTATTTGAGTAATATTTTTAACTTAGAATTCCAAAAAAATAAATTTACACTTACTACGTCTGTTGTTAATGATTTTAAAAATATAAACCTTCATAAACTTTCATTTCAATTTCATAATGAAAATCATGGTTATGATTTTGGCCTTGTAAATATTAAAGAAAATAATTTGTTACCACAAAAATCTTCAGGGCATATGCTTGTTAGTAAAAATGCTGCTCCTGTTTATGGTTCAAATATTTTCAAAAAATTTAAATTTGAAAAATTCAATTTAACTTTTTCAATGTTTAACGGTATTCTTTCGTCTTTGAACTCATATGAGTGGAATGGTACTTACATAAAAAAAATTCCTACTAGCTACCCAAAAGAACCCTATATACATGTAAAATCACTTAGTTTAAGAAAAAATCTTAAAAATGATAATTTTGTAGCATTCGTATTTAATCATGGAGCAATATGGGGAGGATCAACAAAAAAGTATTCTGAAGTAACTGATTGGCCGACAAATTTTGAAGCTTTTCAAAGGGTTTTCTTTATTCGTAGTGGAATAAATAACTCAAGTGATGAAAGACATAAAATTGCGAACCATAATGGAAGTTTTGACTTTTATTTAAAGAATAAAAAACTTCTTTATTATTACTTGCATTACTTTGAAGATGGAAGTGGAGTAAAATTTAAAAATAATTTTGATGGTTTATGGGGACTTAATTACAAAGAAGAAAAATACAACATTATAATTGAATATTTAAATACAACCCACCAATCGGGTAATTTTCATGGTAAAAACGGTATTGGTGTAGATAGTTATTATTGGCATGATCAATATGTTCAAGGATGGGCAGTCGAAGGTCAAGTAATTGGGAACTATATTTTAAGTCCAGACAATAATAGAATTGAAATGTTTTTATTTGGTTTCAATAAAATCATAAACAATGAAAATTTATCAATTGAAGTAAAACAAATAAATGAATTTTTAACATATGGAAAAAAGGTTTTACCGCAAGATTTTAATTCAAAAAAAATAGTTAATAAAAAAAATCATATTAAGATGGGATATACTATAAATTTTAAAGAAAATGTTAACTATCAAATTAATTTTCATAATTTAGACAATAAATTTTTGTTTAATTTTCTCATAAACTGGAATTTTAATTGAAATTTAGGGCCCATAGCTCAATTGGTTAGAGCAACGGACTCATAATCCGCA
>CESN01011127.1_pt1 | contig 13155 bp, 12 predicted proteins | sample 531181 | NCBI WGS metagenome assembly CESN01 (sample SAMEA2621990, study PRJEB7988) | marine metagenome | isolation source: saline water (ENVO:00002010), including
TTCTAAAGTCTAATAATGTTGAAAATAAACATATAATGAATGAGTTTATCAGGTTATGTTTATCCCATCCAGAAATTAATTTCATTTTTTTTAATGATGGCAATGAAATATATAACCTAAAAAGTTCAACTTTTAAGAAAAGAATTATTCAGCTTTTTGGAAGTAAAACAAATGAAAAGCTAGTTCCAATCAATGAGGAAACCGAAATACTAGCTTTGAACGGTTTTATTTTTAAACCTGAATTTTCAAAAAAAACTAGGGGAGAGCAGTATTTTTTCGTAAATAATAGATTTATTAAAAGTCCTTATTTAAATCATGCGGTAAAAGCAGCCTTTGAGGGCTTAATAGAAATAAACTATAATCCATCTTATTTTTTAAACTTAGATGTTGATCCAAAAACAATTGATATCAATATCCATCCTACAAAGACAGAAATAAAATTTGAGGATGAGCATTCAATATATGCAATTTTAAGATCATCAATTAAACATAGTTTGGGTCAATATAATATTTCTCCTTTACTAGATTTCGAAAGAGATAAAAACTTGGATATCCCTTATGATTTTGATAAAGATTTAAAAGGTGGTTCACCTGGAATTGAAATTAATTCTAATTATAATCCATTTGAAAAAAATAAAACAATTTCAGCGATTGATGTTAATAATAATTTTGAAGAGTATACACAGATCTTACAATTTTCATCAGATTCTGAAAACTTTGCCCAACTGGATTTTAAGGATATAAATAATTCCATTATTATAAATCAGATTATTCAGTTTAATAAGAAATATATAATAAATAAAACAAAATCCTCAATAATTATTATAAATCAAGAACGTGCTCACCAGAGAATATTATATGAAAAGTTCTTAAAGTTAATTAGCTCTGATAAAAACAACTCACAGAAATTACTTTATCCATCTCAACTTGAATACAGTCCTCAGGATATTAGAATATTAAAAAATAATGAGGATCAATTAAAAATCTTTGGCATTGAATTTAATTTTAGCAGTGACAATTTAATAATATCAGCCTTACCAAATTTTTTAAAAGAGAATGATTTGAAATTTTATATTGACAATTTACTGATTAACTTACAAAATGAAACCCCCGTTGATAATTTTAGTGAATTAGATCTTTTTTCAAAAATCCTATCAAAATCTATGTCCATTAAAAATGGAAAGATTCTTGATGTTAAAGAACAAGAATTTATTATTAATGCATTATTTGCGTGTAAAGATGCGTCAAGATGCCCTTTTAATAAAAAAACTTTTGTAAAAATGAGTGTTAATGATATTGAAAATATGTTTAAGTAATGTATAGAATTTCCCCAACTGTCAAACAGCTTTTAATAATTAATGTCATTTTCTTTTTGGGAACTTTTCTTTCATTTAATAGCGAATTTATCTATTCGTTGTTTGGACTATTCTTTCCTGAAAATATAAATTTTAAATTTTGGCAAATTTTAACTCATATGTTTATGCATGGAAATCTGCCACATATTTTAGTTAATATGTTTGCCCTCTGGATGTTTGGTTCATCTGTGGAATCAATTTTGGGATCAAAAAATTTTTTATTTTTCTACTTAACTTGTGGTCTTGGAGCTGCGGTTTCGCAATTGGTTTTTTTATATTACAATTACTATGTTGATCTAGAGTTTTTTGTCAATAATGGTTATGAATCAGCAGAAATCATTAATATATTAAATAATAAAAGTAAACCAGAGATTAATTCTTTAGTTAACAATATAGGAATTGAAAAAGTAGCTTCAATTTTTTCAAATTTTAATTCGACAATGGTTGGTGCTTCAGGCGCAATAATGGGTATATTAGTTGCATTTGGAATGTTTTTTCCTGAAAGTAAATTAATGTTACTGTTTCTTCCTATTCCAATTAAAGCAAAGTATTTTATTCCTGCAATTATAATTATGGATCTTTTCTCAGCTATAACTGGACAAGCTATATTTAGCCCTAGTAATACTGCATATATCGCCCATTTGGGTGGAGCTTTAACAGGATTTATAATTATGTATTTCTGGAAAAAGGATAGATTTAACAAAAATAGGTGGTATTGATGAAAATATTTGACAGGATTGATTTTGATATTTACAATTTAAATTTTGCTCAAAAGATTGCTATCATAAACGTATTGGTCTTTTTAGTTTTCAGACTATCTTTTTTATTTAAGCTTGAAAGTGATTTCTTGAACTTATTTTCTCTTAGTTCCAACTTTTTTTATAATCCATGGTCAATAATTACACACGCTTTTATTCATCAAGGAATCTTTGATTTGGTGTTTATGTTAATTCTTCTATTTTTTTCATGTAACTCTATAAGTAATTTACTTGGGGAAAAAATTACGATTTATCTTTTTTTTGTCGGAATTATTTTGGGCTCTATATTTTTCTTATTTTTTTCGAATTCTCAGAATATTTTAATTGGAGCCTCAGCTGGTATTTCATCCTTATTAATTTTTCTTCTTTTCTTATCACCAAATTTGGAATTAAGATTTTTTAGATTCAATATTAAATTTAAATATCTGATGGCATTAATTTTATTTACTGACTTTTTAAGGTTTTTATCCCCTGGTGAATTTGGAATATATTCTCATATTGGTGGCTATCTTGCTGGAACTTTCTATTATTTTTCAATCTATGGCCTACCAAAGAAATATAAGAAACCAAGAACAATAAAGCCAACAAATAAACAAAAAGAGACGGATTATATTTTAGACAAAATTAGTAGGAGTGGGTATGATAGCTTAACTTCAAAAGAAAAAGATTTTTTATTTAGACAAAAAGATAAAAAATGAAAAATCTTTCCCTATCCGAAAAAATTATATTTTTTGTAAACACATTAGTAGCATTTATTTTTTTATTTTCCTTAATAATTCCTTTTATTCCACCTAGGATTTTTTCATTTCTTTCTGTGATTGGTTTATTTACTCCCATTTTAATTACATTGAATTTTATTTTTATTTTTTTTTGGATATACAAGTTAAAAAAGCAGTTTTTTTTATCATTTTTTGTTCTTCTTATTGGCCATTCTACATTACAGAATTTTATAAATTTTTCAAATAACTCAATTTATGCGACTGATGATAAAATTTCTATTTTAAGTTATAACGTTAGATTATTTAATCTATATAACTGGATTGATAATTCAGAAATTGAGAATAAAATTAATAAGTTTCTAGTCGAAAAAAATGCAGATATTATTTGTCTTCAAGAATACAGAAATAATGTTTTAATTATGCCTAATCATCCTTATAAATATGAATACTTAAGGGGTGATAATATTAATTATGGTCAGGTTATTTATTCTAAATTTCCCATAATAAATTCTGAGATAATTGACTTAGGTAGTACTTCAAACAGTGCAATATGTGTTGATATTCAAATCAAAAATAAAATAATAAGGATTTTCAATGTACATCTTGAGTCATTTTCTTTAACCAATGCGAAAGACCTTACTATGTTTCAAAAGAGCAGTAATAAACTTTACAAAAGTGTTTCAAAAACTTTTTCAATTCAACAAGATCAATTGGAAATACTAGAAAAAAATATTAGTAAAACCCCTCATGATATTATTCTTTCAACTGACCTAAATAATACTGCTTTCTCCTACATTTACAGGGAACTTAATAAAAAATTAAAGGACAGTTTTATTGAAAAAGGAAATGGATTTGGCGCAACATTTTTTTACAATTTTATTCCTTTAAGAATTGATTTTATAATGATCAGTAAATCATTAAGAGTAAATAAATTTAAAACCTATGAAATTAATTATTCTGATCACAAGCCAATTTATACAGAAATAATTATTTAGCTAAAAAATTATAATAATTTGGCCCATAATTAAACAAAAGATCCAGCATACTTAAGTTTTTTTTAAATCCATATTTTCTTTCAAATACCTGGGTATATTTTTCAAATGACAATGATTTGTCAGAAAAATTCAAGTTTGATATTCTACGACTATTAGCATAACCAGTGTAAATTTCATTATATTTTTCAGTGAAATTATATTCCAGGTTGCGATCAATCAATTTAAAAAGTAATGCAATTGATTTTAAATTTATGTCAATTAGGAACTTTTCTTTTTTTGTAAATATTTTTTCAAATCGGTTTTCATAGAATTCAAAAAATGGAGAGCTTCGATAGGCAAATTTTATTGATTTAAAATGTTTTTTTTGCCAATTTGTATCATTGCAAATCTGAATATCTTTAAATTTCTGTTTTTTTTTACTCGAATATTTTACAGGAACTGATAAGTTTAATATTCCGTTTGCGTGATATATCAAAGTTCTATTTCTAAGGGTTTGTTTAATATAATTGTCATTTATCTCAAACAATATTCTTTCGTGGTTTAGAATTTTTGAAAAAAATAAAATATTTGGAAAGTAAGTTGGGTGAATGACTAAGCTCATTTTTTATATTTCTTGTATAAGAATGAGAATATGTAATATAATATTAAAATTATTATGAAATGAGCAAAATAAGAAGTAGGAACACCTTTTCCATGAACACTTGTAAACATTCTCTCCCATCTAATTTTATCTAATCCTTTTGCATTATAATCAATACTAAGCCACTTAAAAATAGGTTTTCCCACCACATGGTCAAATGGTACAAATCCCCATGCTCGAGAATCTTGAGAATTTCCACGATTATCACCCATAAGCCAATAATAATCCTGTTTAAACTTGTATTCGTTCACTTCTTTCCCATTAATTATGATTCTATCTCCATCTATCTCTAGTTTATTGTTTTCGTATACTTCAATCAATCTCTTGTAAACAGAAATATTTGACTTATCAATCGGCATAGTTGAATTTTTTTTTGGTATGTAAATAGGACCATAAAAATCCGAATTCCAATTGTAACTTTCATCATGAGGAAAAATATTATCTCCTCTAATACCTTTTTCTTTTATATTTCTTTTAATTGAAAAAACATTAGGATGGTTTTTAAGTTTAGAGGCTGAATTTTCACTGATTCCTGCAAAATAATATGTATTATTAAAATTTTTATTTCCATTGATGGTCTGAGGTATTCCAAAACCATCAGTGATGTCATAATTCTTGATCATATCATTGGGAGTGAACCTGTATTTTTTTGGCTGAACTAAATATGAAAATTGAAGTTTTGCTCTTTCCGATAAAATATTTTTTTCACCGTTGATGTAAACATAGCCATCGATAATTTCAAGTGTATCCCCAGCAATTCCAACAGCTCTTTTAACATAATTAGTTTTTTTATCAATGGGTTTGTAATATGATTTGTCAGTGTAAAACATATTCAAATTGGTATCAACAGGCCAATTAAAACAAACTATTTCATTACGTTTAATTTTTTGAATCCCTGGAAATCTTAAATAAGGAAGTTCCGCAATAGTTGGTAACTGATTTTTATTTAAATAGGATTTGACTTTAATAATTGGAAGCGTGTCATGTACCATTGGAGCCGCTATGGGTGTCATTGGAACTCTTGCACCATAGTGAAACTTACTAACAAATAAGAAATCCCCAACAAGAAGAGACTTTTCAAGGGAAGAAGTTGGAATTGTATATGGTTGAACAAAATATGTGTGTACCAACGTAGCAGCAATAACAGCAAAAATAATTGAACTGGTCCACTCACCATTAGCACTCTTTGGTTTTGTACTTCTATTTTTAATGTACTTTAACTGTGTAAAATAATTCAAATAATAATTGTAAAACCCCAAAGTAACTAGACATAAAAAAGTATGGCTATATGAATTTTTACCAAAACTTCTTGAAATCTCAACCCATATGACAGGTATGATTATAACATTGATCACAGGGATAAGTATTAAAAAAATCCACCACTTTGGTCTGTTTATTATCTTAAATAATATTAAAATATTATAAACAGGAATGAAGGAAATGTAGGGATTGTATGATGCACTTTTGTATAACTTCCAAGTTCCAATGCCATGCAAAGTACTTACAACTAAAAAAAATATTATTAAGCTATTCATAAATTAAAATTTAAGCACAAACTAAACGAAGAATTGGAGTGAATTTCATCAAATTCTATTAGCGGTTTGATGGAAAGATTTTCATTCAAGTTATATTGTTTTAGATGTGCATCGACATTGGCGTCAATAATATTTAAAATATAAATTCCAAGTGTTATTAAAATTGATAATTCTTTATTTCTCTTATAAGTATTTTGAGCTCTAATTAATCCGTCATTGGAAATTAGAGGATTCAGATTATTACCAAAAAATTCATCATCTGAAAAACCTGCTAATCTCCTTTTATATGCATCTCTATATCTATGATATTCATCGTTATTCTTCCGATAAAAATAAATGCTTGTAGCCAGTCCTCCATATACTATTGGAATTTTCCAGTATTTTTTATTGTATAATTGACCAAGACCTGGTACTACCGCAGAGTAAAATGCAGATTTAGATGGTCGAAGTGCCAATTCTAACGAGTAATTTAATGAATCTTTTTGAGAGAAAATATTTATACTTAAAAGAAAAAATATTGCTAAATATATATTTTTAACCATTTAAATTTTTGTTAATTTTTAAAAACTCTTCCGAAGAATTAAATGGAATTATTATTTTTCCCGAGTATTTTTTTTTGAAAACAATATTAGATCCCAAAGAATATTTTTTTCTTAAACTTTTTATGGCACTTGTGATTTCTTTAGGGTATTTATCTTCATAGTTAGCTTGAGATTTTTCTTTTTTTAAATCATTAATTAATTTTTCAGTATTCCTAACCGAAAGATTTTTTTTAATGATTATCTCATAAATTTTCATCTGAAGTTTATTTTCATCAATATTTATTAATGCTCTTCCATGTCCCATAGAAATAAAATTATCTTTGATTCCACTCTGAATAATCGGATTTAATTTTAATAACCTCAAATAGTTACTTATAGTTGATCTTTTTTTTCCGATTTTTTTTCCCAATTCCTCCTGAGTAAGATTAATATCTTCAATTAATCTCTTACAGCAAATTGCAATTTCTATTGAATCAAGGTCATCTCTTTGAATATTTTCAATTAATGACATTTCTAGCGATTCTTGATCATCAACATCTCTTATATATGCAGGAATCTTTACTATTTTTAGTTTTTTAAAGGCTCTAAATCTTCTTTCACCAGAAATTAATTGAAATTTGTTTTTTGAAATCTTCCTCACAGTTATGGGCTGAATTAATCCAACACTTTTGATTGATTGGACCAATTCATTTAAATTTTCATTGTTAAAATTTGTTCTAGGCTGATTTGGGTTTAGTGAAATTTTTTTTAGTGAAATTTTTGAATAATTTGGATTTGATTTCCCAGAAATTTTTAAGCTATTGTTAGAAGGGTCATTTAGTATTGATGATAACCCTCTACCCAATACGGATGCTTTCTTTTTCATAAATCTATCAATTTTTTGATATTAATTCACGCGCTAAATTTAAGTAATTATTTGCACCCTTGCTGCTAACATCGTAATCAATTATACTTTTACCAAAGCTTGTTGCCTCTCCAAGCCTGACATTTCTGTGTATAATGGTTTTAAATACCATTTGATTAAAATGTATTTTAACTTCCTTTTTAACCTGGTTTGAAAGATTTAATCTGATATCATACATTGTGAGTAAAATACCTTCAATTTGTAAGTCTTCATTATGTAATTTTTGAATACTTTTTATAGTATTTAATAATTTCCCTAAACCCTCTAATGCTAAGTATTCACATTGAATTGGAATTATTACTGAGTTAGAAGCGGTAAGTGCATTTATTGTTAGTAAGCCAAGAGATGGAGGGCAATCAATTAATATATAGTCATATATATTTAAAAGTGTTGAAATAGCATTTTTTAATAAATATTCTCTATCAATTAGATCAATAGATTCAATTTCAATCCCTACTAAGTCAATATGTGAAGGGATTATATCAAAGTATTTTAGATTGGTGTTTTTTATGCAAGCATTTGCTTTGCAATCATTTTCAATAAAATTATATATTGTTTTGGTTTCAGAATCTATTTTTATTCCTAAGGATGAAGTAGCATTAGCTTGAGGATCAAAATCAATCAATAGTACTTTTTTTTCTAGAGCGGCAAGTGATGCAGCAAGATTTACTGTAGAAGTAGTTTTTCCAACTCCGCCCTTTTGATTTGAAATTGCAATTGCTTTTCCCAAAATTAATCCATTTAAAATAAAATTACGATTTATTAAAGTTATGTTGGGTTAAATATTGTTAAAGTAATTTTAAAAATGTTAACAGAAAATTATATTTTTTGAAGAAGTAAATTTAATAATTTTAAAGCAATTTCATTAATATTTGACCCAGGACCAAAAATTGCAGATACTCCTAAATTTTTTAAGAATTGGTGATCAGCTTTTGGTATTATTCCCCCAATTACAACCATAATTTCATTAGAATGATATTCATTTAGATTAACCAACAAATCCTTAATAAGTGTTTTGTGTCCACCAGCTAAAGACGAAATACCAATTATATGAACATCATTTTCTATTGCTTGTTTTACTACATCTTTTGGTGATTGGAAGAGTGGACCTATATCCACGTCAAAACCCATATCAGCAAAACTGCTCGCGATAACTTTAGCTCCCCTATCATGTCCATCTTGACCAACTTTAGCAATTAGAATTCTTGGTCTTCTTCCTTGAGTTTCTGAAAAATTATCAGACAGCTGAATAACCTTTTTAAATAACTTATTTTTTTTCATTTTAGACTTATACACACCTGAAATACTTTTTATTTTTGGTTGATATCTTCCATAAACTTTTTCAATTGCTAAACTAATTTCACCAAGTGTAGCTCTTTTTTTAGCTGCTTCTACAGCTAAAGCTAGCAAATTTTTATTATTATTTTTTGCACAGAATTTAATTTCATTCAATATTTTTTTCACCTCATCATCATTCCTATTTTTCTTTAACTTTTTAATTTTATTGATTTGATTTTTACATACTAATTCATTGTCTATTTCTAATAAATTAATTTCATCTTGTAATTTGAGCTTGTATTTATTAACTCCAACAATTATTTGTTCAAAATTATCAATTTTGGCCTGTTTTTTTGCTGCTGATTGTTCAATTCTCATTTTTGGAATACCTTTTTCTATTGCCTTTCTCATACCACCAGCTTTATTTATTTCATCAATATGAACTCTAGCTTTTTTAATTAATTCATCAGTCAAGTATTCAACATAATAGCTACCACCCCAAGGATCAATAGTTTTACAAATTCCAATTTCATTTTGAATGATCAATTGAGTATCTCTTGCGATTTTTGATGCAAATTTGGTTGGTAATCCAATAGCTTCATCTAATGAATTTGTATGCAAACTTTGTGTTCCGCCAAAAACTGCAGAAAGTGCTTCAATCGATGTTCTTGTTATATTGTTAAAAGGTTCCTGTTCTGTTAAACTCCAACCACTTGTTTGACAATGAGCTCTAAGGCATAAAGACCTAGGATCCTTTGGTTCAAATTCCTTGATTAGTTCGTGCCACAAGAACCTTGCAGCTCTGATTTTAGCAATTTCCATAAAGTGATTCATACCAATTCCCCAAAAAAATGAAAATCTTTTTGCAAAACTATCAATATCTAAACCTACATTTAGTGCAGCCCTGACATATTCAATTCCATTTGCAAGAGTATATGCTAATTCTAAATCAGCTGTTGCGCCTGCTTCTTGCATATGATATCCAGAAATACTAATACTGTTAAATTTTGGCATTTTTTTAGAAATAAAAGAAAAAATATCAGATGTTATTTTCATAGATTCTTTTGGTGGATAAATAAATGTGTTTCTTACCATATATTCCTTTAAAATATCATTTTGAATAGTGCCTGAAAGCTTATCGATTTGACAGCCTGATTCCTCAGCACAAACAATGTAAAATGCCATGATTGGTATTATTGCTCCATTCATTGTCATTGACACGCTTACTTTGTCCAATGGGATTCCGTCTAATAGTAATTTCATATCATCAACGCTATCTATTGCTACACCAGCTTTACCAATATCTCCGATCATATTTGGATTATCTGAGTCATAGCCCCTATGGGTTGGTAGGTCAAAAGCAATAGATAAACCCTTTTGACCAGATTTTAAACTTTCTTTATAAAATTTATTACTTTCCTCAGCGGTTGAAAACCCCGCATATTGTCTAATTGTCCATGGTTTATTTACATACATTGATGAGTAGGGTCCCCTAACAAATGGACCAATTCCTGGAATTGAATTTAGATGATCAAATTTCTTTAAATTATTTTTTTTATAATATCTATTTAATTCAATTTCTTCGTCTGAGAGATAAGTGTCATTACCATCTTTAGATTTTTTAATTCTTTTATTAAAGTCTTTTAAAAAAATATTATTAAACTGTTTTCTTTGCACGAATTTGAATTAAAAAGTTTCTATTCTAAAGTTATTTCTTAACAAATTTGGTTTTTCAATAGATGTATTTTTATTAAAATTTTCATCAGTATATGCATTATAACCAACCAATATTTTATTTTTAGTTTGGTATAATCCTATATCTTTTTTATTATTTTTTTCTATTTCTCTAATGATTGCCCCGGAAGATAAATACTTAAAAAAACCTCCTTTTTTTTCAATTTTTTTAAAGAGATTAAATGATTCTTTCATAATATTTTCTTTCAAATAAGAAATATAATAGGACCCCTCACATATGTTATCTACTTTATCAATATTTGTTTCCTTTTTAATAATTAAAAGTTGTTTGAGCATCAAGTTTTCTGAAAAATCATTTTTGTCATTAAATAAATAATCATAAGCTTGGGATTTAATATAATCACAACCACCAAGTATTGCCGACATACATTCAGAGGTAGTTCTAATCAAATTATTATTGTAATTTTTAATTGTTTTATTTCTTAAAATTGGCTTTGCAGTAATCACAACATCAGTAATTTCATTATCATAATGAGAAGTTATTAAGTGCCATAGCCTTCTAATAACCTGTATTTTTGCTATTTCAAAAAAGTAATCACCTCCTTGCCCAAGTTCAAAAGATATAAAAGATGCTATTTTTTTTCCGTAGGTATTTAAATATTCATTACCCATTCCCAACGTAAATGCAACTTCTTGTATTATGTTACATCCAAGATCTTTAAAGGGGGAGGAGTCTATATTAATTTTGAATTTCTTTACATTTATTTTTGAAAGATTTATTGTTTTGACATTAATACAATTGTGACTTAATATTGCTAAGAAAGGACTTGAATCTGTGCTTTTATAAATTTTATTGTCTTTTACAAAACAAAAAAAGTTAATTTGATTTTTTGTTTTGGAAACTAGCTTTCTTGCTTCATTTATATCTATGTTAAAAATTGCAATATTTTGTATGTCATATTCTCGCAAATTATTTATTTCATTCAATGAATTTTTAAAGCTTGTATGATTTATTTCTGCTAATATTTTCCATTTTGGACTTGGGTAGAAGAAAGATTCTTTAGCACTTGAATAAAAGGGATTAATTTTTATACCTTCAATCGATTTTGAAAATAATTCTTTAAATCTTTCTTTGCCTAGATCCTTAATTAGTTTTTGACTCCATATTTTATAAATATTATTTTTTTTCACCTCTACTCATCTATTGTGTCAAACTCTATCAAAAAAATTTCTTCATTTTCTTTTTTCATAAAAAGTTTTTCCCTGGCATACTTTTCAATACCGCTATCAGATTCAATTTCGTTAATACTAGCATTATCTTTTTTAATCTCTTCTTTGTAATAATTTTTTTGATTTTCAAGTTTTTTAATTTTTTGATTTAATTCAAAATGCATTAACACTGAATTTGTATCAAAAAAAATCATCCAGATCACAAAAAAAAGAATTATAATTACATATGTTTTTTTTAAAACATTAAGAATTTTTGAAATCATAATATTTTAATTTTTTTAATCAATTTTTCATAGTTTACCTCTCCCTCTGTATTGATAATTATATCACAATATTTTTTAACAGGAATAACATATTTTTCATGCATCGAATCAAGTCTTTTACTAAAAAGATGAATAACATCCTTTTCGTTTCTTCCACGCTGATTAACATCTCTTTTAAGTCTTCTTTTAAGCCTCAAATCTCTATCACACTCAAGAAAAATCTTTAAATTGAATTCTTTTCTTAATTCAGAATTTGATAAAATTAGAATCCCTTCGATTAATAAAGTCTTTTTTGGACTTACCAAAACATATTCCCTCTTCCTAAGATGTGTTTTAAAACAATATTTTGGAACTTTGATTGACTTTCCTAATTTTAAATCATTAATGTGTTGTTGTAGTAAATTAAAATCAATTGCGTTAGGTTCATCATAATTAATTTTTTCCCTTTCTAAAAATGACAATTTAGGATTTTCTTTGTAGTATGAGTCAGATGATAAACATAAAATCTCTTTATTTGCAATTTTACTTAAAATTGATTGAACCAAAGTGGTTTTACCACTTCCAGTGCCCCCAGTTATAGCTATCACATGCATTTACTTTGTTAATTTTACAATTCCAAGATTTTCAACACCAACATAAATATCCCCAAAGTTATCTATTTCAATGGATCTCACTCTACCAATTTCTTCTAATAATTTTTTTTCTTCAATAACCTTTCCGTCTTTTAAAATACATTGGTGCAAATATTGAAATTTCAAAGATCCAATAAGTAAACTATTATTTAAACTTTTGTATTTCGATTTAACAACTTGAATTAGCCCAGATGGTGCAATAGAGGGTACCCAATAATGTAATGGGTCAACCATTCCATCTATGGATGTTTTATTGGTAAATTTTGTACCAATATAGTTTATGCCATAACTGGCCAATGGCCAACCATAGTTGCCACCAATTTGTAAAATATTCAATTCATCCCCACCTCTTGGTCCATGTTCATGTATCCATACCTTTTCATCTTCTGAATTAAAAAGCATTCCTTGGGGATTTCTGTGACCATAAGAAAAAATTCCTTTTTTTGCATCCTTTAAATTTACAAATGGGTTGTCAATTGGAATTCTTCCATCATCATGCAATCTGTAAATTTTACCCCCATCACGACTCAAATCTTGAGGGTTTAGATCCCGATTACCTCGGTCCCCAATACTGAAAAATAAATAATTTTCATTATCAAACACAATTCT
>CESN01016467.1_pt1 | contig 13150 bp, 12 predicted proteins | sample 531181 | NCBI WGS metagenome assembly CESN01 (sample SAMEA2621990, study PRJEB7988) | marine metagenome | isolation source: saline water (ENVO:00002010), including
GGATTTGGTTTAACCAATCTTGAATATTCGCCTTTAGCTGAATTAATGGGAAGAAGCGGTATTGCTTCTGAGGTATTTAATTGTTCAGCACCTGACACAGGAAACATGGAAGTAATTGAAAGATATGGAAATGAAGAGCACAAAAAATTGTGGCTTGAGCCTTTGCTTAACGGTGAAATCAGATCAGCCTTTGCTATGACTGAACCAAATGTTGCATCTTCAGATGCAACGAATATTTCTAGTTCAATTGTTGATGCTGGGGATCATTACGTTATTAATGGTGAAAAGTGGTGGACTTCAGGTGCAGGGGATCCTCGTTGTAAGATCCTTGTCTTCATGGGTGTTACTAATCCGGATAATCCGAAACATCAGAGACAATCACAAATTCTTGTTCCTATGGATACTCCTGGGATCGAAATCTTAAGAATGATGAATGTCTTCGGCTCAGATGATGCCCCTCATGGCCATGGGCATTTAAGATTTACAGACGTAAAAGTCCCCAAAGAAAATTTACTTCTCGGTGAAGGCAGAGGTTTTGAGATTGCTCAAGGAAGGCTTGGTCCTGGAAGAATTCATCACTGTATGAGAACAATTGGTGTTGCCGAAAGAGCTCTGGATATTCTTTGTGAAAGAGCTACAAGTAGAGAAGCATTTGGTAAACCTCTTGCTGAGCTTGGTGGAAACTATGATGTAATTGCAGATTGTCGTATTGAGATAGACAGCTGCCGATTACTCACTCTTAACGCAGCTCATATGATGGATACTGTAGGTAATAAAATTGCTAAAAGTGAAATCGCTCAAATCAAAGTAGCTGTTCCGAATATGGCCTTGAGAGTTATTGACAAAGCAATCCAAATTCATGGTGGAGCCGGAGTTTCACAGGATACTCCTCTCGCTAGGATGTATGCGAGTATGAGGACCTTAAGACTTGCTGATGGTCCTGATGAAGTTCACAGAAGAACTGTCGCAAGATTAGAACTTGGCAAACATCAGGCTCAGGCAGCTAAAGATGGATCGCCAGACGTTTACGTTGGAAGGCCTAGTTAATCTTTTTTAGCTCTTCTGCAGCGTTCGCTGCAGAAGACTACTTGATCCCAATCTCTTTCCCATTTTTTTCGCCATGAAAATGGTCTTTTACATTTTCTACAAATTTTTTCTGGCAGGGGTTTTCTCATGTGCTAGATGTTTTATTAATAAAATTTTCCGCTAATTTAAAAATTCTTTCTTTTTTTGATGGATCCATTCTCTCTAAGGATCTTGTCATTAAAGATAGCCTAGGGTTAGATTTGAAAAAATCACTATTTTTTGAAATGAAACTCCAGTAAAGACCATCAACGATCTCGCACCAATCTCCTCTCTTAAAATTACTCATTTTTAGAAGATAATTAGAACCACAAATGTATGGTTTAGTAGACATCAAACCTCCGTCAGCATAAGTACTCATACCAAACACATTTGGGATCATCACCCAATCCGAAGAATCGATATACATTTCCATGAACCATCTATAAATTTCTTTAGGAGCAATACCTACTAAATTCATTATGTTTGATATAACCATCAATCTGTTTATATGATGAGTATAACCGTGCTCCCAAGACTCTTTGATTGCTTTATCTAGTGGTTCAATTCCAGTGGATCCTTCATACCAGCAATCTTTAAGTTTCCGTTTATTTTTGAAAAAATTAGAAGCCATTTGCTCACTTCCCTTTGAGTCATAGACACCTTTAATAAATTCTCTCCATCCTATTATTTGTCTAATAAAACCTTCGAGTGAATTAATAGGGATATTATTTTTTTTTGCATAATTAATAGATTTATTGATGACTTCTTCAGGAGTTAACAGCCCAATGTTTAAAAGTGGACTCAAAAGTGAGTGAAATAAAAATACTTCTTTATCATGTAATGCATCTTCATAATCACCAAATAAGTTAAATCTTTCTTTTAAGAAAACATCAAGCCACTTCAATGAATCTTTTCTGTTTGTTGGCGGTAAAAAACCATTTAAGCTTCCAGGATGATTAGAAAAGAGATGATTAACTAAATCCTCAAGTTCTTTTCTGTACTTTGATTCTTTAAAAATTGGAATAGTGGGTAAGGTAATTTCCTTCGGTAATTTCTTTCTATTCTCATCATCATAAGACCACTTTCCTCCTTCAGGTTTATCAAAATCCATCAAAATATTCATTCTACGTCTCATTTTTTTATAAAAGTCAGCCATAAACAGTCTTTTGCCTTTCATAAGTTCGTTGAATTCTCCTTCTTTCAACAAAAACATAGGATTTTCTAATTGAATGGAATTCTTTCCAGAGGAATTTATAAATTTTTTAAGTTTATCGCCAAAATCTTTATCTGCCGGATTAAAGTAAAGTAAATTATCAATTTTATTGTCATCTATGATCCTTGATAAATTCTCGAAGAAACCTTTATTTCTTTTTGACAATTCAAAATAATGGATTTTTGCTTCTAAGGAAGACAATGAATCTCGATATTCCCGCATAGATGTCAGGAATAGAAGGATTTTAGACTTATGATGTTTTTCATAAGTGCAAAGTTCATAATCCTCAATCATTAAAATATGGTTGAAGTTATACTTTTTTAATTCTTCTAAAGGAAATAATTGATTTCCTAGGACAATTAATAGATTATTTTCCACCAATAAATATTAACGATTCATTTTTAACTAACCAAATAATTTTATGAAAGATATATTTCCTACCGAAGGAGCGTCCGTAATCGTATCCGAAGATATGTGCGATATGAATGGCCATATGAATGTGAGGTACTATCAGACTATTCCAATGGATTATGATAGTAACTTCTACAACAGTCTTGGTTTTGGAGAGGACTACATCTCTAAGGGTTATTCATCCTTTACAGCAGAACAGAATATTAGATATCTTAAGGAATGTTTAAAGGGAGAAAAGCTTACACCAAGATTTAGAATGCTTAATGTAAATAAGAAGCTTTACCACTACGTATGCGCAATCTGTAAAGAATCAGATGAAGTTGCCGCCTTGGTTGAAACAGTTGAAATTCACATAGACATGACGATCAGAAAATCCTCTGAAATGTCAGATGAAATTTTTGAGACGATGCTGAGCATGCAGAAAGAGCACCAATCTTCAGGCGATTATCCTTTTGAAAAAAAGCTAAAAATTAAATAAATTATTTTGATTGAAAAATTGGATCTCTTCTTTCCAAAGAAGCTTTAATTCCTTCTTTAAAGTCCTCTGTCTCTCTTAATCTATTCTGTTCCGACAATTCCCACTTGGTAATTTTTTCTATTTCATCTGCCAATCCTTCTCTAATGGTCTTTCTTATAGCCTGAACTCCTAAGGGGCCAGCAGAGTTTATTTCATCTGCAAGCTTTTCAGCAGCACTCATGAGGTTATCTTTTTCAACCAAGTAATCTGCTAATCCATATTCGTAAGCTTCCTCACCGGTTACTCTTCTGCCAGTCAATAGCATTAAAGAAGCTTTTTGATGCCCAATGACTCTTGGCAAGGTTATGGTTGTTCCAAATCCTTGATGAAAAGCTAGCCTCGCAAAATTTGCACTGAATCTTGATTCTGGGCAAGCAATTCTAAAATCGCATGATAAAGAAACACCCAAGCCTCCTCCAATTGCTGCACCTTGAATTACACCTATGATAGGTTTCTTAGTTCTATAAAGTCTTACAGCTTGTTGATATAATTGTTCATAGGGATCGGATTCTTCTTTCATGGATGATCTTGTGAAATCTGCACCTGCACAAAAATGTTTTCCCGCTGAAAAGAGAATCAAAGATCTGCATTGATCTATCTCGTCCATTGTTTCGAGGACATCTGCAATTTCTCCTATTAAATCTGCATCAAAAAAGTTATTGGGTGGCCTGTTTATTTTGATATAACCAGTATGATTTTTGAGTTCAAACTCTAAATCTGTAAGCTTATCTAAGTTCATAATAATTTTTTTATTTTTTATTTTGATAATAACTTACAGGTAAAATAACTTACATGTCGAGTTTAATTAGGATTTTAAAGAAAATTGATTATCTTCTTTTCTTCATTTACGGAGTTATGGGATTTGGAAGCCTTTTCTTTATTCAATTTTTTAGAGAAATGATGAATCTAAATACCACACTAGAATTCATAATTTGTTTTCTGATTTTGTCGCCTATTTACTATTTAGTAAGAATCCTTAAAAAGAAAATATTTTAACGAATGATTAGATTAATTTTAGGAATAGGAATAATTTTGATTACATCTATGTTAGTGACTTACTTAACTAGAAAATTTGGAAGATCAATTGCAATTGCTCTATCTATTTCAATTGGCATAATAATTGGTGTGATAATTTATGCCCACGAGGATGGATGCGTTTTAGAGTCAAACGATCCAGCCGCAAAAATATGCTGGTTTAAATGAGTAAATCTTTTTTGGAGGTTGTTGAAGAAGCTTTAAAAAATGTTGATGAAGTAGATGTCTTTCAGCTAAAAAAATCTTTTGATGATAATGAAGATTTTTTATTAATAGATACCAGAGAAACAGAAGAATGGAATCTATCCAGAATTCCAAACGCAACTCATATCAGCAAAGGACTCATTGAAAAGGTACTAGACGTGTCCGTTCCTGATAGAAATAAAAAAATCGTCCTTTACTGTCAGTCAGGGTTTAGATCCGTATTAGCTTGCGAAAGCATAAAAAGGTTAGGATATAATGACGTTGCCTCTTTAAAGGGAGGAATCACAGAATGGCAAAATTCTGGTTTTGATCTGGAAAAATGATGAATGAAAGTATTTTAGACGTGGCAGTAATAGGAGCAGGAATTTCTGGGATAGGTGCTGGATCTTATCTCACTATGAAATGTCCAAAACATAATTTTAAAATTTTTGAATCTAGAGAGAATCTCGGAGGTACTTGGGATCTCTTTAAATATCCTGGCATTAGGTCTGATTCTGACATGTACACCATGGGTTTTTCATTCAAACCTTGGAAGGAGGATAAAACACTAGCGGATGGTTCCTCAATTTTGAGATATTTAAATGAAACTGTTGATGAATATAATTTAAGAGAGAAAATTGAATTTAAAACGAAACTTGTTTCTATCCATTGGAATTCAACCGAGGCACTTTGGTCTCTTGAATTATCAAACAATGGAGAAATAAAAACTCAAAAAGCTAAATTTATTTTTATGGGTACTGGTTATTACAATTACGATCAAGGCTACCTTCCAGAATTTAAAAATTTTGAGGACTTCAAAGGGCCAAAAATTCATCCGCAACAGTGGCCAAAAAATTTAGACTACACAGGAAAAAAAATAGCTGTGATCGGAAGCGGGGCTACTGCAGCAACGGTTGTTCCGGCAATGGCAAAAGATGCTGATCATGTGACAATGATTCAACGTTCTCCAACCTACTATTTTCCTGTTCCAGAGGTTAATGCTTTTGGTGCCTTCTTGAAAAAAATTCTACCGAGCTCATGGGCTTACAGCATTGTTAGAACAAGAAATGTTTGGTTTCAGCAAGCTTTATTCAAAAGAGCACGCAAATATCCAGAAAGAACAAAAGAAATCATTTTGAATGTGGTTAAAGAGTATTTGCCTGAAGAATATGTTAAAAAACACTTTACTCCTACTTACAATCCTTGGGACGAGAGAATTTGTGCTCTTCCCAATGGAGATCTTTTCGAAGCCATAAAAGAAGGCAATGTATCTGTTGTAACAGGTCATATAAATGCATTTTCAGAAAAGGGCATTAAAATGGAAACAGGTGAAGAAATAGAAGCTGATATTGTCATTACCGCAACCGGTCTTAAACTTCAACTACTTGGAGGCGCCTCAGTAAAAGTCGATGATAAAGAAATAGATCTATCTGAGACAATCTCATATAAAGGAATGATGTATTCAGGGGTACCCAATCTCATAAACTCTTTTGGATATATCAATGCATCTTGGACCTTACGTTCAGATCTAACTTGTGAATTTATGTGTAAATTAATTAATTATATGGAAGATAAAAACATTTCTTATTCGATTCCTGATCCTGACATAAATCTGAGAACTGAGGATCCATTTGTGAATGGATTTACTTCAGGATATTTGATGAGATCAATGCATTTATTTCCAAAGCAAGGCGAAGAATCGCCATGGAGAAACAATCAGAAATATTTTGAAGATGTTTTTGATATTAGATTTAAGAGTATTGATGATGGATCACTTCTCCTGCGAAGCTAATGGAAGGCTTTTTTAAATTACTAGCAGAAGTTTGGGAAGAAGGCCTTCTAGGGATAGGTTTAACAGAAATACTTATCTCTATTTCTATAGTAGCTGTAGCTTTTATTTTAAGAGCTTTTGTAGTCAGCAGAGTTTTTCAATGGGTTGAAAGCTTGGCCGATAAAACAGAAACTGAAGTAGACGATGTAGTTTTTGAGTCATTGAGGAAGCCAGTTGGCTTTATCCCTATCACGCTAGCGTTGTATTTGGTCAGTATTTATCTGCCTTTGGCAGGATCTTTGGGAACATTCATAGAAAATTTAGTCAAAGCCTCATTAGCTTTTACAATTTTTAGTGTTTTTTCAAACGCAGTTTCACCTTTATTCTCAATTTTGTCTAAAAGCACCATCTTAACTGCAGCAATGACTATGTGGTTAGAAAGGGCAATCAGAGTATTAGTTTGGGTTATAGGATTTGCGATTATCTTGGACATATTTGGTATACAAATAGGTCCAATAGTCGCTGGCCTGGGATTATTTTCTGTTGCTGTTGCGCTCGGAGCACAAGACCTATTTAAAAATTTAATTTCTGGAATCTTGATAATTGCTGAGAATAGGTTTCAGCCTGGGGATAGAATCGAAGTAGAGGGACATCTTCATGGCATGGTAGATAAGATTGGTTTCAGATCGACTGTTATCAGGTTATTTAATACTTCTCCAATGATTATTCCAAACAAAGATTTATCAGATGTAAAAGTCATAAATCATGGAGAAATGTATCATCGTAGAATTGATTGGAAAATTAACCTGGTCTACTCTACCACTTTGGATCAACTTAAAGAGATTTGCACAAAGATTGAAACATTCTTGAGTGACTACAAAGATTTAGTTGTTAATGAAAAACAGGAATCTTTTGCAAAAACAGTTGCTTTCAATTCGAGTTCTATAGATGTTCAAATTCTATGTTTTACTAATCCTTGTAACTTTACTGAATTTTCTACCATCAAAGAGGATTTAGTATACGAGATAATAAATATAGTCAGGTCAAGCGGAAGTGAATTTGCTTTTCCATCAAGATCAATTTATGTTGAGTCTGGTGGTTCTGATGGAATTATGGATGAGAATGATCTCCCCGCTACAGCTATCATTAAGGAAGAGTCTAAAGAAAAATAAGAATCCTACTACTCAAGATTATTAATCCCATGTCTAAAAAATTCTTTACCAACAATATATTTTTAGCTTTTACCGCACTTATTCTTTTTACCAATGCTTTAGCATCAGAGAGAGTAACTTTTCATGAAAATAAAATAGTTTTTGGCGCTGGATGTTTTTGGAGCATTGAAAAAAAATTTGAAGAATTACCCGGCGTTATTAACGTCGATGCGGGTTATGCAGACGGAAGAGGACTTCAACCCAAGTATACCGAGATAACTAAATTTAAAAATAAATTTAACCCTGATAACTTCGCAGAAGTTGTGGAGGTGTCCTTTGATAAAAATTCTATCAGTTACTCTGAACTTGTTAGATTCTTTTTTGAACTTCATGATCCAACGCAACTAAATAGACAGGGAAATGATATAGGAACCCAATATAGATCCCTCATACTAGTAAATAACCAAGAAGAAAAAGAAATTGCTGAGAATATAAAGAGCCGTTTTCAAGTACTTTTAAGCGAAGAAGGTTTTGGAAATATTGTTACTGATATTAAATTTTTAGAAAAATTTTACGCAGCTGAGGAATATCATCAAGATTACCTCTTAAAAAATCCTAATGGATATTGTCCGGATCATTCTACTGGAGTAGTTTTTGAAAGTAATCAAAGGTCTAAACTAGATAATAGTGCTCTTCTAGTAGATAAACAGATACTAGTGCTTGACTCAGAATTCTGTCCATACTGTCAGAAACTTAAAGAAGAAGTTCTTAATGATTATGATGGATCTATACCTCTTCATTTTAGGTATTCTTCTGACCTTCATAATCTTGACCTGGTTTCACCTACATGGGCAACGCCAACAATTTTTTTCTTAGATGATGGTGTTGAAAAATTTTCATTACAAGGCTTTGTTCAAAAAAAGGATTTTTATAAAGCATTGGGTATTTTCAAGCTTGGAGATACGGAAGCGTTTAGAGTAGCTTTTAATCAGGGAACCGACCCAGTTTTTTGTAAAGAATATCAGTTATTCAAAAATACCCCTGAAGGTGTTTTTGTAGATAAATTAAGCGGCGTACCTCTTTTTGACACCAAAGATAGATTTAACTCTAAAACTGGTTGGCTTTCTTTTACTCGAGCTTTAGAAGATTCAGTTACTGAGCATATGGATTACAGCTACGGCATGACTAGAGTAGAGATAAAATCAAAGTCCTCAGGAATTCATTTAGGTCATGTTTTTCAGGATGGGCCTAATGGACTTCCTAGATATTGCATTAATGCAACTGTGTTAGAATTCGTTCCCAGAAATATTTAGACACGTAGCTCAGTTGGTTAGAGTACTACCTTGACATGGTAGGGGTCCCCGGTTCGAGTCCGGGCGTGTCTACCATTTTAGAATTATCTTATAAGACAAATTACAGATATTATTCTCGTATGAATAAATTGCTCGAATCCTTTCTTCGTTCTGATCATGCTGGTGAAGTGGGCGCTGTTTACATTTATAAAGGAATTCTTTCGGTCGCCAAAGATCCAGCTTTGGTTGAGTTTTCAAATAGACATCTAGAGACAGAAAAAGAGCACTTACGAAAGATTGAGCAGATCCTCCCGCCAAGCAAAAGAAGCAAGTTGGTGGGTATTTGGAAAATTGCTGGCTATCTCCTAGGTTTTCTTCCTTCTTTCTTTGGACCCAGAATAGTTTTTGCAACCATTGAAGCGGTTGAGTCTTTTGTAGAAGATCATTACGAAGAACAACTCAAATACTTAAGGGCACAGGATGATCCCGATCAAGCCCTTATAAATCTTCTTCAATCCTGCCAAGATGATGAGATTGAACATAAAAATGAATCTGCAATTAAAAAAAAGTCTACTCCTGGGTTCCTTCTAAATTTCTGGATGAAAATTGTAGGGTGGGGATCTTCATCGGCAGTTAAAGTAGCAAAAATAATCTAGATAAGCCCACTTTTACTATTAAGTAATATACTGTATATTTATACAGTATTTAATTTATTTTTTTATTTTTGCGAATGATATCTGAAGATCAAAAGCGTAGGGTAAATCTGCCTCTTTTTAACGACAAAATTGCTGTTGGCTGGCCTAGTCCTGCAGACGACTACGTAGAAAGATCAATAGATTTAAATGAGCATTTGGTAAAGAATTCAGCAGCAACTTATTTTTTAAGAGCTGCTGGCGATTCTATGATTAATGTGGGTATACATAACGATGCAATCTTAATAGTCGACCGAAGTATCGAGCCAACTGACGGCAAGATAGTCATCGCTTCGGTCGACGGATCTTATACTTGCAAGCGATTACAACTGTATCCTGAGCCTAGATTGATCGCAGAAAACATTAAATATCCACCCATTAAAATAGATAAAAAGGAAGGCTTTGAAATAATTGGCGTTGTGTTAGCTGCCATTAATCAATTCTAATCAGGAGATGTTTGCCTTAGTAGATTGCAACAGCTTTTATGCTTCTTGCGAGAGGGTTTTTAGACCAGATCTAAAAGATAAACCAGTAGTTGTTCTATCAAATAATGATGGTTGTGTAGTTGCTCTCTCAAAAGAGGCTAAAAAGCTTGGTATTAAGATGTGTGATCCTTGGTATCAAATTGAGTCTTCTTATACTAAAAAAGGAGGTTATGCCTTTTCTTCTAATTATGAACTTTATGCTGATATATCGGCACGCATAATGACAACACTGGAACGACTATCTCCTAATATAGAAATCTATAGTATTGATGAAGCTTTTTTAGACTTAACCGGAGTTAATAATTGTCAAAATTTGCAGGATTTTGGAATGCAATGCAAAGAAACAATTAAACAATGGACGGGAATGCCGGTAAGAGTAGGTATCGCTCCAACCAAAACTTTATCCAAAATAGCGAGTTATGGAGCTAAGTATTATCCAGCTACACAGGAAGTAGTAGATTTATCTAAGCCAGAAAGACAGAAAAAACTATTAAATTTGGTGCCTGTTCAAGAAGTATGGGGAGTAGGCAGAAAGATTCACAAAAGATTAAACCAAATTGGCATCAGGACTGCCCTAGATCTTGCAATGATAGATACAAAATACGTAAGAAATAACTTCAACATAGTTCTTGCAAAAACAGTCAGAGAGCTTAGAGGAGAACCTTGCATTGGCCTGGAAGACCAACCATCTGCTAAAAAACAAATTGTAGTTAGTCGAACCTTTAGTAAAAAAGTAGATGATTTGAGTACATTAGAGGAGGCAGTAAGCGACTATGCGGCACGAGCAGCAGCTAAGCTTAGAAGGGAAAATAGAAGGTGCCTCTATGTTTCTGTTTTTATCAGAACGAATCCTTTCAGGACGCAAGATAGGCAATATAGAAATTCAGGAACAACTAGGTTGATTGCTCCAACTAGCGACACTAGAGATATTATTCAAAATGCAAAAAAGAGTCTCAGAGCGATATATAGATCGGGTTTTAATTATATAAAGGCAGGAATATTACTTTCAGATTTTTACGACGATCAAATTCAGCAGTATGATTTTTTTTATCCCAAAGAAAGAATCTTGCATAGCGATAAACTCATGAACACCATAGATAAAATAAATAAGAAGGGATTGCCGCCTGTTTATTTTTTAGCTCAGGGGATTAAAAGAAAATGGTCAATGAAGAGAGAGATTCAATCACCCAGATATACCACTTCCTGGAACGATCTACCAAAAGTCAGTTAGATTTTTTGCTAGATACCCATGAAATATCTTCGTCATAATCGGATAGAGTTTGATCAACTCCGAGTATAAGAGAGATTAAAGCCATACGAACAAGAAGACCATTATCTGTTTGCCGGTAGATAGCTAAGTTAGGATTTTCATTCATATCAATATCAAGTTCATTAGCATCAGGACGAGAGTCTCTTGGAAGCGGGTGCATGATAACGGTATTTGGTTCACAATTTTCAGTATAGATATTTTGATTCAATTTAAGAAGGCCTTTGTATTTACTGGCTTCTGCAGGAGAGTCAAATCTTTCTTCTTGCAATCTAGTGACATAAATAATATCCACATCGCCAATACCGGACTCTATTGAGTTGAACTCATTTATCTTCATTCCCCTATAAACAAGGTCCTGTCTAATTTCAGGAGGAAGTTTTAATTGCTCAGGAGATATTAAATTAAAAGATATGTTTTCAAATAAATTCAATGCCTTGCAGAGAGAATGAACAGCTCTTCCAAATTTTAAATCTCCAACAAGAGCAATATTGCTTCCATCTATGGACTTACCTTTAGATTCTAGCTCAAGCTTGATTGTGAATAGGTCTAATAGAGCTTGACTAGGATGTTCATTTTCCCCATCTCCTGCATTGATTACAGGAACTCTCGAGGCTTCGGAAAATTCTTGAACAGAATTTTTTTCTGGATGTCTCATGACAATTAAATCGCTATAACCGCTCAAAACCCTGGCTGTATCATACAAAGATTCACCTTTTGCAAGAGAGGATGCTTCTATGCCAGTAGTTTCTCTAACTTCTCCACCTAAAAGATTAAATGCGCTTCCAAAACTAATTCTTGTTCTCGTGCTGGCCTCAAAGAACATATTGCTAAGAATAGCTCCTTGAAGGACCCTGGTCTTTTTCTCCCGGTTTGCGTAAGGAATCATTTTTTCAGCGATTGAAAAAACTTTTACTATATCGTCTTTATCAAGCTGATCTATGGAGAGGATATGATTGCCAAGAAACTCCATAAAGCATTCTAACATTTAAAGAATTTAAATTCTTTGAATATTACATGTTGAGACTATTGCAAATTTTTTTGACTATGAGATATTAAAACAATGTCACAGGATTGCTTGCTACTCAATGGAAATGGAAAGCCTATAAGCTACTTTCCTTTATCCGTTGTTGATTGGAAAACTGCAATCAAATTAGTCGTTACCAGAAATGTGATCATCGTTAAAGAGCATCCTGATTGGTTTGTTCACTCACCCAGCATGAAACTCAAAGTTCCAAGCATTATTATGTTAAGGAAATATTACAAGTATACAAACCACGTAAAATTTTCAAGATCAAACGTCTTTCTTAGAGATATGTTCACATGCCAATATTGCAATGAAGTTTTTCAAAGAAAGGAATTAACCATAGATCACATAATTCCAAAGTCAAAAGGAGGGGGATCGACCTGGGAGAATGTAGTTACATCATGCAAAGAATGTAACATTGCTAAAGCTGATAAATCTTTAGATCCTTCACCGGTGGCGATAAAACCAAGCTATAAAGCTTTGTTAAAAGGCCAGAACTCTCAAATCGAATATAAAGACGATATGTGGAGAGAGTATATAGTTGCCTAAATTATCCGTATTTAACTGAACAACCGTAAGGTCTTGTTTTAGAAACAGATACTGGTTTTTTTGACTTAATATCACTTATAACTGTTTTTACAAAATTAGTAGATTCTTTTAAATCTGTAGTCCAGAACTGTGAACCTCCAGCATCATCGATAGCGCCTTGATAGATAATATTTTTATTTTTATCAGCAATAAAAATATGCGGTGTAGTTTTTGCATTGAATTGTTTACCTAAGTCGCCATTCTCATCAATCATCACATGATCAGGAAAACTTCCAAACGAAGCAAAAGTATTCATAGCTTCCTTTGGTGGGATATATCCTTGTTTACCATTAGCAGATGAAATCACAGTAATCCACATAATATTTTTACTTTTGGCAAACTCTTGAGTAGCTTGCATATTATTTGAACCGTAATGTCTTTTGACGTATGGACATTCTAGATTTGCCCATTCAAAAATTATTTCAGATTCTATTTGAGAAAGTTCAACCTTTT
>CESN01018227.1_pt1 | contig 13143 bp, 10 predicted proteins | sample 531181 | NCBI WGS metagenome assembly CESN01 (sample SAMEA2621990, study PRJEB7988) | marine metagenome | isolation source: saline water (ENVO:00002010), including
TGCCCTCCGAAATGAATAATTCAAAATATCTCCTCGAAGCCAAAGCAGTGGGTAAACATTTCCCTGGTGCGGATAGCGTGATCTCCGTTTTGGACGGGGTGGATTTTGCGCTGCGACCTGGCGAGAGCGTGAGTATTCGCGGCGAGTCTGGGAGTGGTAAATCGACTCTACTCAATGTGCTTTCCGGCTTGGAACGTGCCGATACAGGACAACTTTTCTGGGAGGGTGAGGATGTGACTAAATATTCGCTCTCAAAGCTGGCTGCGGCTCGAGCGCGGTTTATAGGATTTGTCTTTCAGGCTTATTATTTAGCTCCCGAGCTGAACGCCTTGGAAAATGTTCTGCTGGGTGCACGGATCGCAGGAAATGTCGATACTCCTGTGCGCGAACGGGCGGAGGCGCTACTTATACGTGTAGGACTCAAGGAACGCATCCGGCATAGCTCAACTAAACTGTCTGGAGGTGAGCGCCAACGAGTTGCGGTGGCGCGTGCTATGATCAATGATCCGTCATTGGTATTAGCTGACGAACCGACAGGTAATCTTGATGAATCGACTGGATACGCAGTCATGGATTTACTGATGGAGATCGCAGATGAATCGCAAAAGAGCCTCGTGCTCGTCACACATAACCCAGATTTTGCGGCGCGCACGCAAGGGCAGTTGACTTTATACTTAGGGAAAATGGCTAAGCATAATAAGTGACTAGCTATCGACCCCCATAAAAATTTCCCTCTAGCGTAATGTCTGCTTGCATATTGGGTTTTTAGTCTCAATGTCGTCTCATTAAGAATAATGGAAGCTGAAACTAAATCGACATCAGATGTAAAGGAGACCTTTAAGGATTTTCTAACCAGCAAGGGTCTGCGTGTGACGAATCAGCGTCTTTCGATCTTCGACGCGGCTTACAATCATTCCGATCATTTCACAGCGGAGGACCTCCTAGAGCAATCGCGTGAGATCGACGATTCTGTTTCCCGTGCCACGGTTTACCGTGCCTTGCCGATCCTCACTGAGAGTGGGCTTATTCGAGAAGTTGATGTGGGGCGAGACTACAAGTTTTACATGGCGAATCGTAACGCCACGACCTTCAAAGCTCAGGTTATCTGCTTAGACTGCGACAAGATTTTTGAGATCGATGCCCCCTTCATGGAGTGGTATGGTAAGACTGTTGCCGATAGACTGGGGCTCAATGTGGAGAGTCAGCGTCTGCAGGTGACTGCGCGGTGCGGAGGTCGATGCCCCGGGCGTGTGTAAGCGCAGCGCGGAAAGGCCTTCTTGGCCATCTTTAGAGGCGTGGCAAGACGCGCTCTTATGGGCTCACCTCAAAACGCACACCGATCAAGTTATAATCGGCTATGCTGCCTTCGTCCAGTTTGGCGTCCTTGGGCGGATTTATCATGCGTCCTTCAACTATGATTGGTAACTCGCGGGTTAAGTAGCCAGGTGCACTCAACCGAGCCATGTAGAGGCCGTTTGGAATGTCTTTAAGAGGCATCAAATTACGGCCGATTTGCAGGTTCTCGTGCATGTAGGCGACTTTACCGTCTAGTGCGACTATCTCAATCGTTGCCCCCGGGCCGTTTTTTCCGTATTGGTTGAACTCTAGACTTCTTTCATTGGCGTATCGCACACCAATGTGAATGACGCCAGGTGACTTCTCTGTCGCTTGTGGACCCAATACGATAAATAGTGTGCCGACAATCCCGGTCAGTAACAGAAGGAGTGCGACGACGAGGCCGCCTTTGAGTTCGAGTGTCTTTGCCATTTTTAAGAATACTGACTCAGTATAAAGAAATTATTTTTATCAAGTTGGAGCTTAACATAATGATTATGCGGTTCAGTGGGTTCAATGTCCAATCGGATAGTTGCTTTGCGTATTTTTCTGCGTCCTGACTTATGAAAATTCTAATTCCGAGTATTGTGTGCATATTTTCGTGCTTGTTTCGAGGGGGCAAGGTGTTTTCATCCCCGCACTAATGAAGCGCACTCATCACTGCTCTCAACTCCGTAAATCTGACGCTGGTTCTGCCGCTACTCTCGTTGGCTGGGTTGATTCCGTTCGCGACCACGGAGGTATTCTTTTCGTTGACCTGCGTGATCGCGAAGGCCTCACCCAAATCGTCCTCGACCCTGCTAATGCTGCGCTTGAAGCACAATTCGGTTCAATCAAGCCTGAGTCTGTGATTGAAGCTACAGGCAATGTCCAAGAGCGTATGGAGGCTGCGGTGAATCCGAACCTCGCCACTGGCGGGATCGAGCTTCACGCCTCGGAGCTCATGATTCACAACGTCTCGAAGACACCGCCTTTTCCTATGGATGATACTGCGGACAAGACCAGTGAAGACTTGCGCATGACTTATCGCTATCTAGATCTGCGCCGCACATCCAACCTAAATCTCCTTCGCCTACGCCACAAGACTATCCAAGCCATCCGTAACTACATGGATGAGGAGACCTTCATCGAGGTGGAAACGCCGATGCTTTTTAAGAGTACGCCCGAAGGTGCCCGCGAGTTTCTGGTGCCTAGCCGCATGAACCCCGGTGCATTTTATGCCCTCCCGCAATCGCCACAGCAATACAAGCAAATGCTAATGGTCGCGGGTGTGGAGCGCTACTACCAGCTAGCTCGTTGCTTTCGAGACGAAGACTTGCGTGCCGATCGCCAACCAGAGTTTACACAGCTTGACATCGAACTCTCGTTTATCGACCGCGAAGACATGTATTCGTTAATCGAGGGTCTCATGAAACGTATTTGGAAGGACACGCTGGGCAAGGACATCGAAACCCCCTTCCTTCGTATGAGCTACGACGACGCGATGAACCGCTTTGGCGTGGATAAGCCTGACATGCGTTTCGATATGGAACTGCAAGATTGCGCAGACATATTCGCTAAGTCGGAGTTTAAGGTCTTTAAAGGCACACTCGATTCTGGGGGCTCGATTAAAGCCTTTAATGCTAAAGGACTCGCCGATCTCACCCAAGGTGAACTACGTGGTCTCGAGGATACCGCCAAATCACTCGGTGCAAAGGGGCTCGCATTCATTAAATCCGTTGGTGATGAATGGAAGTCCCCAATCCTCAAATTCTTCTCTGAGCAAGAAAAGGCGGCCATTAAAGAGCAACTTGAAGTCGAAAACGGTGACATCGTCTTTTTCGCGGCGAACGAGTGGGAGCGTGCTTGCACGATCCTCGGTCGCGTGCGCCTAGAAGCTGCGCAACTCTTGGTCAAGCGCGAGAAGTTAACGATCAGTCCGAACGACTACAAATTCCTCTGGGTGATCGAGTTCCCGCTCATGCTCTTCGATGAGGAGCAAGGTCGCTACGTTTCCTCGCATCACCCATTTACGGCTCCAGTCTTAGAGGACGTTGCTCTCCTTGATAGTGATCCAAAGAAAGTGCGTGGTCAGCATTACGACCTTGTGCTCAATGGTGTCGAACTCGGCGGCGGCTCCATCCGTATTCACCAGCCCGAACTGCAGAAGAAGGTTTTTGAAGACGTGCTTAAGATTTCCGCAGAGGTCGTAGAAAGCCGTTTCGGCTATATGCTCAAGGCCTTTGAATACGGCGCTCCGCCTCACGGCGGTATCGCTTTCGGGCTCGATCGTATTTGCACGATTCTTGGACAGCGTTCGAGTATTCGCGATGTGATTGCCTTCCCGAAGAACCAAAAGGGGCAGGAAATGATGACGCAGAGCCCGGGTATCGCGACCGAGAAGCAACTGCGTGACCTACACGTGAGGGCCGTACTTCCAAAAAAAGAGACCTAGCAGGCTGCTGCAGTCTCACAACTCTGCCTCGGTGATTTCGTGCCCTGATCACAATATAGGCAATTAAGACTGGAACCCGGAGCCCTCTCTGGGTTTGTTTATGTTTATGCGTTTCTCGCGATTTTTTACAGTTTACCTTCTCTGTTTCGTTACTGCTTCGCTCTACTCGCAGATGACCCCCTCCGCGCCGATTAAAAATTTTCGCCTCCCGCGCTTCGGCGATAACGGTTATACCCAGTGGATGCTCCTAGGGGAGCAGGGTATTTACGACAGGGACGAACAAGTAAGCGTCCAAGAAATGGCAATGCGCATTTACTCTGGCGACCAACGCATGGCCTTGGAGCTTTCGATGGATAGCCCCCAAGGTACGCTGCTTTTGCAGGAAAACCGAGGCCACTCCGAAAGTCCTATTACGATCGTCGGGGCGAATTTCAAAATCTCTGGTATCGGTTGGGAGTGGTCGGGCGACACTAAGGAGATCATAGTCAAACAGGATGCAGTTGTGAAATTCACCCAAGGTATCGCGGGTGCCTTTGGCGACATAGGCGAGACAAATACCGATGGCGACCTAAGCGATACTGAAATTCATAGCGATCACCTTATCCTACGCACGACGGTGGAAGAATATTACTTCGAATTTACTGGTAGTGTGCACGCCGTCTCCGATCAAATGGACTTGAAGAGTGAGTCGCTTATCGCGTTGGCGGATGCGCCCGTAGGTCGGGAGGGTAGTGGTGCCAAGCTAGCACCTAGCGAGCTAGATTCCATTAGCCGGATCATCGCTCGCGACGATTTGACCATCATTCAAAGTGGCAAAACCATCAAAGCTGACGAGGCTGAGTTCTTCCCCCGCGAGCAGCTTGCCAATCTTTCGGGGGCGGCTAGCATCGACATGAAGGGAGCTTATTTAAGCGGAGAAACCATTCGCAGCCAATCTGGCGAGATTGAGATCGCCGGCACTAAAGCGGCAGGCCGCGCGCAAATGATTCTGACCGAAGCAGGCGGCCTAGGTATTCAAGGAGCCTCTGCTTTGACTTCCGAAACCATCGTTCTCGCCGATACGATCACCATGCGCGAACAGTCCACAGAGAACCACTTTCTCTTTAAAGGTTCTGTCGAGGTGATGTCTGGGGCTTTACAGATGCAATCAGCATGCATGACAATTATTTCCAATAAGGTTGATCAGCCAAAAACCAAAGAGGTGGAGGATTTAGACCTCAAAGTCGGTGAGGTTAAAAACATTGTTGCCGACGGTGGCGTCCGCATTGAGCAGAGTGGGCAGCTCGCTACTGGAGAACAAGTCACTTTTTATCCCGCCGACGAGCGTGCCATCCTTACGGGCGATCCCAAAGTCATCAACGGGGAGGCTATTGTTACCGGGAATATCATGGAGCTGAAGCCTAAGCTCGCCATCATAAGCGGAGAAGCTGATGATCCAGTCGTTGTTCGCCTACCTGAAATGCCTGACCTTGGATACGTAGCATTTACGCCGACCAGTGCCGCCGAGCCCATGCCTACGGCTCAATACGAGACGGAAGCAACGATTGTTACTAGCCAATTGCTCCACATGATTGATGAGCCTGGGCAAACGCTCTTCCGTTTTATCGAAGACGTGCAAGTCACTGCCACCAATCTCGATACTACCTGCGAACACCTTGAGGTCATCGCAGTTGAGCAGCCCGATGTCGCTGCTGATCCAAAGGCAGCCTTAGAGTTAGAGCGCATTGAAGCTCGCGAGAATGTAGTGATCAAGCAGACTGGCCGTATTGCGAGCGCGAAGAAAGCCATTTTCCTGCCAAAAGAGGTCAAAGTCGTACTTGAAGGTAACGCCGTGGTCAAGGACAAGCAAGGCCGCGCCACTGGCCACCGTATGACGCTATTTCAAGGCCAAGGTCGTGCCATCGTCGAAGGTGGTGGTCTAGAAGGTGAACGTGCTCGTGTTACTCTTCCCGCCATGTCGGATAGCCAATAAGTAGTTAGAATAAGTAATTGTTAGTCCAGGCCATTTTGCTGGATTTCTTTTAGCTTATTGGCATTCACTACATCGGGCGCACGTTTGTCCTTGCCTGCAGTTTTATGGTATCGCCCAGTAAGTTTATCTTTTTCGTAGCGAGTAAAGCCATGCTTTTCGACGTTTTCATCGGTCAATTTCTTTTTGATCGAACCTTCTGTGTATTTGTTAGAAACATTGGGCGAGTGAAACACCTTTCGCACTAGGTTGCCCGTCTTCGGGTGTGCTATCAGTGGTTCGTCGGCCATTCGCTGAATGTATTCAAAGGCCTCGCCGTCTGAACCGTCGGGTAGAATTTCCTGATATAGATAGGTGGGCATTTTGCGATTGTTAGGGAGAATTATGTATTATAAATGAAATATGGAACTGAGATCTTCGCAACTCGAATCTTGCATCCCGTCTTTCCATCTATTGCTGGGCTACCTGAAGTCACCCTAAAGCAATGCATAGGATTTAATGAGTGAAATACTAGCTATCATTGTCGGAGCTATATTTGTCTACATTTGTGGATTCTGTGGCTTCGTAACTCTTTACATCACTGGCCTCCTTACTAAGCTAGATTCACTGCCTTAAAAGTAGCTAATTAGCTTGAATAGTGCATACGAATTAAAAATGAAATTGTTAGTCTGTCCTTTACTCTTTGTGGCATGCTCAAGCATAGGTCATGCTTATACATTTACATCAAGTGAAGGCGCTAAATTCGATGGTTCACTTCTGAGAGTTCGCAGCAATAGTGTAACGGTCAAGCGCACATCAGATAATACAGAATTTACCCTCAATAAATCTAGATTTTCTCTAAAAGATCAGCATTACTTCGAAGCTTGGGCAGAAACAAACCGCAACATGCCCGAGGGGCGAAGACTGCAAGCAATTCTCGCTGATAAGTATCCCCAGGATAGTTTATACATCGGTGGCACAACAGGATGGAAAAAAAGAGAGCAAGGAACGGGATATATCATTGATCGCGAGTTTAGTTATGTAACTCCAGAGAATGACTTTAAACAGGCAACAGCACATCCTAAGCCGGGCATATGGAATTGGGAACCTGGCGATAAATGGGTTGAGCATTGCGCTGAAATAAATCAAGTCATTCGGCTTCACGGTCCGATTAGCCCTCAATGTTCTGTATGGGCGATGGAAGATCACCGCACAGCAGAAGAACTGAAACAGAACTTAATAGAGTATATGACTGCTCAGTGCCAGCGCTACGATGCCTACGATCATGTCAAATGGATGGATGTCGTAAACGAGACAATCACAACTAGCGGTAGATGGTTTGGACCTAAGTCAGGTACAGACAAATGGGAAAACCCTTGGACGATAATTGGGTATGACGAAACCCATCCACTTATGCCACCACTGTATATAAAGATGGCTTTTGAAATCGCGACGCAGTACGCACCAAACACGAAATTAATCATCAACCAGCATGGTGGTATGCAAGATACAATGTGGCTTACGGTAAAAGATTTAGTTTTCTATTTACGAGAACAAGGGCTCAGGGTCGACGGGATCGGTTGGCAAGCACATATCGATACCGGATTTGAAAAAGATACCTACAACATTGAGCGCTTACACGAACTAATTGATTGGGCCCACAGCAACGAACTTTCCTTTCACGTAACTGAAATGAACGCTTGGTTGGATCCAATAAGTAAGGACTATGAAGCTCAAGCTAAAACCTTTGCAGCAATTCTCGAAGTATTACTTGAGCACCGCTTAAATGGTGAGATTAGTTGGAATGTCTGGAATATCACCGATGGCCTGGCGTGGATTAAAAATAGAGACAAAGAAGGCACCCTTTTCGATGCAAACGGAGAGGCTAAACCAGCCTACTATGCGGTCCAAGAAATACTAGAAAACCCCCCGCCTCCCAGGGCACCATTAAGTCGCCCCCTTCATTTTTAGCTTATTTTGCTTACTCTCTCCATGGCCAACATACAGATCTGGTTCGAAGCAACGCGCCCCAAAACACTGCCTGCGGCGTTATGTCCGGTTATGGTCGGATCGTCAATGGCCTACCATGACGGGTTGTTTAATTGGATTCCATCGCTGATTTGCTTGTCTTTCGCTCTATTGATTCAGATCGGGACGAATTTTGCCAATGACTACCTTGATGGCGTCAAGGGCACCGACACTGAGGCGCGGATTGGGCCGCTACGGGCAGTGGCTTCTGGAAGTGTCCAACCCCTTGCGATGAGACGGGCGGCTCTAATCGTGCTTGCTCTTGCATTCATTTTGGGCCTTTCACTAATTTTCTATGGCGGGTGGTGGATGCTATTGGTCGGTGCAAGTTCCGTGATATGTGCTTGGCTCTACACGGGAGGGCCGTATCCGCTGGCTTATAATGGCCTAGGAGATCTTTTCGTGATTCTTTTTTTTGGTCTCATCGCTGTGGCTTGCACCTATTTCGTGCAAGCCTTACAGATTACGGTAGATGCCTTCCTTCTTGGGCTGGCTAGTGGTTTGGTGATTAATAACATACTGGTAGTAAACAACTACCGAGATCTTGAGGAGGACATACTCGCATCGAAGCGCACGCTTGTTGTATTGATGGGTCGTCGTTTTGCGCAATTACAATATCTGGGGTCGACTGTTCTAGCTGCGACGATTCTTCTTGTGCTTGCTTGGAAGCAACATGCTTTCTGGTTGGGCCTGGCTGGTGTGCCGCTTTCTTATGGTGTTGTCATCGGTGCTCGATTACACCGCCTGACGACTGCTGAAGAGTTCCTCGGGGTGCTGAAGGCATCCGGGATGATTGTGGCGGCTTTTGGAATTTTGGTTTCCGTGGGTTTGCTGTTATAATCAAGATTTCCTTGGCCGTTCATCATTAACTTGCGACTTTCTTTATTCATGACCTCTCGCTCCGTTAATGTTGAGAAAAAGCTTATGATTTGGCGCATCTTGGACGACAAGGCGGGCTACGATGCGTAGACAGCGGGCGCAGCATTGCTAAAGCGTAGTGCGGAAGCACTCTCTAAAGGTAAGGGATGTAATACAATGGGTTCAAGTTGCGTTGCTTTTCAATGATCACGCCATTTTTACTTCGTGTACTAGTACAAGCAGTGAAGTTGCTGAGCAATAGGCCAGAGAGTAGGAAGAGCCCTAGGATTCGTTTGGTAATGCGCATGGTCCTTTTAATTTTCGAGAGTAGTTTTCGACTGTTTGTCGTAGAGACTCTTATAGAGTGCATTGTTGGGATAAAGTTCCGCGTGCGTGCCGCTGGCAATGATCTGCCCGCGATCGAAAACGAGAATTCGGTCGGCATGCTGAATCGTACTGAAGCGGTGGGCGATAATCATTACCGTGCGTCCCTTGGAGAGCTCCTCGAGCGCCGCTTGGATCTGGTGCTCGCTAACGGAGTCTAGCGCGGAGGTGGGCTCGTCTAGAATAATGATGGGCGCGTTCTTGAGGAAGGCACGAGCGATGGAAATACGCTGGCGTTGACCGCCGGACAGACGTGAGCCACGTTCACCAACCAACGTCTCGTAACCATCCTCGAGCGCTTCAATAAAGTCTTGGGCGTGTGCCATACGTGCCGCTTGCTCAATGTCCGCATCGCTTGCATCTGGATTACCGAGGCGGATATTGTTCGCAATCGTATCACCAAAAAGTACCGCCTCCTGAGAAACCAAAGCGATTTGGCGGCGAAGGTTTGCTTTGGCGATCTGGCGCACGTCCAAGCCGTCAATTTTGACGCAACCATCTGCGACATCATAAAAACGCGGGACCAAATTAGCAAAGGTTGTTTTGCCCGCGCCACTAGGCCCGACCAAAGCCACGGTTTGTCCGGCTGGGATTGCCGCATGGACGGATTGCAAGACCAATTTGTCGGCGTATTGGAAGGATACGTTCTCAAATTCTAGATCTCCCTGCGCCTTTTTGAGCGGTGTTGGGTTCTCCGTATCGGGCACGGTATCCCGTGTGTCCAAGACGTATTCTAAACGATTGAGTGAGGCCTCGGCTTGGCGAATGGTATTGGACACATTGCCAAGCTTTTTAGTTGGTTGATAACACATATACAGTGCAACCAAAATGGATGCGAGGGCCCCTTCGTCGACATCACGCTGAATGGCTATATACAGAGCGCCCACTAGTGCACCGGCGGTGACGACTTCAATGATCGGCGTCAGTGCCTTATCGTATTTGACGACCTTGAGGGACTGTTTAAAGAAGCGCGCGCAGGTTGCAGCGAAACGTTCGCTTTGTTGGGCTTCAAGGTTATAGGCGCGGATCTCACGGGTGGCCGATAGGTTTTCATTTAGCACGTGGTTGAGTTCGCCGGCCTGTGCCTGTACGAGGGTGGCTTTTTTGACGATTGCCTGCCCAATGAATCGTATGGGTAGCACGCAAGCGGGGATCGAAGCGAGCGCAAGCAGGATGAAACTAATATCCTCAGCTTGAAACGAGAGGTAGACTAAATAGGCGCCAGCAGCGAGTAAGGTTGCCGGCTCTTTGATTAAGCTATCCACCACCTTCACCACTGCTGTTTGTAGTACTGTGGTGTCTCCTAATACCCGACTCATTAAATCACCCACTTTATTTTTGTGAAAGAAGGCGATGGGAAGGCATTGAATATGATCGAATACCATCCGACGAATTTGCTCTAGGACGTACATGCCTGAATATGCAATAAAGTAGGCATTCACAAAGCTACCGAGGGCACGTAGCGCGAACATGATTGGCACTAGGGCGAGATAGCCTAAGAGCACGGCAGCTTCAGGCTTATCTGGCTGAGTAACCAGTGGCACCAAATGTTTGGTAACATAAGGAAGCCCGAACCCGGAAGAGGCTGCATAGATTAGCCCAGCCAACAAGCCCACCCCAAACTGGACTTTGACCGGCTTTAGGTAATTAAAATAGGGTTTGAATCGTTTCAAAAACATAGCTACATAAAGTCATGTAAAAAGATAGAGTCGATATCTGTTTGTGGGGCTACTTTGAGCTTTAGCAAATGTTGACGGCGGCATTGAGCACGCTATGCAGTGCTTGATACAAGGGCTTGAGGTCGAGCAGTGGAGCGGTGAGTTTATAAGGCCTGAATTTTGATTAGATTAAGTTGTTCATACTGCATACTTGCAAGTACCGCTTACATACACTTTGAATTAAAAAATGAGCCCAACTATCACCAAAAATAAAGGATGCAAGGGATTCATCAAATGGGTTGAGTTTGCTCTAGCACGTTTGGCGGTAGGGTTATTGCGACTTATGCCAGTTAGAGCAGCCTACCGTTTGGGTAAGTCTATTGGGTGGCTTTTATGGAGGTTTTTGCGCAAGCGACGCTCGACTGTAAGGGAGAACCTGATTATCATTCAGAGATGGTTGCAGAAGTTGGATAAGAATGACCCAGCCCAAATTTCTTCAGAAAGTATTGATTCGGCGGTGCGCGAAGTTTTTTGCCGCAGCTGTGCTAATTTACTCAGCAGTTTTGCATTGAGTGCCTTGCCATTGGAAAAAAGGCTGAAGCAAGTTGAATTTGAAAATTTTGAAGTGCTGCACGCTGTCGTTAAGCATGGGCATGGCGTGGTTCTATTGATGGCCCATATGGGTCCTTGGGAATCGGTACCCGCGCTAATTGAGCATTTCGAGCTTAATGGTGTGAGTGCGCCTATGGGTGCTATGTATCGGCCACTTAATAATGATTACCTGGAAAAATGGTATCGGACTCAGCGAGAAAGCCAAGGCATGCAGCTTTTCAATCGCAAGGAGGGTTTGCTAGCTGTGCTCAAATTCCTTAGTGCTGGGGGTATGCTTGCGGTGTTGGCGGATCAACGAGTTAAGACTGGTGTGCTTTCCGATTTCTTTGGTGTTCCAGCCATGACGACACCTCTGGTAGGCTTGCTTGCTAAAAGATCTAAAGTCCCAGTGGTTAGCGCAACCCTTGCCTATGATCAAAATTGCAAACTGTTGGTTAGGTTTCGCCAAGTTAGCTTCGAAGATGCGAATACTAGGGCCGATTATGCACAACTGACTAACCGAGAACTGGAGCAAATGCTTTCCAAAGATGTGACCAATGGATTTTGGTTACATCGCCGTTTTGTCACTTAATTTGATTCTGCAGGGACTGGTAAAAATCGATCAAGCGTTTCGCCTCCTCTTCGATCGCGTAATGGGCCTCGATCTCAGCCCTTGCGTTTGCCCCCATTGTTTGAATCGCATGTATAGGTTGTTTCATTAACTCTTCGATTGCAGTTGTAGTTTGTTGTAGATTGTCGCAAGCAACCAGACGCCCAAAATTAGACTTAATGATGTCGCCCCATGCGCCGGCACGAGACGCGAGTATAGCGCTACCGCTGGACATGGCTTCGAGCACGGTAAGACCAAAGCCCTCGTTGCGGCTCAAAGCCGCAACCAGGGACATGCCTCTGAACAGATCTGGGATTCGTTCGAAAGGTTGTTTGCCCAGAAATATGAAACGTTCGTTAAGGCCAGCATTGTGAATGCGCTTCTTTAGGGAATTCAAATAGGACTCATATTTAGGAGTCGTTTCTCCGACGATTACGACGGTTCCCTTAAATTCAGGATGACTTTGTATGACTTGAATCATGGCATCGATCAGGAGGTCGACGCCTTTTTGGGGCCGGACGCGACCAAACATCCCGATACCGAATTCTCCCGGGAGGTTGAGTGCCTGCCACGCTTCAGTTTTGCCTTTAGCGTGTGGCGAGTAGCGCTCGCTGTCGATCCCGTGCGGTATTATAATATCCGGTTTACGAGGAAGATAAGCCGCCGCCGCATTGGAGGTGGTGATCAAACCGTCCGCTTTTGAGATAAGCCAACGTGTGATCCAAGAGGGATGGCGCTGCGCAGTAGCCGTAAAAACGATTTTTATCTTTGCGCCAAAAAGATATTTTAGGGAGACCGCTTGCAGCATTTCGTTATTACGCCTTGCGTGGAAGACGCGGTTCTTGCCATCAGGTAGCGGGCATCTTAAACTTCGCGCACATTCTATAAAGCGGACGGTGGGTGTGCCTGAAGGTAAATGATGTTTACCTAAAACTGATAGCGACACAATTGCCCGCTGATGTTGTAGTACCTGGAGCATGGTCGACGTGACGCCTGAAAAGCGGGGATTGGAATTTCCAAGAATGACCCCGCCAATTGGTTGGTTACTTTGCGCTTGCGGACTCATTAGTTTTTAGCGCTCTTGTTCGATACCATGCGGGGTATACTTCAAACCCTCGCGAAGGGTAGTTTCACGGATTTTCTTATTTGCGGCGAGGTCATCGGGCTTAACATAAGCGCGCTCATGTTCTAGGTGCAAACAGACCGCGAGGTAGCGAATCTGCTTAGCTTGAAGTCCCGAGTTTCGAAGACGGTAGCCGAATTCGACATCCTCGCCGCCGTAACGCATACGTTCATC
>CESN01073015.1_pt1 | contig 13124 bp, 8 predicted proteins | sample 531181 | NCBI WGS metagenome assembly CESN01 (sample SAMEA2621990, study PRJEB7988) | marine metagenome | isolation source: saline water (ENVO:00002010), including
AATTCAACTCCTAGCATGTAACCAAAAGTGTAAATAGAGCTTTTTAAAAGAGGGTTTTTGATGTTATTTTTTTTGAACAGAGTGTGGCTAAATTTATTGAGTTGATAAGACGTACACGCATGTCCTACTTTATCCATTCCGTTCCATTCTTTAAGATCATCAAAAAAATGAAAATCTGATCTTGCGTAATTTTTATACCATACTTCATTGATGCCAACTAATGAAATAATAGCTGCTGATGGAACACCAATATTGATGACTTTTTTAATTGTGTTGGTTGAATCCTTTAGAGATTTGGCGTAAGATGGGTTTGTGCAAAGAAAAAAAGAGAATGTTATTAGAAAAAAGGATCTAATCATATTATTCTTTCATCCAAATCATTCTTGCAAAGGCAGCGTGTTGTAACCCCCAATGGTTTAGGTTTACTGAGAAATTTGATTGAGCAAAATAGCCCTGATATCCAAATGATACCATAATATTTTCTGCCATATCTAAAGTAAGTATGAGTCCACTTCCTCCGCCAAACCCAAACCCTCCAGGGTTATTATTTCCAGTTGTATTAGAGAGGTTGGCAGGTATATGATTTACGTTATGAGCTTGATTGACACCATCTAAATATATTTCATTATTAATCAAGGAGACCTGATTAAGTTGGAATTCAAAAGGAATGCCTAAGTGAAAATCTTTTTCATTGATAAAATCCAAAACTAAACCTAGGTTAAATAAATTTCGTCTTTCTCTCCCTCTTATGGATATTATAACTGGAGATGTGAAATTAGCATCACCAGGGCTGTATATTGCATCAATGACTTGAGATGTGCCAGTAACATTGATATCCGCCAAATTGTAATCTAAGTAATATTTAAATTTGGGGTGATGCTTACCTACATGTAGTCCAACTAAAAAACCAGGACTGTAGCTCATTTCGGCTGGGACAGCAGCATCATCAATCACCCAATTTCCCATTCCTCCAAACTGAGTATCGAGGAAATTAATTCCCGATATGTATTTGAAGTTCGGATTATTTCTATTCAACATACTTTCTAAAGATGTAGCCACATATGTATTGGCATCATAGAGAATACTTGTATTGTTATTGGCAATGTAGGTTCCAATATTAAATCCATACTCTAAATGATCCTTTTTGGCATAAAACTGACAAACAGCATTCATAGAAAAAGTTATCAGGAAATAAACAGTTAAAAATCTCATTTAATATCGTATTAATTGGTCTATTTTATCTTCTAATTCTGATAAAGGTAAGAATTGATTTTCTAACTCTACCGCAAATGGAACAGGTGTATCCATACTAGCACAGCGAAGAACAGGTGCATCTAAATTTTCAAAACAGTATTCGTTTATTAAAGCAGATAATTCGCCTCCAATTCCACCTGTTAAACAATCTTCATGTAAAATAAGCACTTTGTTGGTCTTTTTAACTGAGCTAAATATGCTTTCTTTATCTAAGGGAAGAAGGGTTCTCAAATCTAAAATATCAGCTTTAACGTTAAGCTTTTTTGTGGCGGCTTTAGCCCAATGAACACCCATGCCATACGTAATGATAGAAAATTCTTCCCCTTCTTCCACTAGCTTAGCTTTACCAATTGGTGTAGTGTAATAGTCGTTGCTTACCTCATCACTTAGGCTTCTGTAGAGTGCTTTGTGTTCAAAAACCATAACAGGGTTCGGATCTTCAATAGCGGCTAGCAGTAGCCCTTTAGCGTCAGAGGGGTTTGATGGATAAACAATTTTTAGGCCTGGAGTATGAAAAAACCAAGCTTCATTGCTTTGGGAGTGAAATGGACCGGCTCCAACTCCTGCTCCTGTAGGCATCCTAATTACCACATCTGCATTTTCACCCCACCGATAATGTAGTTTAGCCAAATTGTTTACGATTTGATTAAATCCAACGGTCACAAAATCGGCAAATTGCATCTCCATTATGGCTTTTTTACCTTTTATAGAAAGACCAAGGGCTGCACCAACTATAGCAGATTCACACAATGGCGTATTTCTTATTCTGTCTTTTCCATATTTCTCCACCATGCCTTCCGTGGCTTTGAAAACTCCTCCATATTCCGCAATATCTTGTCCCATAATAACTAATTCAGGAAACTTATCCAGTGCTTGATCAATACCATTATTTATAGCATCGATTAATCTTAATTCACTTATGTTTTTGTGCTCCTTGATTTCGTTCAACTGTGCATATGAGGCATAAATATCTTTAATTTCTTCAGATTGATTTGGTATTATTTTTGGTGCTCTTTCTGCTTTTTTCCATGCCTCATTAATTTTCTTTTTTAATTGAACTTTTATTTCCTCAATTTCAGACTTTTTAAGTAATTTTTTATTTAATATCTTTTCTTCAAAGTGGGTAATGGGGTCCTTTTGACTCCATTCCTCTTGCAACCCTTTTGGATAATATTTAGTTCCCGAAGCTTCTTCGTGACCACGCATTCTAAAAGAGATGGCTTCTACAAGAAAAGGTTCTGGTTTTACTTTTTGTTTTTCTTTAATTTTTTGAATAGTCATATATACCTCGTCTACTTTATTGCCATCAATCTGCATTGTTTCCATTCCATATCCAATTCCCTTATCAATAAACTGTTTACAATTAAATTGTTCTTTTGATGGTGTAGATAATCCCCATTGATTGTTTTCAATTACAAAGATCACAGGTAGTTGCCATACGGATGCTACATTTAAAGCTTCATGAAAATCGCCTTCACTGGCTCCGCCATCGCCTGAAAATACAAGAACTGATCTAGTGGTTTTTTCTAACTTTTCGGCAAGTGCAATTCCGCAAGCTATTCCTAACTGAGGTCCTAAATGCGATATCATCCCTACAATTTTATGAGGAATTGATCCAAAATGAAATGATCGATCTCTGCCTTTAGTAAAACCGTCTAATTTTCCTTGAAATTGACAAAATAGTTGGTATAAATCTACATTTCTTGACGTAAAAACACCTAAATTTCTGTGCATTGGTAAAATGAACTCATCTTTATCCATAGCATAAGTAGTACCTACCGAAATGGCTTCCTGTCCAAATCCAGAAAACCACTTTGAAATTTTACCTTGCCTGAGAAGAATGAGCATTTTCTCTTCAATTAGTCTAGGTAAAATTAGTTTTTTGTAAATGTCAATTCGTTTATTTTTCTCCATTTTATAAGAAGTGTAATAGAAGTTTACGAAAAGTGAATTTAGATCTGTTTTTTACTTTAAAATTGGTCAAATGTATTAATATATGTTTGGTGTGTATTACATATTACCTAAATTATTTGAAAAAAATAATAAATTAAAGTAAACTTGTAATCCTAATTTTAGAGTTTAATGACAAAGAAATTTATACCTTTTCTATTACTTATTATCTTTACTTTTTTATTCCAAAATCATGTTAAAGCTTCTCACTTAGCAGGCGGTGACTTCAAAGTAACTATGCTTAATAATGGGTCATCTTCTAGCACATATGATGTTCAGCTTAGGTTATACAGAGACGATGTGAATGGAATTTCTTTACCTACCCAAGTTACAATAGGTATTTATCAAATTGGAACGAATAATTTAGTCACTTGTAAAACACTTTATCAGACTAGTGCTTCTTTAGTACCGCTTGGTGACCCGTGCTATACACCAGACCCGAACGTGGTAAGAATTGAAGAAAAAGTATATCAAACTATTAGCGCTGTTACTCTTCCAAACTTTACTTTTGGTTACTACCTCCAATATGATGTTTGTTGTAGGAATCAGTTGGCTACTAATCTTGCAACCCCAACAAGTGACGGAATTACAATCTTTGCGATTATACCTAACCCGGGATTAGGTCAAAATTCTACACCCGATTTTGGTAATTATCCAAATGATGCTTATTTCTGTGTCAACAACATCAAACAATTTACTTATCCTGTGACTGACCCTGATGGAGATCAGTTAGTTTATTCTTTAGTGGCACCCCTAGATGAAGGAGCTGGTTTTGGTACATGTAGCAATTCAGCCCCTGGTTCAGGCACTTACCCATTTTATCCAGATTGTGTTTTTTCGGCTGGATTTAGTGCCTCAAATATGATAGGAGGACCACCTAACTATCCTGCTATGTCCATAGATGCCAGTACGGGTGAAATCACTGCTGCACCAACACAGCAAGGTTTTTATGCTTTTGCGGTCAGGGTAGAAGAATATCGAAATGGAATAAAGATAGGTGAGGTGAGAAGAGAGCTACAGTATGCTGCATTACCATGTCAAATTAGTATACCGCCAACTCTCACATTAAATGACAGCTCTGCAGTCTCGTCAACTCAAAATATTAATACAGATTCAGTTAGTGTAGGAGTTTATGTTGATGATAGTATTTGTTTAGATTTAGAAATTGGGGTTAATGATCCCTCCGATTCATTATATGCATTGTTAGTTTCTTCTGATTTTGATTTGTTAAACACTTATGTTGCTCCAATTCCTTTTAATGTTTTGAGTCCAAATAATTCTTGCACCTATATTTTCAACATGTATGACTCATTTGGCGATGGTTGGAATGGTGCATCTGTAGATATTTCTGTAAACGGAATTATATCGCATTCTAATATCGGCAGTTCATTTACTACCGGTAGCTCTGCATCACATAACCTAGTAGTTTCAAATGGTGATATTATTTCCATTCCTAGTGGAAATTGGACAAGTGGTTCTTGGGATTCTGAAATAAGCTGGGATATACAAGACCACAATGGAACCGTAATTGCCTCAGGCTGTCATCCTTCTTCATTTTCTTGTGTGTATAATCCTCCTGTGATAACAGTAACATGTCCATCATCGAGTACAACTCATGCTTATGCGAATTGGAATAACTCAGGTGATAGTTTGTTCTTTAATATTTCGCCCCTTACTCCATCTGGATTTATTGGGAATCTCGGAAATATTTACCTTAGATACTGTTGGATGCCGCCTTGCAATTTCTTGGGTGATACCTTGCAACTCGATTTAGATGCATATTCTGTTGATTGTTCTGGCTACAATCCAATTGAGGCTGATATATATGTGCACGTTGATCCGGTACCACAATCTACATCCATCGATGTTCCATCATTGGTGACTATCAGTTTAGATGACACCATGTGTATAGATTTGTTTGCACAAGATACCTTAAACCCAGATGATACGTTATTTATTCAACCCTTTTCAGGAAATTTTGACTTTCAGGGAACTTACGTAGTTCCACAACAAGACCTTTCTGGTGGGTATTACTATGAAAACTTTAATGACTCAGTTGGCAACACTGTTTACATGTATGGATACAATTATGACTCAAGTACAAATATTGTATATGCAGATTCGTCAACTGTTGCTTTACGCTATTGCTGGGTCACTGATTGTGATTATGTTTTTCAAGAAGAATTTGATTTATTGTATACAGCATACTCTTCTGTATGCGGATCTGATACCATTCAAGCAAGTTCTCATGTTGAGGTAGAAATGCCTGTAGGGGTTGTTGAAGAAACTCCTAATACTTTTACGCCTAATGGAGATGGAGAAAACGATTTTTATCAATTAGCGGGGCAAAATGACCCTTGTTTTGATATGATGAATGTTAATATTTATAACAGATGGGGAAAATTAGTTTTTACTTCTGATGACCCTAATTTTGGATGGGATGGAACTAATCTAAGGGGTAGAAAATGTGATACGGGTTCTTACTTAGTCATTATTGACGGCACTTTTGGAAGTACATATGACGCTAATGGGGTTCGTCAGCCTAATGCTGTAAAGGATGAAATTATGATTTATTTATTTAGGTAGTTTTTCTACTGATAATTTGATTATCAGTTTACAAGCTGATCATAAAGCATTTCATATTTGGGCAAAATTTGTTCGATGTCATATTTCTGAGCTGTTTTATAGGCATTAGATTTAAATACCTGTAGATTATCCTCCTTCGATAAAATGGTTAAGCAGTTTGTGGTCATTTTTTCAATGTTTCCAACCTCACTCAGAAACCCACTATATTCATTTTCAACCACCTCTGGAATTCCACCCGTATTTGTAGCTACAACAGGAACTTTACATGCCATGGCTTCAAGAGCTGCAAGACCAAAGCTTTCTTTTGAGGAGGGTAGAAGAAATAAATCTGAAATATTAAGAACTTCTTTAGTTGATTTTAAATTTCCAAGAAAATAAATATGCTTATTGAATTTGGATTTTCTTGCTTGCCTTTCTAATTGATTTCTTTCAGGACCATCGCCAACTAGGATTAACTTTGTTTTAATTTTTTGTGCTACTGCATTAAAAGTTTTAATCACATCACCTATTCTTTTGACTTTTCTAAAGTTTGACACATGACATATTATTTTCTCACCATTTGGGGCATATCTGTTCTTGTAATATTGATTTTGATTCATTTGATATTCCTCTATATTGATGAAATTAGGAACGACTTGTATGTTTTTTTGGATTTTAAAAAGTTGATTCGTTTCCGACTTTAAATTTTCTGAAACAGCTGTAACAATATCAGATTGATTAATTGAAAAAGTAATTACAGGTTCAAAAGAGGGGTCTTTACCCACAAGCGTAATATCGGTGCCATGAAGCGTAGTAATAAATGGAATTTTAATCCCTTGAGTTTGTAATATTTGTTTAGCCATGTATGCAGCTGACGCATGAGGTATGGCATAATGAACATGTAAAACATCTAATTTTTCATATTTTACTACATCTACTAATTTACTTGTTAATACCTGTTCATATGGAGTATATTCAAATAATGGATAATCAGAAGGAACAACTTCATGATAAAATACATTTTTTCTCAATTCACCTAATTTAACAGGCTGACTATAGGTGATAAAATGGATTTCATGTCCTTTAACCGCTAGTGCTTTACCAAGTTCTGTTGCGACTATTCCACTTCCGCCAAATGTGGGATATAAAACAATGCCGATTTTCATCTCATTTATTTGTACCAAATATAACGTCAAAAGTTGGAGTACTGCATATTGATTTAATTATCTTCGCTTAAATCAAAATTAGATAGATGGGCTTTGCAAAAGAAAATTTAGATTTCAACAAGAACGAAGATAAAATGAAATTAAAAATTTCTAAGATGAACAATATCTTGCACGAAATTTACAAAGGTGGGGGAGAAGGAAAAATCAAGAAGCATCATGATAAAGGGAAGCTAACGGCAAGAGAAAGAATTGATGCTCTTTTGGATAAGAATACTGATCATATTGAAATTGGTGCGTTTGCAGGATATGAAATGTATACAGAACACGGAGGTTGTCCAGGAGGTGGAGTTGTTGTAGTGATAGGATATGTTAGCCGTAGATTATGCGTAATTGTGGCTAATGACGCTACGGTAAAGGCGGGCGCTTGGTTTCCTATTACTGGGAAAAAAAATCTAAGAGCCCAAGAGATAGCTATGGAAAATAAACTACCTATCATATATTTAGTTGATAGTGCGGGAGTCTATTTGCCTATGCAGGATGAAATTTTTCCTGATAAAGAACACTTTGGAAGAATTTTCAGTAACAACGCTAAGTTAAGTGCTATGGGAATTCCTCAAATCGCAGCAATTATGGGGAGCTGTGTAGCAGGTGGTGCTTATTTACCAATAATGAGTGATGAATCGTTAATTGTAGAAAAAACAGGAAGCATATTTTTGGCTGGATCATATTTAGTAAAAGCAGCTATCGGCGAAGTGGTAGATAATGAGACGTTAGGTGGTGCAACAACTCATTGTGAAATAAGTGGTGTGACTGATTACAAGTGTAAAGATGATAAAGAATGTTTAGCCACAATTAAAGATATGATAAGTAGGTTGGGAGATACACCAAAAGCAGGACTAAACAGAGTAAAATCAAAATCTCCCTCTCAAAATATAAGTAATTTACATGGTACATTTCCGATTCAAAGAACAGATAATTATGATGTGAAGAATATCATTAAACTTATTGTAGATGACTCTAAGTACACAGAGTATAAGTCAGATTATGGTAAGACCATAGTTTGTGCATATGCAAGGATTGATGGTTGGTCTGTTGGAATTGTGGCTAACCAGCGACAAGTGGTTAAGACTAAAAAAGGGGAAATGCAATTTGGTGGTGTTATTTACAGCGATAGCGCTGATAAAGCTGCACGTTTTGTGATGATATGTAATCAGAAAAAAATTCCGCTTGTTTTTCTACAAGATGTTAGTGGATTTATGGTGGGAAGTAGGTCAGAACACGGAGGTATAATCAAAGATGGAGCGAAATTAGTTAATGCCATGTCCAACTCTGTAGTACCCAAGTTCACTGTTGTTATGGGTAATTCATATGGAGCAGGAAATTATGCTATGTGTGGTAAGGCTTATGATCCCAGGTTGATTGTTGGATGGCCAACAGCTGAAATTGCGGTAATGGGAGGTGCTCAGGCGGCAAAGGTTTTACTGCAAATTGAAATGGCTTCGTTAAAATCTAAAGGAGAAGAAATTTCTAAAGAAAAAGAAGAAGAGTTATTTAATAGAATTAAAAAGAAATATGATGATCAAACTTCTCCCTATTATGCTGCGGCAAGATTGTGGGTAGATGCTATCATAGATCCAGTTCAAACAAGAAAATGGATTTCTATTGGTATAGCTGCTTCGGACCAAAATGAGGATATGAAGTCTTATAAAGTTGGTGTGATCCAAACTTAAATTATACCCCACTGTATTTGCTGTAGTTCACCTATTTTTCTCCTAATTAGTCCTTCGTCATCCGGTTTTCTAACTAAGCCTTTGAATTCATCCATTGAAATTAGAAACTTTATTTTTCCCAGCCCAATAGTAGGTAGAATGTTTAAGTGTTCCAATTAAGATTATTCAAGTAGTCTACGCAATATTTTACCTACATTTGATTTTGGTAATTCCTCTCTGAAACTTATGCTTTTAGGGACTTTATAGTTAGTTAACTTAGTTCTGCTAAATTCAATTACTTCTTCTTCTGTAAGGCTTTTGTCCTTCTTAACAATAAATGCTCTCACGAATTCAGTCCCGTCTTCATTTTTTTCTCCTCTTACACCCACTTCAAGCACTTTAGGATGTTCGGATATTGCTTTTTCAACCTCATTTGGATACACATTAAATCCAGAAACTAGAACCATTTCTTTTTTACGGTCAACAATTTTAAAATATCCTTCTTCATCCATAGTACCGATATCTCCTGTTAAAAAATATTCTCCATGAAAACAGTTTTTGGTGTCTTCTTCTCTGTTCCAATATCCCTTCATTACCTGAGGGCCCTTAATTCCAATTTCTCCGGGTTCGCCTTGAGCAACTTCTTTTAAATTATCATCAAATATTTTAAGGTCAGTATTAGGAAGGGGAAGTCCGATGGTTCCACGTTTATGTTTTCCATTGTAAGGGTTAATAGTAGCTGCAGGACTTGTTTCAGAAAGACCATATGCTTCTAAAAGTGCACATCCTGTCAGTTTTTCCCATTGATCAGCTACAACATCTTGAACGGCCATTCCACCCCCTAAAGCTAACTTCAATCCTTTGAAATCAAGTTGTTTGAATACTTCTTGATTCATTAAACCAATAAATAGTGTATTAACTCCAGTAATGGCTGTAAATGGATTCTTTTTAAGATCAGCACAAAAAGATTTCATATCTCTAGGGTTAGTGATTAATATATTTTTGGCACCATATCTAAAAAAAGTCATGCAATTAGCTGTCAAGGCAAAAATGTGATATAGGGGTAAAGCCGTTATGATGGTTTCATTTCCTTGATCAACACTGTTTCCAATCCATTCTTCTACTTGACAAACATTAGCACAGATATTTCCATGTGTTAACTCAGCACCTTTAGATACTCCTGTTGTTCCTCCTGTATATTGCAGAAATGCGGTGTCATCCTTTCTCAATTCGACTGGAGCTCCTTTTTTTCCAGCTGATTCTTTGAGAATTTGTTTTAGATTTTTACTATTTGGTAAATTAAACTTGGGGACCATAGGATTACCCTCAGCATCTTTTTTAATATTTCTGATCACAAAGTTTACTATTCCACCTTTTAACCCACCCAACATGTCGCCAATGGTAGAAACTATAACGGTTTCTATCTTTGTTTTTGATAGGATAACTTCTAGTTTACTTGCAAAATTTTCTAATATAATGATGGCTTTTGCTCCAGAGTCACTGTATTGGTGAAGCATTTCGTCAGCCGTGTAAAGAGGATTTGTATTAACTATAACTAACCCTGCTTTTAATGCAGCGAATATCACAATAGGATATTGTAATAAATTGGGCATTTGGAGCGCAATTTTATCTCCCTTTTTTAAGTTTGTTTTGTTTTGAAAATACCAAACTAATTCATCCACTCTTGCCGCAACATCGTTGAAACTGATTTCAACATCCATGTTCTTGAAGGCTACACTTGGTCCGAATTTTTTGATGGATTGTTCATATATTTCTACAATACTATTGTAATTAATTTCTGTTGTTTTTTTTACAAAATCAGGATAGCTCTTATGCCAGGGAAATTCACTCATGATAATTTGTTTTAAAATATTTTAATCAATTAACACTAAAGATATAAAAATGTAGCACTTAAGTAAATGATTCTGGAATTATCTGAATCGGATAAATTCTTTAAATATTGCGCATTATAAAAATCAGATTTAATTGTTATTTTAGGGGAATTATCAAGGGGTATTAAAGATTAGCTTTAATGAGGAGTAGTATATTTATGGTTTTATTTTCATCGATAAAGCTTCGTTGTTTTATCATTCTATTTACCTCCTCGTGGATTAATCAAACGTATGGGCAGGACCCAATCTTCACTCAATTTTACTCTAATCCTATTTATTTAAACCCTGCATTTAGTGGGACTAATAAGTGTCCTCGTTTTGTGATGAACTACAGAAATCAATGGCCCGCTTTTCCAGGTGCGTTCATTACCACAGCAGCCTCATTTGATAAATACTTTGATAATTTAAAAGGTGGTATAGGCCTATCCGTTTTAAGTGATCAAGTTGGCAACGGTGTTTTAGTTACTAATCAAGTAAATTTATCTTATGCTTATCACCAACACGTCTCTAGATCCTTCACCATCAATTATGCCTTACAAGGCTCATACATACAAAAAGCAGCGAATACCAATAAAATGACATTTGGAGACCAAATTCACTCTCGAAGAGGCTTCGTGTTTGGAACGCAAGAAATTCTCAACTTCGAGCCAGTAAACTTCTTTGATTTCTCTGCTGGTATATTAGGTTACACGGATAAATTTTATTTGGGTTTTGTTGCTCATCATTTGTTAGAACCGGACGAAAGCCTTAGGACAAATTCACTTAGCGACACTCGTCTTCCTATGCGTTATACCATTCATTTAGGAACTGAATTTGATTTGGCTTCTAATTCCCTTTACACTTCTAAAGGTGAGAGTATTTCTCCTAGTATTTTACTTTCTAAACAAGCGGAATTCACCCAAATCAACTTAGGACTTTATTATAAAAGCGGGAACTATGTTGTTGGTTTTTGGTATAGAAATAGAGATTCTTTCATACTCACGTTAGGATTAGAATCAGAGCACTTAAGAATAGGGTATAGCTACGATATCACGACCTCACAGTTGACTCCTCAGTCCGGTGGTTCACATGAAGTTTCACTAGCTTACAAGTTCTATTGTAAGCCTAAAATCAAAAGCTACAGGACTATGTCGTGTCCTTCTTTTTAATTCGGGATAATTAAACCGTCTTTCATTACAATTTTACGATCTGCTAGTTCGGCAAGTTTTATATTATGAGTAACTATTACAAAAGTTAGACCCAACTCCTCTCTCAATTTAAAAAAGAGATTATGTATTTCATCAGCAGTTTTCGTATCTAAATTACCACTGGGTTCGTCAGCAAGAATGACTTTAGGTTCGTTCATTAAGGCTCTTGCAATACTAACTCTTTGCTGCTCTCCACCCGATAACTCACTAGGTCTGTGATTTATTCTTTTATTTAGTCCAAGTGTATCAAGAAGAAATTTAGCTCTTTCAATGGAATCCTTTTTATTCTTTTTAGCTATATAACCAGGTAAACAAGTATTTTCTAGCGCTGTAAATTCAGGTAATAAGTGATGAAACTGAAACACAAAACCAATGGATTGATTTCTAAACTTAGCTAACTCTTTTTCTTTGAATTTGCTCAGATCTTTTCCCTCCACTGAGACAAAACCTGAAGTAGGTTTTTCAAGTGTTCCTATTAATTGCAATAATGTAGTTTTTCCTGCACCACTTTTGCCTACAATGGAGACAATTTCTTTTTCATTAATACTAAGATCAATCCCTTTTAAAACTTCTAACTCTCCAAAATGTTTTGTCAGTTTACTTGTCTGAATCATTAATTCAAATTTAACTACTTTATCGATTTTAATTCCGTAATGTGATTTTTTTATTTGTGGACAATTTTATTGAGCTATTTAGACGATTGGAATTTTCAAATTTTTACTTTTACTGAAAATTAAAATTCATATAAATGAATCTTCACGAATATCAAGGAAAATCAATTTTAAAAAGTTATGGTGTGGCTATACAAGAAGGTATCGTAGTAGATAATCATTCTGATGCACTCAAAGCAGCTGATGAGTTACAAAAAGATACTGGAACAGATTGGTTTGTAGTCAAAGCACAAATTCACGCTGGGGGTAGAGGTAAGGGTACCATTACAGAAACAGGCTCTCACGGTGTGGTTATTGCAAAAGGAAAAGAAGAAGTAGAAGACAAGGTGAAAGGTATTCTCGGAGGTCATCTTGTTACTGCACAAACATCTAGTGAAGGAAAAAAAGTAAATAAAGTATTGATTGCAGAAGATGCCTATGCTCCTGATTTTGATAAAACAAGTGAGTTTTACATGTCTGTTTTATTGAATAGAGAAACTTCTCGAAATATCATCATGTATTCAACAGAAGGGGGAATGAATATTGAAGAAGTAGCTGAACAAACACCTCACCTTATACACAAGGAAGAGATTGATCCAAAAGTTGGCTTAACTCCGTTCCAATGTAGAAAGGTTGCCTTCAATCTTGGTTTAAGTGGAAAATCATTTAAAGAAATGGTCAAATTTGTTAGATCTCTTTATGCTGCATATGAAGGTTGTGATGCCTCATTGTTTGAAATAAATCCAGTTCT
>CESN01088567.1_pt1 | contig 12876 bp, 7 predicted proteins | sample 531181 | NCBI WGS metagenome assembly CESN01 (sample SAMEA2621990, study PRJEB7988) | marine metagenome | isolation source: saline water (ENVO:00002010), including
TCATTTTTAGGCTTTTAGAAATTATATCTAAAGGCCTAAGCTTGTTTCAATAAAACTCTAAAATATGATTAATAATAATTTAAGAACAAATTTTTCTAACACAAAAACTACAAATGTTGATACTGATTTTTTAGATATTCAGATAAAATCATTTCAAGATTTCTTCCAGCTTGAGACCAAATCTGATGAAAGAGTAGAAGAAGGTCTATTTAATACATTTAAAGAAAATTTTCCAATTACCGATGCAAGAAACCAGTTTGTGCTGGAGTTTTTAGACTATTTTGTTGATCCACCTAGATACTCAATGCATGAATGTATACAAAGAGGTTTGAGTTATTCTGTTCCACTGAAAGCAAGGCTAAAGCTTTATTGTACTGATGTTGAGCATGAAGATTTTGAAACAATAGTACAAGATGTTTTTTTAGGATCTATTCCTTACATGACTCCAAGTGGAACTTTTATTATAAACGGTGCTGAAAGAGTTGTAGTTTCCCAATTACATAGATCACCCGGAGTGTTTTTTGGACAATCTTTCCATGCCAATGGAACTAAATTATACTCTGCTAGAGTAATTCCTTTCAAAGGATCTTGGATAGAATTTGCTACTGATATTAACAGTGTTATGTATGCTTATATAGATAGAAAGAAAAAATTACCTGTTACTACTCTATTTAGAGCTATTGGATATCAAGGTGACAAAGAAATATTGGAAATCTTTGATTTAGCTGAGGAAATTAAAGTAACAAAAGTGGGTTTAAAAAAAGCAATTAATAGAAAATTGGCTGCTAGAGTTTTAAGAACTTGGCATGAAGATTTTGTAGATGAGGATACCGGAGAGGTTATATCTATTGAAAGAAACGAAATTATAATTGATAGGGACACTGTTATTGAAAAAGATCATATTGATCAAATACTAGATGCTGATGTAAAGACTATATTGATACACAAAGAGGATGCTCAAAACTCGGATTATGCAATTATTTACAACACCCTTCAAAAAGATCAAACAAATACTGAAAAAGAAGCAGTTGAATATATATACAGGCAGCTAAGAAATGCCGAGCCTCCAGATGAAGAAACTGCAAGAGGTATTATCGATAAACTATTTTTTTCAGATCAAAGGTATAATCTTGGTGAAGTTGGAAGATATAGAATGAATAAAAAATTAAATTTAGATGTTGATATGGAAGAGAGGACTTTGACAAGACTAGACATTACAACTATAATTAAATACTTGATTGAATTGATAAATTCTAAAGCAGAGATTGATGATATTGATCACCTGTCTAATAGAAGGGTTAGAACAGTTGGTGAACAGCTTTCATCACAATTTGGTGTCGGACTTGCAAGAATGGCGAGAACAATTAGGGAAAGAATGAATGTAAGAGATAATGAGGTCTTTACACCAATTGATTTGATAAATGCAAAGACTTTATCCTCAGTAATAAATACTTTTTTTGGGACAAATCAACTTTCTCAGTTTATGGACCAAACAAATCCACTCGCTGAAATTACACACAAAAGAAGACTTTCTGCACTTGGCCCTGGAGGACTATCACGTGAAAGAGCAGGATTTGAGGTAAGAGATGTACATTATACTCATTACGGAAGATTATGTCCAATTGAGACTCCTGAGGGTCCAAATATCGGTCTTATTTCTTCATTATCTGTATATGCAAGAGTTAATAATCTTGGATTTATTGAGACACCATACCGACAGGTAAAAAATGGTAAGATTGATCTTAAAAATATAACTTACCTGTCTGCAGAGGAAGAAGAAAATAAGTTAATTGCACAAGCAAATATTGAATATGATAACTCTGGAAAGATAAAAGCTGAAAAAGTTATTGCAAGAGATCAAGCTGACTTTCCTGTTGTTACTCCTGAAAATATAAATTATACTGATGTCGCACCAAATCAAATAGCATCAATTTCAGCTTCATTAATCCCTTTTTTAGAACATGATGACGCTAACCGAGCTTTAATGGGATCAAACATGATGCGTCAAGCAGTCCCACTTCTAAAACCTGAATCTCCAATTGTTGGTACAGGACTAGAGAAATCAGTTGCCACAGATTCGAGAGTTTTAATTAATGCTGAGAGAGATGGTGTGGTAGACTACGTGGACGCTAATAAAATTATAATTAAGTACAAGCTATCAAGTGAGGAAAAATTATTAAGTTTTGATGATGATATAAAGGTTTATAATCTTATCAAATTTCAAAAGACAAATCAAGGTTCATGTATTAATTTAAAGCCAATAGTAAATAAGGGTGATCAAGTATTTAAAGGTCAAGTTCTTTGTGAGGGTTACGCGACACAAAAAGGGGAATTAGCTCTTGGAAGAAATCTCAAAGTTGCATTTATGCCTTGGAAGGGGTACAATTTTGAAGATGCGATCGTCATATCGGAAAAGGTCGTTCGTGAGGATATATTTACCTCTATTCACATTGATGAATACTCTCTTGATGTCAGAGATACTAAATTGGGTACTGAAGAACTAACAGATGATATACCCAATGTTAGTGAAGAAGCTACTAAAGAGCTGGATGAAAATGGAATGATTAGAGTTGGAGCTGATGTTACACCAGGGGATATTCTTATAGGTAAAATCACACCAAAAGGCGAATCAGACCCAACACCAGAGGAAAAATTACTTAGAGCTATATTTGGAGATAAAGCAGGAGATGTAAAAGATGCTTCTTTAAAAGCTCCGCCTTCTTTGAATGGTATTGTGATAGATAAAAAATTATTTGTTAGATCACTTAAAGATAAAAGAAGAAGATCACAGGATAAAGTTGATTTAGAGCTCTTGGAGAGTAAATATGATAATATTCTTGAAGAATTAAGGCTAAAACTTGTTGATAAACTTTCCTCAGTTGTTAATGGTAAAACATGTCAAGGAGTATTTAATGATCTTGGTGAAGAAGTCCTTGTTAAAGGAAAAAAATTCTCTAATAAAATGTTGTCAAATGTTGAAGACTATACTCATCTTACTAAAGGTGTTTGGACAACTTCGGATTCCTTAAATACAACTATTTCAAGTCTTCTTCATAACTACAGAATACAAGAAAATGATATTCAAGGTTCTCTTAGAAGAGATAAGTTTACAATTAGTGTTGGAGATGAATTGCCTCCTGGGATTAAAAAACTTGCTAAAGTATACATCGCAAAAAAGAGAAAACTTAAAGTCGGTGATAAGATGGCTGGAAGGCATGGTAATAAGGGTATTGTAGCAAGAATTGTTAGGCAAGAAGACATGCCTTTCCTAGAAGATGGAACTCCTGTAGATATTGTCTTAAATCCTCTTGGTGTTCCATCAAGGATGAATATTGGACAAATTTATGAGACTGTTTTAGGTTGGGCTGGTAAGCAACTTGGCAGAAAATTCTCAACACCAATTTTTGACGGAGCTACTCTAGATGAAATTAATCAACTTACAGATGAAGCAGGTGTTCCTAGATTTGGTCATACACATCTTTTTGATGGAGGTACTGGAGAAAAATTTGATCAAGCTGCAACAGTCGGAGTCATATACATGCTAAAACTGGGACATATGGTAGATGATAAGATGCACTCTAGATCAATTGGTCCATATAGTTTAATTACTCAACAACCTCTCGGAGGTAAGGCTCAGTTTGGTGGTCAAAGATTTGGTGAAATGGAGGTTTGGGCTCTTGAAGCATATGGAGCTTCAAGCGCACTTCAAGAAATTTTAACAATTAAATCAGATGATGTTATTGGAAGAGCAAAAGCCTATGAATCAATTGTGAAAGGTGAAAATTTACCTGAAGCTGGTCTTCCAGAATCATTCAATGTATTAATGCATGAATTAAAAGGTCTTGGTTTAGATATAAGATTAGAAGAAAAATAAATTAAAAAAAATATGGCAAAAAATAGTGAATTATTGACGCAAAAGAAATTTAATACGATTTCAATTGGTTTATCATCCCCCGAAGTTATTCTTGGTAATTCAAGAGGAGAGGTTCTAAAACCTGAAACTATAAATTATAGAACTCATAAACCCGAGAGAGATGGTCTATTCTGTGAGAGAATATTTGGTCCTGTTAAAGACTACGAATGTGCATGTGGTAAGTATAAAAGAATTAGGTACAAAGGTATTGTTTGTGACAGGTGTGGCGTCGAGGTTACAGAAAAGAAAGTAAGAAGAGATAGAGTTGGGCATATTAATCTTGTTGTACCAGTTGCTCATATTTGGTATTTTAAGTCTTTACCAAACAAAATTGGATATCTTTTAGGTTTACCATCCAAAAAATTAGACATGATCATCTATTATGAGAGATATGTTGTAATTCAACCTGGAGAAGCAAAAAATATTGAAGGTGAGCCTGTGAATAAGATGGATTTCTTGACTGAGGAAGAATATCTAACTATAATGGATTCACTTCCTGCTGATAATCAATTTCTAGATGATTCTGATGATAGAAAATTTATAGCAAAAATGGGAGCTGAATGTTTAATTGAGCTTCTCTCAAGAATTGATTTGGAAGAATTGTCTTATGAGTTAAGACATAAAGCAAATAATGAAACTTCTAAACAAAGAAAAACTGAGGCACTTAAAAGACTCCAAGTTGTTGAGTCATTTAGAGAAGGAAATGAGAGAAAGGAAAATCTGCCAGAATGGATGGTTGTAAAAGTAATACCTGTTATTCCACCTGAGTTAAGACCCCTAGTACCACTAGATGGTGGAAGATTTGCTACCTCCGACCTTAATGATCTGTACAGAAGAGTAATTATAAGAAATAATAGGTTAAAGAGATTAGTTGAAATTAAAGCTCCTGAAGTAATATTAAGAAATGAAAAAAGGATGCTTCAAGAGTCTGTTGATTCTCTATTTGATAACACTAGAAAATCGTCTGCGGTTAAGACAGAATCCAATAGACCTTTAAAATCATTATCTGATTCATTAAAAGGAAAACAAGGTCGTTTTAGACAAAATCTGTTAGGAAAAAGAGTAGATTACTCCGCTAGGTCTGTGATCGTTGTTGGACCAGAATTAAAATTATTTGAGTGTGGACTGCCTAAGGATATGGCAGCAGAGTTGTACAAACCATTTATAGTAAGAAAACTTATTGAAAGGGGAATAGTTAAAACTGTTAAATCTGCAAAAAAAATTATTGATAGAAGAGAACCCGTTGTTTGGGATATATTAGAAAATGTACTTAAAGGTCACCCTGTTCTATTAAATAGAGCTCCAACTCTTCATAGACTCGGAATTCAGGCGTTTCAACCAAAACTTATTGAGGGAAAAGCTATTCAACTTCACCCATTAACATGTACTGCATTTAACGCAGATTTTGATGGTGATCAAATGGCTGTTCATCTTCCTTTGGGTCCTGAAGCTATTTTAGAAGCACAAATTCTGATGCTTGGTTCACATAATATATTGAATCCTGCAAATGGTTCACCAATTACAGTTCCATCTCAGGATATGGTTTTAGGTCTTTATTACATGACAAAATCAAGAAATTCATCTGCAACTTTTAAATTAAAAGGTGAAGGATTGACTTTTTACTCTCCGGAAGAAGTAAATATGGCTTACAACGAAAAAAAAGTAGATTTAAATGCCATAATAAAATGTAAGATTAAAACACCAGAAGGTGAAGACTCTTATGAAATAATTGAGACAACTCCTGGTAGAATTTTCTTTAATGAAGTTGTTCCAGAAAGAGCAGGATTTTTCAATGAAGTCCTTACAAAGAAAAATCTTAGAGAGATTATTGGAAAAATTCTTAATGTTACATCTGTGCCAGAAACCGCAGAATTTTTAGATAAAATTAAGGACCTTGGTTATTCATTTGCTTTTAAAGGAGGGTTATCGTTTAGTTTAGGTGATATTATAATACCTGAACAGAAACAACCCCTTATCAATGATGCAAATAATCAGGTTGATGGAATTATAGGTAATTATAACATGGGGCTTATCACCAATAATGAAAGATATAATCAGGTAATTGATGTTTGGACATCTACTAATGCTACACTTACCGAGCTTGCAATGAAACAAATCAGTGAAGATCAGCAAGGTTTTAATTCGGTTTATATGATGCTTGATTCTGGTGCAAGAGGTTCAAAAGAACAAATAAGACAGCTTACTGGGATGAGAGGATTGATGGCTAAGCCAAAAAAATCTAACGTTGGCGGTGGTGAGATCATTGAAAATCCCATACTATCAAACTTTAAAGAGGGTCTCTCTATTTTAGAGTACTTTATCTCAACTCACGGTGCAAGGAAGGGTCTTGCAGACACTGCATTGAAGACTGCTGATGCAGGATATTTGACTCGAAGATTACATGATGTTTCACAAGATGTTGTAGTTAATGAGTTTGACTGTGGAACCCTTAGAGGAATTGAAGTGACTGCACTCAAAAAAAATGAGGAGATTGTCGAGACTCTAGGTGAGAGAATTTTAGGTCGAGTTGCACTAAATGATGTAATTGATCCCTCAACTAATGAAGTGATAATTGAAGGCGGTAAATTAATTGATGAAGATAGTGTTAGTAAAATTGAAAATACTCCTGTTACATCTGTTGACGTAAGATCACCTCTAACATGTGAGACTAAAAAAGGTATATGTGCTAGTTGTTATGGAAGAAATCTTGCAACTGGCAAATCCATTCAAATTGGAGAAGCTGTAGGTGTTGTTGCCGCCCAGTCCATTGGTGAACCAGGTACTCAATTAACTCTAAGAACATTTCATGTTGGTGGTGTTGCTGGAAACATCTCTGAAGAAAATTCTCTTATATCAAGATTTGATGGAATTGCTGAAATCGAGGACTTAAAAGTTGTCAAGTCAAAAGATAGCGAGGGTAAATCCTCTAATATTGTCATATCTCGTACTTCAGAAATTAAAATTTTAGACACTAAAACAAAAAATGTTTTAAGTACCAATAACATTCCCTATGGCTCATATCTAAGTATTAAAAATGGACAAAAATTATCTAAAAATGATATTATATGTCAATGGGATCCTTTTAATGGTGTAATTGTCTCTGAATTTTCAGGAAAAATTGTTTATGAAAACATTGAGGTAGGTAAAACTTATCAAGTTGAAATTGATGAGCAAACTGGATTTAAGGAAAAAGTTATTACTGATTCAAGAGATAAAAAATTAATTCCTACACTCTTAATTCAAGATAAAAAAGGCGTGACCTTAAGATCATATAATTTACCTGTTGGAGCCCACATAATGGTTGATGAAGATGAATCAATTGAGAAAGGTAAAATTTTAGTTAAAATCCCAAGAAAATCAGCTAAATCTGGTGATATTACTGGAGGTTTACCAAGAGTTACAGAGCTTTTTGAAGCAAGAAACCCATCTAATCCAGCTGTAGTATCTGAAATTGATGGTGTTGTATCCTTTGGAAAGATTAAAAGAGGAAATAGAGAAATTGTTGTTGAATCAAAATATGGAGATATTAAAAAATATCTAGTTAAACTTTCTAATCAAATTCTTGTTCAAGAAAATGACTTTATTAAAGCTGGTATGCCCCTGTCAGACGGCTCAATCACTCCTAATGACATTTTAAACATAAAAGGACCTTCAGCAGTTCAACAATATCTAGTCAATGAAGTTCAAGAGGTATATAGACTCCAGGGTGTTAAAATTAATGATAAACATTTTGAAGTGGTAGTTAGACAAATGATGCGAAAAGTTAAGATTATTGATACAGGCGATACCTTATTTCTTGAGGATCAACTCACGTATAAAGATGAGTTTATTGCACAAAATGATAAATTATATGGTATGAAAGTTGTTGAGGACGCAGGTGAAAGTGTAAATCTTAAAGTTGGTCAGTTAGTTTCAGCAAGGCATTTAAGAGATGAAAACTCGATTTTAAAAAGGGATGACAAAAAACTGGTTGATGCAAGAGATGCTAAACCTGCAACAGCATCAACTCAGCTTCAGGGTATTACAAGGGCTGCTCTTCAAACTAAATCATTTATCTCAGCAGCATCTTTTCAAGAAACTACAAAAGTATTAAATGAGGCTGCAGTTAATGGAAAAAATGATATGCTTGAAGGCTTAAAGGAAAACGTGATTGTTGGTCATAAAATCCCAGCAGGTACTGGTATGAGAAAATATGATGACATCATCGTTGGTCCCAAAGATGAGTATAATAGTCTACTAATCAACAAAGAGGAAGAAGAGCTTAATTATTAATTTAACTGAATGTTAGAAGAAAAGGTAATTCTCGTTGATAAGAATGACAATCAAGTTGGATTAATGCCAAAACTTGAGGCTCATGAGAAAGGTTTTTTACATAGAGCCTTCTCAGTCTTTATTTTTAATAATAAATACCAGCTTTTACTTCAAAAAAGAGCCTCTTCAAAATATCACTCTGGTGGACTTTGGACAAATACATGTTGCAGTCACCCTCGAGAGGATGAAGATACTTTAGATGCAGCAAATAGAAGACTTAATGAGGAGATGGGTATAAAGACAAGCTTGAGAAAGGTATACGATTTTATATATGAAGCTAAACTTGACAATAATTTAATCGAGCATGAATTTGACCACGTTTTTTATGGTCTTTATGATGAAGACCCAATTATAAATAAAGATGAGGTTGATGATTTTAAGTGGATTGATATGGAAACACTTAATGATAGTATTATCAACAATGGAGATAATTATACAGTTTGGTTTAAAATTGCTTTTGAGTATTTTTATAATTATTTAAAAAAATGAAAGTAACAGTAAATAGAAAAGCTCATTTTAATGCAGCTCACAAATTATACAGGCCAGATTGGTCAGATGAAAAAAACATGGAAGTATTTGGTAAGTGTGCTAATGAAAATTTTCATGGTCATAATTATGAGTTAATTGTGAGTCTTACAGGTGAGATTAATCAAGAAACAGGATATGTTTATGATTTAGGTAACCTTAAAAATATTATAAAAGAGGAAGTTGAAGATTATCTTGATCACAAAAACCTAAATCTCGATATAGATGATTTTAAGTCATCAAATCCTTCTGCTGAGAATATTGCCGTTTTAATTTATAATAGACTGATAGGTTATTTCGATGATAGTTATAAACTAAAAATAACTCTATACGAAACCCCAAGAAATTTTGTAGAGTATAGTGGTTAATCAATTGTTACCTCTTTCAAAATCCTTCCGTATTTAGAGTCTTTTATTTCTTTTGGAAGAGTATCATATAACTTACGAAGTAACTCAATATTTGCATCAGGTATTTGACTTACAGCGATATAGGGTGATATTTCATTTTCAGAATTAGTTATCGAAAAATTCAATGTGTATAAATATTTTTTTCTAATTAAGTTTTCCAATTCAGAGTTAATTGAGTCTATTCTTGTTTGATTATTTTCAATTTGTGCATTATAGTATATCTCTAGTAAGTCGAGATTTTGAAGATTATATTTTCTTATTATTGAGTTGTATTCATTTAAAAGATCACTATTTTTTGATCCAGAAATTTCAAAACTAGAGTCAAAAGTACTTAGTCTTGTATTGATTTGTATGTCTCCTCTATTGCCAAAGAAAGTAATTATGTCATTTAGTGAATCTCCATCTTGTTTATCTAGATAGAGATAAAAAATATCAGGTTCGTTTATATCTGTACTTAATTTAAAATCACCATCTCCTTTTAAATATATAGAGTCTAAATTAACCAAAATTGAATCTCTTTGAGCTTGAAGGTATAAAGTTCCTTTCATTAATCCTTCCACATTTCCTGATATTGTCATAATATCATTATTTGAGCTACACCCACAAATTAATATGCTTGTCAAGATTATAAGTGTTTTCTCCATATTATATATTTATCCAGTATGTAAGTTTTAAATTTATTGATCTTAGTTGAGGTGTAATTTTATCATTTGTGAAATAATTATCATTATATACCAAATATAAGTCAGATAATGGAGCAAATCTCCATTGCAATCTGGAATTAATTCCTAAATTTTCTGATTGATTTGAATATTGAATATATGTTGTCCAATACAATTGTTTGGTAAATGTAAATTCAAATTTTGGACTAATAAGCCAAATATCTCTAGTTGAGTATGGTTTAGGAAGTTCAATGGAATCATAATTCATTCTTAATGACATATTAAAAATTGGCTGCTTTCTGTATGACAATCTACTTTGAATTGAAAATTTTGTGCCATTATAAAATGATCCATATGAAATCTCTGAGTCTGAAGTAAATAAATTTCTGCTTGGAGATTTATATGAGATTGAATAGTCTGTAAAATCATAGTATTTATTTGCTGGAAGAGGAATAGCTCCATTTGTTCTTGTAGGATCAAATGGTACAAATAAATAATCTTTGCGCTGTCTTCTCTCAAAATTTAGCTCTGCTTGATTCAAATAACTAACAAATATTGATGTTTGATTGTATGTGAGTTCTTGTTTGTTTTGAAATAGAGTTCTAAAAACAAACGAAGTAAAATGACCAATTTCGATATTTAAAATTTTTTGATTACTTGGATAAATTCTGTATTTATATGTAGGTTCAAATTTATATACACCATATCTTCTGAAGTAACCAAGATCCGATCTATGATTATCACCTACATATGCAGAATAAAAGTTTATAAAATGATTTCTAGAATTTCGAGTAATCCTTATTGAAGTATTTAAGCTTTTTTTATTAAAGCTTTTATCCGGTAAAATGGATTTATGAATAAATGCTTTCCCACTCCAACTGCCATCATTGTTTGCTAGGTTATATTCTGCACCAATAACTCTATTGTATCTTCCAGAATCACTGATAAAATCATATTTTTTTGTATTCTCTCTATTTAAAAGAAATAATGAAATGTTAGATCTTGAAAAAACTTTTTTATTAAATGTTATAAGAGTATTATTATTTTGCGGTATTTCATTTATAATATCTTCTGTTGTCATTATATTGAGTAGACCAATTCTTGTTGAATTATTAATTTTTCCACTTAACCTTACTCCAGCTAAAATTTTATTTTCAACTGATTTACCATCTTTATTTTTTGCAACACCAATTCTTCTCGAAAAAAAAGCTTGCGACTCTCTAGTTCCAAAATTTGAAAATAAATCAGAGTTTTGAGTAAAAAATTGTCTTTTCTCCGGTAACCTTGTTTCCCACTTTGTTGTATTAACAATTTGATCATCGACTTCAACTTGGGAGAAATCTGGGTTTAATGTAGCATCAAGGTTAAGAGAGTTTCCAATCGGAATTTTAAAATCTACACCATAATCAAAATCTTCTAATTGAAAATTATTTTCAAAGTCTTTACCCTTGATAGTATTTATATATGGAATTAATATCACTGGTTTTTTAGAAGTACCAAGTGACTTTTCAAAATTAAAACCACCCATATAAGCCAGATTACCAATACTCTGATTTTGTGGAATATTAACCCATGTGGAGTGCTCTAATGATTGAGTATCACTTCTGTACATATTAAACCTCCATTTTTTTGTTCCATTTATAAAATATAATTGATTAAATGGAATTTTAATTTCTGTTAAGTAATAGTTATCATATAATTTTGATTCTACATACCAAATTGCATCCCAAGAAGAATTTCTATCAGTTCTATAATTTCTGTTTCCACCAGAGACTAAGACATCACCTTTGAGACCTAGATGATTTGTCTGAAACTGAAATGCATTTGTAGCATCACTAAATGTATCAAAGATTAATTGAATATAGTCTGCACTGCCAGTATTAAAATCTCTTTTGAGAGAATAAACAGTAAATTTTTTTTCTATTGTAAATGATTTGACAAGAAAGTATAAGTTTTCATCATCAAAAACTGCCTTAAATTCTGTCTGTTTTATTGCTTTTACATCATCCTTAGGTCTCCATTGCCAAAAGTCATTTCCAATATTTGCCTCTTCCCAAACTTTTTCCGATTCAACACCATCAATTGTTATATCGTCACTAATATATTTTACAGTATAATCTTGTGCTGATACAATATTGCAAATAACAATCAATGACAAGTTAAGGTGATTTTTCAATGAGTTTTTTAAAAACTAAAATTAATATTTTACAGCTAAACAAGATAATACTTATTAGAGTATTATATTTGATTTAAATTAAGCTAAAATTTTGAAACTTGTAATTTTTATTGTTCTTAGCATACTTTCAACTTTAAACTGGGGATCTACTGCTCACAGGGCTATGTCTGAGGTTGCATTATCTTATCTAACCGAAAATGCAAATAATAAAATAAATGAAATCCTAAATGGTGAGACAATTGTTACTGTATCTACTTATGCAGACGATATAAAGTCTGATAGTAGATATGATAAGTATTACAACTGGCACTTTATCAACATGGAATTAGATCAAGATTATGAAGATACTGTCCCTTCAGAAAAAGGGGATCTTTTTATTGCAATAAATACATGTCTTGATATCCTTGAGAGTGATTCAGCAACAGATTCAGAAAAATCATTTTACTTAAAACTACTTATCCATTTTATAGGAGACCTTCACCAACCATTGCACATTGGTAGATATGAGGATAGGGGTGGAAACAGAATTTATGTAAAATGGTTTGGAAGAAATTCAAATTTACATAGAGTATGGGATTCAGATATGATTAATGGATATAATATGAGTTATAGTGAACTTGCTAAAAACCTACCTACACCTCAAAAGCTTGAAATAGAATTTGAAAGAGATGATCTAATCGACTGGGTTAACGAAGTACATTCTTATACAAAAAAGATTTACAAAGATGTTTCGATTAATGACAACTTAGGCTATGAATATCAATATGAAAACTTTCAAACTGTAAGAGATTTGCTCTTAATAGGAGGTTTGAGATTAGCTGCAGTCCTTAACTATCTATTTGATTAAATCTATACTTCTATTTATAAATTCAGTTAGTTCCT
>CESN01047477.1_pt1 | contig 12867 bp, 12 predicted proteins | sample 531181 | NCBI WGS metagenome assembly CESN01 (sample SAMEA2621990, study PRJEB7988) | marine metagenome | isolation source: saline water (ENVO:00002010), including
TAAAGGTTAAATTTGAAGCGTGTAAGGCCTGACGTGGGAATTTTTCAATTACTTCTCTAAGATCAGAATTTGTTGATTTAGCGAATCTTTTTTTTCTTCCGTAAAGTGCATCCCCAATCAAGGGAAACCCAATATGACTCATATGAACTCTAATTTGATGCGTTCTTCCGGTTTCTAGATTCACTTCCAAATGAGTGTAATTTCCATATTTTTTCAACACCGAATATCTTGTTAGAGCGTATTTGCCTTTTTCTGTAACAGCTTGCTTTTGTCTATTTCTAGGATGTCTTCCCACAGGTTCTTCTATTTTTCCTGACCTAGAAATATTTCCTACTGCAAAAGCTTGATATGTTCTTTTAACCAACCTTTCAGAAATTTGTTCGGACAAATTTTTATAAGAATTTTGATTGCGGGCAATAATCATTAAACCTGAAGTCTCTTTATCTAGCCGATGAATTATTCCAGCCCTTGGTAATTTTTCTAATTCTGGAAATTTAAATAAAAGTGCGTTAAGTAAAGTATTTTGATGATTGCCTGCTCCTGGATGAACTACCATGCCAGCTTGCTTGTCAACAATTAAAAAATCTTTGGATTCATGCGCCACATCGAAAGGAATATTTTGAGGCTGTGAAGAAACTAATTTTTCTTCTTGTATAAGAATTTTAATTTCCTCACCGCCATATACCTTCTTACTAGGCTTAATTAGAGGAGTGCCATTAACTAAAATAGCTCCGGATTCTAGCCAATTTTTTAATTTGGATCTTGAAAAGTCCGAAAATAATTTTGCAATTACAAAATCTAATCTTTTTCCAGAATATTCTGATGTAACAATTTTTATTACGTAATTTTGCATTTTCAAATATATAATCCTTCCTATAGGATAATCTAAATTTATGAAATATTTGAAAAAACTAAATTTTTTAGTGCTTGTCTTTTCTATCTTATTGCCAACATTTTTTTTAAGTTGTGCTTCAGAGCAGGAAGTCATTACAAAAGATATCGCCGAGAAGAAACTTTATGCTCAGGCGCAAAGAAGACTTAAAAGCAAAAATTTTGTTTCAGCAATTTTAACTTTAGAGACCTTAGAAAAAAGGTTTCCTTTTGGGAAATATGCAGAGCAAGCGCAAATCGAACTGGTTTACGCTTACTACAAAAGTGTTAATTACGATCAAGCAATATTGGCTGCAGAAAGGTTCATTAATCTACATCCGAGACACCCTAACGTAGACTACGCTTTTTATATTAAGGGTTTAGCTAAATTTAATAATGACAAAGACCTTTTTGCTAGCGCTCCTTTTTTAGGGGAAATGACTCATAAACGAGAATTATCTGAAGCGAAAGAGTCTTTTGAAGATTTAAATGATTTTATAACAAGATTCCCTGAAAGTGAGTATGCAGGAAATGCAAAGCAGAGAATGATTTATTTGAGGAATTTAATTGCAAAACAAGAGATTTATGTTGCTGAATTTTATATAGAAAGAAAAGCTTTTGTTGCTGCTTTGGCAAGAGCAGACTATGTTTTAAAATACATGCCTAAAACACCGCAGGTAGAAAGAGCCCTTGAAATAATGATCATCTCTTATCAGGAATTGGGTCAAGATGCCTTGAAAGCGGATGTCGAAAAAGCACTGCAGACCTTTAAGCAAAATTCAAATCCAGGCTAGTTAAATTTTAAGTGATTAATCTTTTTCTTATTTCACTATTCATATTATTCCTTTTTTTCGTTTCTGAAATTTTTAAAAATAAAAGCTTAAGTGCAAACACAGTCAAAAATAGTATGGTGAAATGCTCAACATGCAACGTTTACGTTGATGTTTCAACTGCAAAAAAAATAAATGAAGAATGGATCTGTTCTAGAGAGAAATGCAATTAAAGATATTTGCCATCTTGATAAATAAGTGGCTCAATTTTCCCTGAATGCTTAAGCTCTTTTACTTCGCCTACAATAATTGAGTGACTAGAGAATGGAATTATTTCTATTACCTTACAGAATATATTTGATTGAGCATCACTTAAGTAAACTGGATTATCTGAAACCCAAAGATCGTTTGTAAATCTTTTTTCTCCTTCTTCCGTTCCGCTGCAAGTATCAGCGATATTTTGTTGAGATTTTTTTAAAAGATTTAGACAGAAATTTGAGTTTTTTTCTAAAACCTCATTTATAGATGCCTCTTTATTAACGCCCACCATCATGGATGGAGGCTTCAGGCTTAGCGAAGCAACCGAAGAAACCGTCATTGCATGCCTTTCCTGATCGTTGTTTGCAGATAAGACAAAAACGGTCTGCGATAATGTTCTGAGTATTTCTAGAAAGTCTTTTTCCATGGGGTCGATAAATTTAGATTAACTATTATGTCACGAAAAAATAACTTAAATTAACAAAATGAAATCCGGAAAAATCAGAATCATAGGAGGCAGATGGAAAGGGAAGAAATTTTCTTATAATTTAGACACAACCTTAAGACCGACTCCAGATAGGGCAAAAGAAATGGTTTTTAATTGGTTAGGTCAAGATCTTCATAATTTAAATTGTTTGGATTTATTTTCAGGAACTGGAGCAATGGGACTTGAGTGCTTGTCTAGAGGTGCAAAAAAAGTACATTTTGTGGAAAAAAATGAAAATTTTTATAAAAATTTAAAACAAAATTTGTCTTCGTTTGATATGGATCAAAAAATAAAAGTTTTTAACGAGGACTGCTTAATTTGGTTAAAAAATTCTAATCAAGGGGAAAAGTATGATGTTGTATTTGTAGATCCACCTTTTAGCAAAGGGCTGGCTGAAAAAGTGTTTCTGCTTTTAAGAAAAAATGATTATTTAAAAAAAGAATCACTTATATATTTAGAGACTGAAAAAACTCTAAATATTGATTTTCTTGTTGAGAAGCAGGAGGTTTTCAAAGAAAAAAGCTTTGGAGAAAAATCTTACAGGTTAATTAAAATGTTATTTTGATTTCTTCATCGAATCAAAAAACTCATTATTAGTTTTATGTTTTCTTAATTTGTCTATTAGCCATTCTGTGGCATTTATATCTTCCATATCGTGTAAAAGTTTTCTTAAAATATTTATTCTTGCTAAATCTACCTCTTCGGTAATTAATTCCTCTCGTCTCGTTCCTGATCTTCTAATATTTATAGAAGGAAATATTCTTTTTTCCGCAATTGCCCTATCCAAGTGTATTTCTTGATTTCCAGTTCCTTTAAACTCTTCATAAATAACTTCATCCATTCTTGAACCGGTATCTATTAAAGCAGTCGCAATAATAGTCAAACTTCCGCCACCTTCAATATTTCTTGCAGCACCAAAAAATCTTTTAGGTTTTTCTAAAGCATTAGCATCTACACCACCTGTTAAGATTTTTCCAGAAGAAGCTTGAGTCGAATTATAAGCCCTGCCTAACCTTGTGATTGAATCCAACAAAATAATCACATCGTTGCCAGTTTCAACCAATCTCTTTGCTTTAGCGATTGCCATCTCTGCTACTTGCACATGCCTAGATGGAGGCTCATCAAAGGTACTTGCTATTACCTCTCCTTTAACCGTCCTTATCATATCTGTTACTTCCTCTGGTCTCTCGTCAATTAATAACACCATTAAAGTACTATCGGGACTATTTTTTTCTATGGAATGAGCAATACTTTGAAGCAAAAGAGTTTTACCCGCTTTTGGAGGAGAAACTATAAGCCCTCTTTGACCTTTTCCAGTAGGTGATATTAAATCTATAATTCTTGCAGATAAATCTTCAGTGGTCCCATTACCAGACTCCATAACGATTCTTTCTTCTGGAAATAAAGGAGTGAGGTTTTCAAAGGCGATTTTTGTTTTTGTCTTATCTGTAGCTTCAAAATTTATAAGGTCAATTTTTAGAAGAGCAAAGTATCTCTCTCCATCCTTAGGGGGTCTAATTTTTCCTGAGATTGAATCTCCAGTTTTTAAACCGAAACGCCTTATCTGACTTGGAGAAACATAAATATCGTCAGGGCCTGCAACATATGAGCCAGTTGGAGATCTTAAAAATCCAAACCCATCGTTTAAAATTTCTAAAACTCCTTCGCCCTCTATATCTTCGCCGGACTTAGAATGTTTTTTTAGAATACTAAAAATAACATCTTGTTTTTTTGATCTTGCAATATTCTCAATGCCCATTTCCCCTGCTATGGAAAGGAGTTCGTCTATTGGTTTTGCTTTAAGTTCGCCTAAATGCATAAAAATTGTTAAATAATAAAAATGAATTCTGGAAGTCGTTAGCGGTTAGCTAAAAAATGTATTTAAACATCTATTAAAAAACTAGTCTAGTGCAACTAGTTAAATATGCTGGTTTAAGAAATCCTCAAGTTGTGTTTTAGTCAATGCCCCTATTCTTTGATCTATGGGCTCCCCATTTTTAAATAAAACTAGTGTCGGAATACTCATAACTTTCTGTTTTAAAGCAGAATCTTTGTTTTGATCTACATCTACTTTTCCAATGAGCAACTTGCCATCTAAGTCCTCAGCTACTTCTTCAAGTATCGGAGCAACCATTTTGCAAGGGCCACACCATTCTGCCCAATAATCAACGAGTACGGGCACATCTTTACTAGATATTTCTTGGTCAAAATTTTCGTCAGTTAGTTTTATTGTTTTAGACATATAAATATTATGGGCAACTAATTTTATTTTACAAGTGGTATCAACTAATCTGTGACTGCTCCTTCAGAAGCTGATTTAACCGTTTTAGCATATTTCGAAAGAACTCCCTTGTCTGGGCTGGGCTTTGGATTAGACCATTTTTTCTTTCTTGAACTAATCTCTTCTTCCGTTAAATTAACCTCGATTGTTCCCTTTTCAGCATCTATAGTAATTTCATCACCATCTTCTAATATTCCAATCAAACCTCCTGTTGCTGCTTCTGGAGTTATGTGCCCAACTACGAACCCATGCGAGCCGCCTGAAAATCTTCCATCAGTTAAAAAAGCTACTTTATCTCCCAATCCTTGTCCCATAATCGCTGAGGTAGGCTTAAGCATTTCCCTCATGCCAGGACCCCCAACTGGGCCTTCATACCTAACGACTATTACATCGCCTGACTTAATTTTGGATCCATAAATTGCTTCCAAAGTTTCTTCCTCTGAATTAAACACTTTAGCTTTTCCTGTAAAATTCAAACCTTCTTTTCCTGTAATTTTAGCAACAGCGCCTTCTTCAGCTAAATTACCTTTCAAAATTTTTAAATGGCTGTCTTTTTTAATTGGCTTATCTAAGGAAGATATTATCTTTTGGTTTGCCGGATACGGCTTCACATCTTTCAAATTTTCTGCAAGGGTTTTTCCTGTTACGGTCAGACAATCTCCATGTAATAATTTTGCATCTAGAAGAGTTTTCATTAATGGTTGAATGCCGCCTATCTCATTTAATTCAGACATTAGATAATGACCTGATGGCCTAAGATCTGCCATAAGAGGACTGGAAACGCCTATTTTTTCAAAATCTTCTATTTCTAATTTCACATTGATGCTTTTGGCCATTGCTATCAAATGCAAAACTGCATTAGTTGAGCCCCCCAAAGCAATAATGACTCTAATAGCATTTTCAAATGCTTTTCTAGTCATAATGTCAGAAGGTTTAATATCTTTTTCTAGTAAATTGTCTATAGCTTTTCCTATACTTTTGCAATCTAGTTTTTTTTCGTTTGAAATAGCGTCTTGAGAGCTACTTCCAGGAAGGCTCATTCCAAGAGCTTCAATTGCAGAAGCCATAGTATTTGCCGTATACATTCCGCCACAAGAACCCGGCCCAGGAAGAGCCGTTTTTTCAATTGCAATTAATTCGTCTTCTGAAATTTTGTCACTACTATAACTACCAATTCCCTCCATAACAGTAACTAAATCGGTATGGTTTTCTCCGGGCTTTATTGAGCCACCGTAGACAAAAATAGATGGCCTATTCAATCTAGCAAGTCCCATGAGACACCCAGGCATATTTTTATCACACCCGCCTATTGCGACTACTCCGTCAAAGGACTGACATTGAACAACAGTCTCAATTGAATCAGCTATAACTTCCCTAGAAACTAAAGAATATCTCATACCTAAGGTTCCCATAGATATTCCATCTGAAATTGTTATGGTATTGAATAAGACTGACTTTAAGTCTTGTTCATTGATAGATTCGCAAATTAAAGATGCAAGGTCGTTAATATGCATATTGCAGGGAGTAACCATTGACCAAGTTGAAGCGACACCAACTTGAGGTTTGGTGAAATCTTCATCGTTGAATCCAGTGGCTCGCAGCATTGATCTAGAAGTAGCCTGAAGAGGTCCGTCTACGAGAGGAGATGAATATTTTCTTTTTTTAGACATTTATTGAGAATATATTGTTATTTTAAGACTTTATCATCAGAATATTTACTTAGATAGAAATTAAGACTATCAAACTGTAAAAAAGTTATATCAATAAATGCAAATAAAAATTCTTCTTTCTTTGTCCTTTTTTATTTTAATTTCACATACTTTATCTGAAAATATTTCTTCTTCCTCAAAAATCCTAACTGCAGAAGAATCTTTTAAAATCTTTGTAAAAGAAGATAAAAATAGTTTAATTATTTCGATGAAAATCAATAAACGATCTTATATTTACTCAGATCATTTATCTCTTAAAGATAGTAACCAAGATGTATTTTTTGAAATTGTAGGTAGTAAGAAATTTATCATAGATGAATTTTTTGGAGAGAGTTCAATATACAAAAATAATTTAGAGCTTATAATACCTGACTCGTATAAATATATCGGAAAGGTTTTGTATTTATCTTATCAAGGTTGTTTAGAAAATATTATCTGTTATCCAAAGATAACTAAAAAAATAAAACTTAATAAATTTAGAAATTCTCCAATTACCTTTGATTTTCTTTGAAATATCAATAAAATTCAATAAAATACGTAAACATGAAAAATATCATTTTATTGAATGGCCCTAATCTTAACTTGCTAGGAACTAGAGAAAAAGAAATCTATGGCTCTTTAACTTTGGAAGAAATTGAAAAAAATCTTTTAAAAATAGCTAAGAAAAAATCAGTAAATCTTTCTTGTTTTCAAAGCAATGCAGAACATGAGCTTGTAGATGCAATTCAGGCTGCAAAAACTGATGGTGTTTCCTGTATTTTATTTAATCCTGGGGCCTTTACCCATACTAGTGTGGCATTAAGAGATGCCATCTTGGGAGTAGATATACCAATGATTGAAATCCACATTAGTAATATCTATGGCAGAGAAATGTTTAGAGAGAAATCTTATTTTTCTGATATAGCTTTAGGTATTATTTCTGGATTTGGAGATAAGGGCTACGAAGCAGCATTGAATTTAGCAATAGAAAAAACTTAGGAGTCAAAATGGACATAAGAAAAGTAAAAAAATTAATCGAAATGTTAGAAAATTCTTCTTTGAATGAAATTGAAATTAAGGAAGGAGAAGAGTCCGTAAAGCTAGTGAAATCTGCGGGATTTAATCAAGCCCCTCAGATGGTATCTACTCCTTCGCAAGTTATCGAACAGCCTGTAACAGAAAAAAAATCATCTGAACAGACTACTGAAGAGGTCAAGCCTGAAACAATAGATGGTAAAAGCATAAATTCTCCCATGGTAGGAACTTTTTATAGCTCTCCTAATCCAGGCGCTGATTCTTTTGTAAAAGTTGGAGATAAAGTTTCTGAAGGCGATGTTTTATGTATTATTGAAGCCATGAAAATGATGAATGAGGTCAAGTCTGACTACAATGGAGTAATTAAGGAAATCTTAATTTCTGACGCTGAACCAGTCGAATACGGTGAAGCACTTTTTATAATAGAGGAATAAATGTTCTCTAAAATTTTAATCGCCAATAGAGGTGAAATCGCCTTGAGGGTTCTTAAAGCTTGCAAGGAAATGGGTATAGGCACAGTAGCCATATATTCTGAAGCTGATAAAGATTTAAAACATGTGAAGATGGCTGATGAAGCAGTTTGCATTGGTCCTCCCGAGTCTTCAAAAAGTTATCTAAATATTCCGGCGATAATCAGCGCATGTGAATTGACTAATGCTGAGGCAATTCATCCTGGAGTTGGATTCTTAGCTGAAAACGATCATTTTGCTGAACAAGTAGTTGGTAGTGGCTATACTTTTATTGGACCTGATCCTGAATCCATAAGAGTTATGGGAAATAAAATTTCTGCAAAAGAAATGGCTTTAGATGCTGGATTACAATGTGTTCCAGGAAGCGGAAGAGTTTCTGCAACAAATAGAGAAGCTTTGAAAAAAGCTAAAGAAATAGGCTATCCAATTATGATTAAAGCAGCAGCAGGCGGAGGTGGAAGAGGTATTTCTATAGTGCATGATGAAGAAGATCTTATTCCAAAAATGAAAGTAACTCAGCAAGAAGCTTTGAATAGCTTTGGAAGTGATGAAATATATTTAGAGAAATTTCTCGATAGTCCTCGACATATTGAAGTTCAGGTGTTGGCCGATAATTTTGGAAACGCCTTGCATTTTTTTGAAAGAGATTGCTCAATCCAAAGGAAAAATCAAAAAATAGTTGAAGAAGCGCCTGCATTAAATATTCCAGAGGAAAAGAAGCAAGATCTTTTTAAATTGTGTACAGAATGCTGTAAAAAAATGGAATACAAAGGTGCTGGAACCTTTGAATTTTTGTACAAGGATGAAGAATTTTATTTTATAGAAATGAACACCCGATTACAGGTTGAACATACTGTCTCAGAAATGATTACCGATTTTGATTTAGTGAAACTTCAAATTGGAATAGCTGCTGGAGAAAAGCTAAAAATTAGTCAGAAAGATATTAGCGTTCGTGGTCATGCAATTCAGTGTCGAATCAATGCAGAGCATCCTAAAACTTTTATTCCCTCACCAGGAAAAATTACGGAATGGGGGAAGCCAGGCGGTATAGGAGTTAGGGTGGATTCTCATGTCTACGATGGTTGCATAATTTCTCCCTATTATGATGCTTTGATTGCAAAAATTTGCACTCATGGTGCTGATAGAGAAGAGGCTTTATGTAGAATGTCTTTTGCTTTAGAAGAATTTTTTGTTGAAGGGATAGATACTAATAAGGATCTACAAGAAATCATTATGAGTGAAGAAAACTTTAGAAAGGCAAATATATCTATAAACTACTTACAAAATGTTTTAGATATAAATTGATGAAAGAAGATTCTTACAACCCCTCTGAAATAGAGAAAAAAATACAATCTTACTGGAAAAAAAATAACTCTTTTGAAGTAAATCCAGATAGTAAAAAAGAAAAATATTACTGTCTGAGTATGTTTCCTTATCCTTCAGGTGAATTACACATGGGACATGTAAGAAATTATACCATTGGAGATGTAATTTCTAGATACCAAAGAATGAAAGGTAAAAATGTACTTCAGCCTATGGGTTGGGATGCTTTTGGTTTGCCTGCCGAAAACGCAGCTATTCAAAATAACGTATCTCCAAAAAAATGGACAGAGGAAAATATTTTATTCATGAAGAAGCAATTAAATTCTCTTGGGTTTGCTTATGACTGGCGAAGAGAGCTTAAAACTTGTGATGAAGATTATTACAAATGGGAACAATGGCTTTTTTGTGAAATGTACAAAAAAGGCTTAGTAGTTAGGGAAAAAGCAGAAGTGAATTGGGATCCTGTTGATGAGACGGTTCTAGCTAATGAACAGGTCATTGATGGTAAAGGATGGAGATCTGGGGCAGACGTTGAAAAAAAAATAATAGACCAATGGGCTTTTAAAATAGAAGATTTTGCAGAAGAACTTCTGTCTGAACTTGAGTCATTAAAAGAATGGCCCGAACAGGTAAAAACAATGCAAAAAAATTGGATAGGCAAGTCCATAGGAATGGAATTTTCTTTTAATTTATCAAACAAGCGTCAAATAAATGTTTTTACTACTCGTCCGGATACCATAATGGGTGTTTCATTTATTGGTCTGTCTCTTACCCATCCAATAGTTTCTGAATTAGCTAACGAAAATAATGAACTAAAAGAATGGATAGAATTAAATGCAAAAGGCTCAACCTACGAAGCCAATAGATCTTCACTAGAAAAAAAAGGATTTAAATTAGAAATAAAAGCTGAACATCCAATATCAAAAGAAGAAATTGAAGTTTGGGTAGCTAATTTTGTATTAATGGAGTATGGGTCTGGAGCATTAATGGCTGTTCCTGGTCATGACCAAAGAGATTTTGAATTTGCGAAGAAATACGATATTAAAATCAAACAGGTTATTGATACTGGAGAAGGCGAACTAAAAGAATTAAACGCTGCAATAATGGAAAAAGGCTTACTTATAAACTCAGGAATAGATCTTGATGGATTAAATTTTAACGAAGCATTCGAAAAAATTTCTAATCTTGCTAAAAAAAATAATTTTGGATCTAAAAAAATAAATTATCGTCTTAAAAATTGGGGTATTTCAAGACAAAGAAAATGGGGTGCTCCTATTCCTATGATGATAAACACAGAAAACTCATCCGATGTGATTCCATTTTCGGACTTAAAAGAAGAAGAAATAAATTCTGAAATTTTAATTAAAAATGGAAAAAAGTACATAAAAGAAAAAGATACTTTTGATACTTTTCTTGAGTCATCTTGGTATTTTGCGAGATTTGCCTCCTACAATTCATCAGATAAAATCTTCAATGATGAAGTCGATCATTGGTTACCAGTAGATCAATATATTGGTGGCATAGAACACGCCATTTTGCATTTACTTTATGCAAGATTTTTTTCAAAAGCGTTAAATGATTTGGGTTTAATAAAATTTAGAGAGCCTTTTAAAAAGCTACTCTGCCAAGGTATGGTTCTTAAGGATGGATCAAAAATGTCAAAATCTAAAGGTAACACTGTCAACCCACAGGAGCTTATAGATGTATATGGAGCTGATACAGTTAGACTTTTTTCTATGTTCGCGTCTCCTCCAGAACAATCTCTAGAGTGGTCAAACGATGGAGTAAAAGGTTCTCATAAATTTCTAAATAAGTTGTGGAATTTATCATCAAAGCTAACTCATCAAACAGTGAAAAATGAAAATTCTGTTCTTGACCTAAAACCTTTGGAAATAAAGTTAAATCAAACCATTAAAAAAGTCTCTGATGATTATGAGAGGAGAAATTCCTTTAATACTGCAATTGCAGCAATAATGGAACTTTTAAATAATATCCCTAAAGATTTCATGAAAGATGAAATTACAGAAGATGAAAGAAAACTTTTTAAAAAATTAATAGACTCATCTCTTCTCATGCTTAGTCCAATTGCTCCTCACATAACACACGAACTTTGGAATAAATTAGAAAATGGCAAAGAAATTTTAAATGAATGTTGGCCTGAATTTGATCCAAACCTTTTAGAAGAAAAAAATTATAAAATGATAGTTCAAGTGAATGGAAGATTAAGAGGATCTTTGATGTTAGATGAGGAAAAGTCTAAAGAGGAAATAATAGAGCTTTCGAAAGAAGTAGAGAATGTTAAAAAATACATATTAGATAAAGAAATCTCAAAAACCATTTTTGTAGAGAAAAAATTAGTCAACTTTGTTGTAAATTAAATGAAAGCATTATTATTTTTTATTTCTTTTACTTTTATATCCTGCGGTTTTGCACCTATAAATAATGCAAGCAATGAATCAAAGGATGTTTTTATTTCCTTTAAAGAAAATTTGCTTAATAATAAATTCATAAAAAATATAGAAAGAAATAGTAAATTTCTCAATCTTTCGTTAACAAATTCTAATGAAGCAGAAATTAATATTGAAATACTTGATCATAGGATCTCAAAATATACAGGAGCTACTGATAGGAATTTCTTTTCGGCAACTGGAATCATAGAGTATGAAATTTCTATGATAATAAGTAAATCAAATAAATCTAAAAGATTTAATTTTACCTCGTCTGAAAACTTTCCTTACGATACAAATAAAATTTTATCTAATGAAAAAAAAATTGAAGAACTTGAAAAGATGTTTTTTTTCGAAGCTCAAAATCAACTAAAGAATTTTTTATACATATATTTCAATGGATAAAAAAAACATTTTTTCGATTCATGGCCCAGAGCAATTTTTAATAGAGCTAGAAAGAAATAAATTAGTTTATAAATTAAAAAAAGACGGGTATATCGAAAGAAAAATTTTCTTTTCTAAGGCTCCTTCTTTCTCTTATGAGAAATTAATGGAAGAACAATTCAGTGATATGTTCTCCTCAAAAAAAATAATTGATTTAAGACTGGAAAACGCTCCTTCAAAAAGTGAAGGAGAATTATTGGAAGAATTCTGTAAAAATTTATCTGAAGAAAATAGTATTATTATGTCGGTAATTGGTTTAGAGAATGTTAAATCTAGGGCATGGTTTAAAAAATTATTGAACTACAGCAAAGATTTAGAAATTAAAAAGATTTGGCCTAATCAGAAAAAGCAGTGGCTAAAAGAACTGTCTAAAAGGTTTAATATTAAGATTTCTGAAGAGGAAATTGACTTAATTATAGAAAAGACTCAAGGAAATTTACTTTCCTCTTATCAAGAGCTAAAAATAATCAAAGCTTTGAACGATAGTTCTGAAAGTAATTTTGTTTCGGAAAATTCTAATTTTGATATTTTTAATTTATCAAATTCAATCTTAAAAGATGATTTAGAAGAATCTCTTAAAATACTTGAATATTTAAAACTTCAAAAAGGTTCTGAAGCTTTAGTTATTTGGAGTCTATTTAGAGAGATTGAAAGAATCTCTTTTTTAAAAGAAGATCCAAATATTAAATTAAATGGTCCTTTTGATTATGTAGATAATATAAAAATAAAAAGCAGAAAACTAAATGATCAGCAAGTAATTTATTTTAAGAAAAAAATTGCTTTTTTAGACACCA
>CESN01012028.1_pt1 | contig 12811 bp, 12 predicted proteins | sample 531181 | NCBI WGS metagenome assembly CESN01 (sample SAMEA2621990, study PRJEB7988) | marine metagenome | isolation source: saline water (ENVO:00002010), including
TTTTTTATTATGCCTAAAAAAGCAGAAAAAAAAGAAACTACTGAAAAAATCCCTAAAGATCCAGTAGTCAAAGAAGTAGCTGAAAAAAAATCTTCAAAAAAAGCTACAAAAACAAAAAAAGAAACTAAAGAAAAAGAAACCCCAGTAAATAATATTTCAGATTTTGACTGGCATAATTACGAAGAAGGCATTGAACAAGTTGATGAAAAACAAATCAAAGAATTTGAGAAATTAGTTGAAGAAAATTTTGTTGAAACATTAACTAATAATGTTGTAGAAGGTACTGTTGTTCACATGACTGACAGAGAAGCGATTATTGATATTAACGCTAAGTCAGAGGGAGTAATATCTCTAAACGAATTTAGATATAATCCATCTTTAAAAGTTGGTGATAAAGTAGAGGTTCTAATAGATATTCGAGAAGACGCAACAGGTCAATTAATTCTTTCTCACAGAAAAGCAAGAGTAATTAAAGCCTGGGATAGGGTTAATGATGCTCATGATACTGGAGAGATTGTTAATGGGTTTGTCAAATGTAGAACAAAAGGTGGGATGATTGTTGATGTTTTTGGAATAGAAGCATTCCTTCCTGGTTCACAAATTGATGTTAAACCTATTAGAGACTATGATCAATATGTAAACAAGACAATGGAATTTAAAGTTGTCAAGATAAACCATGAATTTAAAAATGTTGTTGTCTCTCATAAAGCCTTAATTGAAGCAGATATTGAGCTTCAAAAAAAGGAGATAATAAAACAATTAGAAAAAGGTCAAATTTTAGAGGGTGTTGTTAAAAATATTACATCTTATGGTGTATTTATGGACTTAGGGGGTGTAGACGGTTTAGTACATATTACTGATCTATCATGGTCTAGAATTAATCACCCAAATGAAATTGTTGAACTTGATCAACAGCTTAAAGTTGTTATTTTAGATTTTGATGAGGATAAGTCCAGAATTCAATTAGGCTTAAAGCAATTAAGTAAACACCCATGGGAAGCACTTGCAGATGATATAAAAGTTGGTGACAACGTGAAGGGTAGAGTAGTTGTAATTGCTGATTATGGAGCTTTTGTTGAGATTTCAGAAGGTGTCGAAGGTCTTGTGCATGTTTCTGAAATGTCCTGGTCAACCCACTTGAGATCTGCTCAAGACTTCTTTAATGTGGGAGATGAAATTGATGCTCAGATTTTAACTTTTGACAGAGAAGAAAGAAAAATGTCTTTAGGTGTAAAACAACTTACGCCGGATCCTTGGACAGACATTACCAAGAAATACCCTATTCAATCAAAACATACTGGAATAGTAAGAAATTTCACCAACTTTGGAGTTTTTGTTGAACTAGAAGAAGGAGTTGATGGACTTATTTATATTGCTGATCTTTCCTGGACGAAGAAGATTAAACATCCTAGAGAATTTTGTAAAACCGGAGAAAAGATTGATGTATTAGTTTTAGAGCTTGATGTTGATAATAGAAAACTTAGCTTAGGACATAAACAATTATCCGAAAATCCATGGGATAAATATGAAAATGAGTATACTCTAGATTCAATTCATCATTCTGAGGTTTTCGAAATTGTACCAAAAGGTGCGACGGTTAAATTTAATGAAGATGTTATAGCTTTTATCCCTTCAAGGCACATGTTTAAAGAGGATGGCAGCAAACTTCAAAAAGGTGAAGCTGCAGATTTAAAGGTGATTGAGTTTAATAAAGACTCAAAGAGAGTTGTTTTATCCCATACTCAAACGTTTAAAGATATTGAAGAAATCAATAAAAAAGTGATGACAAAAAAATTACAGCAGGATAAAGAAGCATCTAAAAATACCTTAGGTGATGCAAATGAGCAGTTGCAGGAACTAAAAGATAAAATGGATGGAAAATAATAGAAAAAGCCTTTCAATTGAAAGGCTTTTTTTTTAATTTAAACCGTCATTTTTCTGTGGATGAAGAAAAAAATAATTCTAAATAACAATCAACTCGACACAACACTAAATAGATTGGCATGTCAGCTTACCGAGAATCATGAAGATTTTAAACAAACAATCTTGGTAGGTTTACAGCCACGCGGCAAGTCATTATGTGATAAATTAGTTAGTGTTTTAATTGACAAATACAACATTAATTCTGTTGACCATGGTTTTTTGGATATTACTTTCTTTAGAGACGATTTTAGAAGAAATAAGGATATCCTTTTGCCCAATAAGACTGATTTTAAGCTATTAGTTGAAAATAAAAAAGTAGTTTTTATCGATGATGTTTTGTATACAGGTAGAACAATTAGAGCTGCTTTGACTGCTATTGAAAGTTTTGGTCGCCCAAAAACAATTGAATTGTTAATTCTTGTAGATAGAAGATTTAGTAGAGAATTACCCATTCAGCCAGATTATAAAGGCATTCAGGTTGATGTATACGAAAATCAAAAGGTTAATGTAAAATGGAATGACGAAAATGATGGTAATTATGTTTATATAGAGAATTTTAAGAATGGATAATCTAAGTGTTGATCATTTATTGGGAGTCAAGTTTTTGAATAAAAATGATTTGGAGCTAATCTTTGAGACTGCTGATAATTTTAAAGAGATAATCAATAGACCAATTAAAAAGGTTCCATCTCTAAGGGATATTACTATTGCAAATCTTTTTTTTGAAAATTCAACAAGGACAAAATTATCGTTTGAATTAGCTGAGAAGAGATTATCTGCCGATGTATTAAATTTTTCTAACTCACAATCATCTGTAAAAAAAGGAGAGTCTTTAATAGACACGGTAAATAATATATTATCAATGAAAGTTGATATGATTGTAATTAGGCACTCTAATCCTGGGGCACCACACTTATTGTCTAAAAAAGTAAATGCCACGATAATAAATGCAGGTGATGGAGCTCATGAACACCCAACTCAAGCTTTACTTGATTCTTATTCAATGCGTCAAGAGATTGGAGATTTAAATAATAAAAATATTTTAATTGTAGGTGATATAATCCATAGTAGGGTAGCTCTGTCAAATATTTTTGCACTTCAACTACAAGGAGCAAATGTAAAAGTTTGTGGTCCTCATACTCTAATTCCAAAATATTTAAAGGATTTTGGAGTAAAGGTTGAAACAGATTTAGATAAAGCTCTAAAATGGTGTGATGTTGCAAATATGCTAAGATTACAAAATGAAAGGATGTCAGAGAGTTACTTTCCTTCAATAAGAGAATATAAAAAATATTATGGACTTACTATGGATAGATTACAAAATGTTAATAAAGATGTTGTTATTATGCATCCTGGACCAATCAACAGAGGCGTAGAGATTACAAGTGAAGTAGCAGATTCAAATAACTCAATAATATTAAATCAGGTTGAAAATGGAGTAGCAATTAGAATGGCTGTCATTTATTTATTGGCTAAGAAAAATTTTGACCGTTGAAAGTAACAGTTCTGGGTTCGCAAGGTGCTATTCCAAAAGTTGGATTGTTTTCTTCCTCTTTAGTTTTAAATGTATCTAGTTCTAATATTTTAATTGATTGCTGCGAGGGAGCACAATTTCAATTAAGAAAAAATAAAATAAGGCTTTCAAAGATTGAAATAGTTTTAATTAGTCATGCCCACGGAGATCACTATTTTGGCTTGATTGGACTTATTTCAACTTTATCTCTAATGAAGAGAGATAAGAAGTTAACCTTATTTTGTCCACTTTCGGTAAAAAAAATTATTCAAGCTCACTTAAAGTTTTCAAAAATGAAGTTAAGTTATGAACTCGAAATGAAAGTTTTAAACAATCAAAGCAGAATAAAGATATTTGATAATAATCAATTTTCAATATATGCTTTTCCTTTGAAACATTCGGTTTATACCAATGGATTCTTAATCAAAGAAAAAGAGAAGAAAAGAAAGTTGATTTTAGAAAAAGCACTAGAAAAAAATATTGATAGGATTTATTATAATAAACTTACCAAGAAAGAAAACGTTATAAATAATGATGGAGTTGAAATTGATTATAAAGAAGTAACTAAACCCGCAGAAAAACCAAAAGCATTTGCATATTGTAGTGATACAGCTTATTTCGATGAACTTATCAATTATGTTAAAGGTGTAGATCTTTTGTATTGTGAAACTACCTTTCTTTATAAAGATAAAGATAAAGCAGATCTTACACTTCACTCAACCTCTATCGATGCTGCAACTCTTGCAAAAAAAGGTAGAGTAAAAAAACTTTTAATAGGTCATTTTTCATCCAGATATGATGACAATAATGATTTCGTTACAGAAGTTGCAAGCTTATTTGAAAACGTTATTATTTCAGAAGAAGGAAAAAAAATAGACGTTTAGAATAAAGATTATTTAAATTTGTAATATGCAAAGAGACATAAGTAATTTAAGAAAATCCTATTCTAAGAATTCTTTAATAGAAAAGAATATGCCAAAGGATCCATTTATTTTGTTTGATAATTGGTTTAAAGAAGTTAGTTCAATAAATAACAAATCAGAGATAAATGCAATGACATTATCTACAATTTCTCCCTCTGGGTATCCTAATGGACGCATTGTTTTATTAAAATACTATTCATCTGAAGGCTTTGTTTTTTTTACAAATTATAAAAGTGATAAGGGTGTTTCTATTGGTAAAAACAATAAAGTTTCAATTTCTTTTTTTTGGGAAGATTTTGAGAGACAAGTGATTATAAATGGGACGGCATCAAAGACATCGGAAGCTTTTAGTACAAAATATTTTAATTCTAGACCAAAAGGCAGTAAACTCGGGGCCCTTGTATCAGAAAATCAAAGTTCAATAATTAAATCTAAGGATGATATCACAAAAAAATTTAATCATCTAAGCAACGAGTATCTAAACAAAAGAATTCAAAGACCTGATTACTGGGGCGGATATATAGTCAAGCCTATCAAATATGAATTTTGGCAGGGAGGTGAAAATAGGCTACATGATAGAATTAGATATATAAGGGATAAAAATTTTTGGAAAATAGACCGTTTAAGTCCTTAATTGATTAAGTTTTTGGTTACTTTATTTCGGTTATGTATATAAATTAGATTGATAACTTAAATTGGTTTCTTAAATCCTCAATAATAGGGTTTTTCTTTTTAAGTAATTCATACTTCTCTTTATTGGTATAAGCAACCTTTTTATTTATACTTTTATCAATTTCTAGTGAAATATTAATTTTTGAATCAAGCTTTCTTCTTATGAATAGAATTAGATGTTGTTTTTCTTGTTCGAACTCAATTGCAGCTGTATTATTAGGAACTGAGTATATGATTGTGTCATCCTTGAATTTAGGCTCAGATATCCTTAGTATTGACGCGATATTAAATCGACCCTTATCCTCTTGTTTGTCAACATATTCATACCAAGTATCAGAAATTTCTTTTTGAGTTATATTTTTTTCCAGATTATATTCTACTTCCTCAATATTTGATGAAATATCAGTAACGTCTTTCTCTTTTTCAATACTTTTTAGTGATAGGGTGGATGTTTCAAAATCAGTGAGGTTTATATCTGCTATTGGTTTTGTTTTCTTTTGAACGGTTATTTTTGAATGGTGAGACTTAAAAACCTGGCTTTGAAATGTTGAAACTGGAATTAATTTATATTTAAATTTTTTTTTTTTGTCGTCTGATTCAAGTGATGAAATTTTTAGTATAGCTAGTTCAACTAATAGTCTTTGATTTATACTTTTTTGAAAGTTTATTTCAGCTTCATTTAAGATATTAATGTATTCTATCAAAAAATCATAATTTAAATCTGAACCCAGATCAGATAATTTATTAATTTGTGTATCATCAAGGTTTAAGAGTTTGTGAGATATTTTATTTTTACTAACTAAAATGTCTCTGAAAAATGAAGAAAGACCAGATAAAAATAAGTCTCCAGAAATTCCTTGATCTAGAATAGAATTAATCACATTAATTAAATTTGGTATATCTTTTTTGTTAATTAAATTAACTATTTCTAAAAATGCATCAAAACCAATAGAATTTAGATTTTCAAGAACCATTTGCGATGATATATTTTTATTAATTCCAACAACTTTATCAAATAGCTGTAGTGCATCTCTCATTGCACCATCACATTTACTAGCAATTAGTTTTAACGCTTCATCTTCATGCTGAATTTTTTCAATTTTACATATCTTTTTAAGATGACTAACTATATCATCAATTGTAATCCTTTTAAAATTATAAATCTGGCATCTAGAAAGAATGGTGGGAATTATTTTATGTTTTTCTGTTGTTGCAAGTATGAAAATACAATGAGATGGGGGCTCTTCTAATGTTTTTAAAAAAGCATTAAAAGCACCAGATGACAACATATGAACTTCATCGATTATGTAAACTTTATATTTTCCAGTTTGAGGGGGGATTCTTGTTTGATCTATGAGATTTCTAATACCCTCAACACCATTATTAGAAGCTGCATCTAGTTCAAAAATATTATATGAATTATCATCATTAATTTTAAAATTATTAATTTCTCTAGCTACGATTCTTGCACAACTCGTTTTTCCAACTCCTCTTGGTCCTGTGAATAATAATGCTTGTGCTAATTTGTTATTAGAAATTGCATTTTTCAGTGTTGATGTAATAGAATGTTGTCCTACTACATCTTCAAAATTTACAGGTCTATATTTTCGTGCAGAAACTAAAAAATCACTCATATTTTTTATCTACTTAATAATTATTTAAATATATAAAAACGTGTACATTATTTTAATAATTATATGTTTTAATTATTGATATATATTAACATTGCTATATTTGTATTGTGAATCGTCTTGTCGCTATTTATAGAGGAAAGTCCGAACACCATAGTACAGCACAATGGCTAACAGCCATCAATCGAAAGATTAGGAAAAGTGCAACAGAAAGTATGTACAGGTAATGCTGTAGTGAAATCATGTAAACTCTGTGCGGTGAAATGCCATGTAAACCAGCTCTTGAGAGTTGTACGCTCGATGTTGGAGGGTAGGCAGCTAGAACATATTGGTAACTATATGTCAAGATAAATGACAAGAACTTTTTAAAAAGTACAGAATTCGGCTTATAGATTCACTGAAAAGCGGGTATTACCCGCTTTTTTGTTGGAAAAAAGTAAAAGAACAATCTCCGTAATTCCGTTCATCAATAAAGTTCTTTGCCCCATGAAAACCTTTTTTCTTGTAGTGCTCGAGAATAAATAAACCAGAGCTATCATTTAAAAATTTGCTATCAATCAGATCAATGAGTTTATTATAATGATCATCATCAAAGGAGTATGGAGGATCGGCAAAAATTATATCAAAATTTGTAGTACAATTTGATAAAAATTTAAAAACATCCTGTTTTATGATTTTTGATGTAATATTTAATTCATTAATAGTAAGCGATATGTGTCTTACACATTTAATATTTTTTTCAACAAATGTAACTTTAGCTCCTCTTGAAATGAATTCTAATCCAATCATCCCAGATCCAGAGAATAAATCAAGTATTTTTAATCCTTGAAGATTTACCTTATTTGAAATTATATTAAAGATCCCTTCTTTGGCTTGATCCGTTGTAGGTCGAACAGGTAAATTTCTAGGAACTTTTATCCTTCTACCGCCTAATTCTCCAGAAATTATTCTCATTAGAATTCACTTAATAAAATATTAGAATTTAAAATATTAAAGTCTATACCATCGATATCAATTGGTTCAATAAGCTCAACATTTCTTACATATGTGTAAATAAGCTCATATAACTTTGAATCTAAATCTAAAGATCCGCTGAAAACAGTATGTATTTCATCTGGATTCAATTTTAATTCTGAAAAGCAAAACAATAAGTAAAATAAGACATCATCAATAGAATTATAATCATAAGAATTGTAAAACTCTAATTTTTTGTCTTTAAAATACAAGATATCAATAAATCCATCATTGACATTAACAAAAACCCTTTTACCAAATTTTTCAGCAAAATCATTCGAAATTTTTTCAATAATTAATGAGCTATAATGGTAAAAATCAAAAGTTTTGAATTTTTCAAAAATAAAATTATTTATATCAATGTTTGGTATGTAAACATTGTTTATTTCGTTATTTAAAACATGATCATTAGCAGCAATATCATCGATTCTAATCGATGTGTTATATTTCATATAATTTAATGAGTTTTTGGGGTCAAATAAGTCAGATGGAACAAGGGTTGATGTTCTATTATAATATATTAATTTAACCTCAGATGGAATATTTTCTTTCGAAAAGGATTTGATATACTTCTTAATTGTTTTAAGTATAAAATTTGATTTTTTTTTATGTAAAAATCTGACTTTATTTAAACTAGAAAGTTTTTTATTGTTAAATAAACAAAAGATTACCCAACTTTCGTTAATATGTATTACTAATGAGCTATTATTGATATCAGAATCTATTTTAGTTGTCTTTTGAGTAGTTTTTTGGCCAATTTCCATTAGTATTAACTTCATTCATTGATCCAATTTTTAGCGTCGGTCCATTTACACCATCAACAGATTGAACTTGATTTTCCTTTAAAACTAGGTTTAGAGATTGGTCACTGAGAATAACTCTTTTTCTAACAAATGCCTCGAAAACTGGTATATCTATTCCGTTTTGATTTAAAAACCCCGCATTTAGCTCAAATCTGGTTTGGTCATTTTTGGAAAAAGGTACATTCATCATACGAAGATATCTGTCATCAAAACCAAATAATGAGTCTTTTACAGAAACAAGACCTAATGTGTCAACAATTACAATATCCTTATAGGTTTTAACACCACCATATCTTTTTGTCATTTCTTTATCAAGGATACTAGAATCTCTTCTTTGAGTGATTGTAAAAGAATCAATTTCAACAAATTTTACCAGGCTATCCCAATTATCTTGAAAAACTCCCTTGACTGTTCGGTGCGCAAGTTGTGAATCACGAATATCTTTGAGATTCTTTATTACAACTTGGTATCTAGCATTTTTAACTTCATCAAATTTTATTTCATTGTAAATAGATTTAAAAAGAAGAGAAGCGAACACGAGGATTAGAACCCATAAGCTCCCTAAAATATAAGGCCTATGTTTATCCTGCATGCTAGTCTTAACGTAATATACAATGGCAATTGCAACAAAAGGAGATAAGAAAAGTAAAACTTTCATCATGATTTATCAGGGTTTTGTGAGATAAACAAAACTACAATTTTTTTTTATTTGTAAAAATCTATGTCAATAAAAAACATTTATATATTTGATAATCCAATTTTGTTTATAATATGAGGGAAAATCTATTGTCAATTATAAAAAAAACCCTTCATAATCAGTTAAATAAACAACAGTTGTTAGCTTTAGAAAAAATCATTTCATTTATTGAACACAAAATAAGTGATGAAATTTTTATTTTAAAAGGCTACGCTGGAACAGGAAAAACCTATATAATTTCAAATATTGTAAAAAATTTATGGAAAATTAATAAACGTGTTGTTTTATTAGCACCAACGGGAAGATCTGCAAAGGTACTTTCCTCATATTGTGATAAGGAAGCTTTCACAGTACACAAGGAGATATTTTACACAAAAAATAATTTCTCAGGAAATCCAGAGTTTACTTTAAAAATAAATAAGCATAAAAACACAATATTTATTGTAGATGAAGCCTCAATGATTAGTACAAATAGAGGAGAGGGAGTTGGTTTATTTTCACAATCCTTGTTAGACAATATCATCAAATATGTTTATTCAGGATTTAAATGTAAGTTGTTGATTATCGGTGATGTTGCTCAATTGCCCCCTGTGAAGTCTAATATTTCATACGCTTTAGATGATTCCTATTTAAAAAAAGAATATAACAAATCAATAAATTCAGTAGAACTTACAGATGTTGTTAGGCAAGAAAAAGAATCAGGTATTTTATCATATGCAACATCTATTAGAAATAAGATTGAAAATTATCTTTTTGAGGATATAAGTTTCAACTCAGAAATATTTAGTGATGTTGTTAGAGTTGAAGATGGTGAACAATTAATGAATCTGATTCAAGATTCATACAATAATTATGGAATTGATGAAACTGCTATAATTGTAAGATCCAATAAAAGAGCAAATCTCTATAATAGATCGATTAGAGATAAAATATTAAATAATGAAAATATAATTTCTGTTGGGGACTTATTAATGGTTGTTAAGAATAATTATTTTTGGCTAAATAATAAGAGGGATTTAGGTTTCTTAGCAAATGGGGATATTATTAAAATTGAGGAAATTCACAACATTAAAAATATATATGGATTTAAATTTGCGGAGGTAAAAATATCTATGGTTGACTACCCGAATATTTCCCCATTTGAAACAGTTCTAATACTAGACTCTTTATTCATAAATACTCCAGCAATTGATTTTAATACAATGAATAATTTATATCAGGAAGTATTAAAAGACTTCATGAATGTAAAGACAAAATATAAGAGGCATATGGGCGTAAAAAATAATAAGTTTTTTAATGCTCTTCAGGTCAAATTTGCTTATTCATTCACATGCCATAAGTCTCAAGGTGGTCAATGGAGCTCAATATTTCTTGAATTTCCCTTTTTACCCAATGGAATGGATGAAGATTTTTTTAGATGGCTGTATACCGCAATAACAAGAGCAAAAAGTAAATTACATCTAATTGGCTTCAAACAATAGTATTTTGACATTTAATGTTAATTTTGTAAAATGAGAATTGTTGCTGCAATACCTGCTAGGTTAAATTCGTCCAGACTTCCCAAAAAACTACTTAGAGAGATTTGTGGTAAGACATTGATAGCAAGAACTTATGAGGCAACAGTAAATTCAAATCTTTTTGATGACGTTTTTGTTATAACGAACAGTCCGGAAATTATTGCCGAGTTAGAAAGTAGTAAGATTAAATACATATTTGATGATAATAATTATCAAACTGGAACAGATAGGATAGCAGGCGTTGTATCTAAAATTGATGCCGATATAATCATTAATGTTCAAGGAGATGAGCCTTTTATTAACTCGAATACTATAAAATCCATTTTAAATACTTTTATACAAGACAAGTTAAATAGCATTGGAATTGTTTCTGTGATGACACCAATCAAAGATGAACAAGAGTTGAAAAACCCAAATAACGTAAAAGTTTTCACTGATGTGAGCGATAATGCTATTTATTTTTCAAGACATCCAATTCCGTTTAAAAATGATTTAAACATATCAAAAGCCTATAAACATGTTGGGATATACGCCTTTAGAAAGGAATCTCTTATTGAATTTACTAAACTCGATGAAGGAAAACTCGAGTCATCTGAAAAAATTGAAGCTTTGAGATTAATCGAAAATGATATTAAAATTAAAATGATTAATTCAAATGAAGTATTCATAGGTATTGATACAGAGGAAGATATACAAAAAGCAATAAAAATATTTTGTGAAAAAGATAATTTATAATTTTATTTTAAAATATTTGATTGGATGGAAAATAGAGGGTGATAGTTTTTCATCCTTAAATTCATTAGATAAATCAGTGATTATTACCGCCCCTCATACACATTGGGTTGATTTTTATCTTGGAATTTTAATTAGAGGCGCTCTTGATTTTAAATCAAGTTATTTGGCAAAAAAAGAACTATTCATATTTCCGTTAAATATTTTTTTAAAATGGACAGGTGGTGTTCCTGTTAACAGATCGTCAAATAATAATCTAGTTAGTCAAATTGCAGCTATTTATAAAAAAAACAAAGAATTTAGATTGTCACTAGCACCTGAGGGTACAAGAAAGAGAGTCGAAAAGTTTAAGTCAGGATTTTATTACATAGCAATTGAAGCAAAAGTTCCGATAGTAATGCTATCAATGGATTATTTTAATAAAAAAACTATAATTTCTGAGCCATTTTATCCAACAGGGAATAAAAAATCTGATTTTGATTACATAGAAAACTACTTTGATGGGGTAATTGGGAAAGTAAGGGAGTATAGTTTCTACAAAAAAAACTAATCTTTCATGTTATGAAAAACATTCTGAACATCATCGTCATTTTCAATTTTCTCTAACAACTTTTCATTTTCTTCTCGGTCTTCATTACTAATCTCTTTTAAATTATTAGGTATTCTATCAAATCCAGATGAAATAATTCCAATTTTCTTGGATTCTAGCTCTTTTTGAATTTCTCCAAAACTATCAAAAGGACCATAAATTAATATACTTTCATCTTCTTTAAAAACTTCCTCGACTCCAAAGTCAATTAAATCAAATTCAAGATTTTCAATATCAATATTTTCTTTATTTATTTTGAAATTACATGTGTGATCAAACATAAAAACAACTGATCCGGAGGTACCTAAATTTCCGTTATGTTTATTGAAGTAGCTTCTGATATTAGCTACTGTTCTGGTGTTGTTATCTGTTGCTGTTTCAACCAATATAGCAATACCTGACGGACCGTAACCTTCAAATAGTATTTCTTTATAATCCTCAACTGATTTGTCTGATGCTCTTTTAATGGCTCTTTCAATATTGTCTTTGGGCATATTTGCAGACTTGGCATTTTGAATTACCGCTCTTAGTTTAGAGTTTGAGTCTGGGTCGGGACCACCTTCTTTGACTGCAATTACAATATCTTTTCCAATCCTTGTAAAAGCCTTACTCATTGCTGACCATCTTTTCATTTTTCTGGCCTTTCTGAATTCAAATGCTCTACCCATGTGTAAATTATTTAAAAGGTGTATTCACAATCACAGCTTTTTTTCTATTCTTTCTTATTTGAATAAATATTTCCGTCTCTACAGCTGAATTTTCAATATTGACATAACCTAAACCAATTCCAATGTTTA